>MDTG01157855.1_pt1 | contig 20466 bp, 20 predicted proteins | sample 811421 | NCBI WGS metagenome assembly MDTG01 (sample SAMN05326645, study PRJNA326480) | marine metagenome | isolation source: seawater | place: Pacific Ocean: South East | collected 2011
AAAAGTTGAGGCAACAAAGTTTACTGAGGTTGGTTATGTTGGAAGAGATGTAGAACAAATAATCAGAGATTTGGTTGAAATTAGTATTAATAAAACAAAAGAAAAAATGGGGCAAGAAGTTAAGGCTAAAGCTGAAAAAAATGCGGAAGAGAAAATTTTAGATATCTTGGTTGCTAAGACATCAAGTGAATCTACAAGAGAAAATTTTAGACAAAAACTTCGAAGTGGGGAGCTTAACGAAAAAGAAGTTGAAATACCAGTCTCAGCAAATTCATCAATGAATTTACCGACCATGGATATTCCTGGGATGCCTGGTTCACAAATGGGAATGATTAATCTTGGAGATGTTTTTGGTAAAGGTTTTGGTAAACAAAAAAAGATGAAAAAGATGAATGTAAGTGATTCTCATGCTTATCTTTTAGAAGAAGAAACAGAAAAGTTGTTAGACCAAGATAAAATAAATTCTAGGGCATTAGAAAATGTTGAACAAAACGGGATAGTTTTCATAGATGAAATTGATAAGATAACTTCTAGAAGTGAAAGAAGCGGTGCTGACGTTTCAAGGGAGGGTGTTCAGAGAGATTTATTACCCCTTATTGAGGGTACAGCAGTCTCAACAAAACATGGTATAGTTAAAACTGACTATATTTTATTTATTGCATCAGGTGCGTTCCATCAATCAAAACCGTCTGATATGTTGCCAGAATTACAAGGAAGGTTGCCAATTCGAGTAGAGTTAGAAAGTTTGTCTAAAGACGATTTTAAACTTATTTTAACAGAAACACAAAATAGTCTTATTAAACAATATATTGGTCTTCTTGGAACAGAAAAGGTTATTTTAGAGTTTGATGAAAGTGGTATTGATTCTATTGCATCTCTTGCTACAGAAATAAATCAAAACGTTGAAAATATTGGCGCCAGAAGACTTCATACAATTATGGAAAAACTTTTAGAAGAGGTAAGCTTTAATGCGTCTGATATTGGGCCCACTAAAATAACCATTAATAAAGAATTTGTAGAAACAAACCTAGTAGATTTAATAAAAAGCCAAGATCTGTCAAAATTTATACTATAAAGATTGATTTTAATCTAATCCTTACCTAACGATTAATTGTGATTAAAAAAATTCAAATAGAGTTGGTAATATTATTACTTATATTAATAAATATATTTTGGTCCCATAGTCTGGATGTGGGACTTTACGATTATTTTTCGAAATTAAATTATGGCTCTGAGGCCGTTCATTTAAAAGAGTTTTTTGTTAGTATAACTAAGCTTGGTGATTCATTTTGGTATTTTTCTATTTTATTTTTTGTTTTTTTAATTTCTTTCTTGGGCTTTAAAACAAAAGTATTATCTTCAAATAATTTTTTATATTTAAAAAATTTTAGTATTTTTTGTTTTTCCTATTTGCTTTTAGTTGGTTTAACAACCCAATTTCTAAAACATGTTATTGGGAGGCCGCGTCCAAATCATACTAATTTTAACTCTAACACAATATTTAATTTTTTTTCTACAGACTCAGCATTTCATTCTTTTCCTTCTGGACACTCTTCAACAATAATAGCTATTACTTTAATTGCATGCATAACAATCCCTAGTTTAAGAATGTTTTTTTACATTTGTGGTTTCTTAATTGCATTAAGCAGGGTGGTAGTTGGTGCTCATTTTATAACAGATGTAGTTGCGGGAGCAATTTTATCAATAATACTTTTCAAGATTCTGAATTTCTTCTTTAAAAAGAAATATCCACAATTGTCTTATAATAATTTTAAAATTCAAAACGTTTCTTTTTTTGCAAAAGCACTAGTCGTTTTTGTTTTTATTGGTTTTTTTCTTACTTTGGGCTTTCAATTTGATGTTTTTTTTAGTGGGTTATTCTATAAAAATAATGGTGATTTTTTAATTCAAAGCTATGATATTTTTTCTATAATTTTTAGGGAGGCTTTGCTTCCATCTTTGTTGGTTTATATTTTTGTCTTACCGTTTCTAAGTTTATATATTCCAATACAAAGTATTTTTTTTGGCTATAAGTTTTCACTAAAAGAAATTATTTTTATTTGGGCTTCTGGTGCAACTACTTTAATTATTATAGTTAATGTCTTGTTAAAAAATATGTGGGGAAGGGCGAGGCCTAATGATATTTTAAACTTTGGGGGAGAGTCGGTTTTCACGCCTTGGTATAAATTTGGGGACTCCTGTTTTTCAAATTGTTCTTTTGTATCTGGAGACTCCTCTGTTGGCTTTATGTTATTAATCTTCTATTTAATTATAAAGAAAAAGGCTTATTTTTATTTGGCTTTGTTTTTTGGAACGGCTATTGGTCTTGTTAGAATTATGGCTGGTGGTCATTTTTTTAGTGATATAATTTTTTCTCAAATAATTGTGTCTGTATCCCTTATGATTTCTATAACTTTATATAACAGGTTGTATGACAAATAGGCTTGCCCTTTTATCAATATTGGCACTTGTAGCATTTAAAATAATTGCGATTTATTTTACTAAATTTACTTTGTATGGAGATGAGGCCCAATACTGGCTTTGGTCAAAATCACCCGGCTTTGGTTATTTTTCTAAACCACCACTTTTAGCCTGGTTTTTATCAGGATACACAAATGTTTTTGGTGACTCATTTATTTCGTTAAAAATATTTCCAACCGTTATTTATTTTTTTATTTCTCTTTCTGTTTATAGACTTTGTTTGTCTTTGTCTTTCTCTAAAGATAGCTCAATATTGTGTTCTATAAGTTTTTTCCTTATACCCGCTGTTAGTTTTTCATCATTTTTAATCTCAACAGATTTGTTATTGTTGTTGTTTTGGACTCTAACAATGACTAAGCTTTTAAATTTAAGAAGTCATGGATCAACTATTAATTTCTTGTTATTGGGTTTGTTTTTGGGCTTATCTTTTATTGCAAAATATGCAGCAATATACTTTGTATTAAGCTTGGTATTGTTAATAATTTTTGATAAAAAAACATATAATGCTTTTAAAAATAATTTATTAGGTGTTTGTTTTTTTTTAGGATCATTGGTTTTAATTATATTACCTAATATATTTTGGAACATCAATAATGGCTGGGTAACCCTTGCCCATACATCTAACAATGCTAGCTTACAAAACTTAAGTTTAAGTTTATATGAGCCATTAGAGTTTTTGGTTGCCCAAATATTGATGGTGGGCCCAGTTTTGTTTTTTGCTTTTATTTTGCTAATAAAAAATTTTAATTTTGACTTTGAAAACAAGTTTTTATTAATTTTCTCTTTACCAATAATATTTATAGTTTTGATAGAAAGCTTTCTTGTTAGGGCTAATGCTAATTGGGCTGCCCCCGCCCTAATATCTATTTTTATTTTATTATTTAAGGTGGTAAATAATAATAAGGTGGTTTTAATTAAATTAAATTTTGTATTTAACTATTTAATTTGTGTATTTTTATTTGCTGCTATTTTAACCTCTTCCAAGCACAACATATTTGATAGGATTAGGGGGGTAGATGATTTTACTAAAGATTTGTTAGAAATAATAAATGATAAAGACATAGTTGTTTCAGACCGGATAACTTTCGCGAATATTTCATATGAACTAAGAAACAATAAAAATATTTTGTTTATGCCCCACAAAAAAGGCTCTTCTGTTACAAATCATTTTCAAATGACGTCTGCTTTAAGTGAGCTTAGGGAAGATGATTTTTATTTAATTGGTGAATTAGACGACATATCTTATTTATTAAACAGTTATAAAACTGAATTGGTCAAAGAGTTTTTTATCCCCCTTAGTTCTTCTGGTTTAAAGTTGTATGCAGTTAATTTTAAATAGTTTTTTAATATTTTTTTTATTAGTTTGTTCCCCAGTTTTTGGTGAGAGCTTTTATAAAACATATACTATTAAATCAAGTGGGATAAAGATTGGAACGCTGGATTGGGAGGTCTCCATAAATAACAAACATTATAAAAATGACTTAAAGTTAAAAAGTGAGGGTTTTTTATCGATTTTTTATAACTTTCAGGGCCAATATTCTTCTGTGGGCAATGTGGAAAACAAAAAACTAAAACCAAAAACATATACCCATATATGGAACACTAAAAAAGTAACAAAAAAAATGAGTTTAGTTTTTCAAAATAACAAACTCAAATCATTAGAACAAACTCCGTTAGAGAAGGAGGGTTTAAGAATTGACGTGTTTGATATTAACAAAACAAAAGACCCGGTTGCTTCTTTTTTACAAATTGTAATGGGGGATAACAACTCATTAGTTGTTGATGGTAGAAGGCTTTACACAATGGTTTCTTTTTTTAATAAAGACACCAAACAAACAACGGTTGAGCTTTCAAACTATTTTAACTTATGGGCAGATCATAAAAGAACTAAGTTTGAAAAAATTGCTTTTGAAAAAAAAGAAGGTAGTTTTTTGCCGTCAGTAATATTAATTTATTTTGATAAAAGGGTTTTTAGACTTGAGGGTGTTTAGTTTTTTTTCTTTCTAAGATAAACATAAAATGCCCCATCTCCACCGTGTTCAACAGACGCGGCCTCAAAACCAAGAATGTATCTTGAAAATTTTTTTGAACCTACCCAATTTATTAGCGCTGACCTAATTACACCGTGGTAAAGTTTGGGCTTTTCATTTTCGTGGATTTCTTTTGTTTTAAATAACCCCTTACCCGTTACAAACAAAAGACATCTCAGGCCTTTATTGTAGCAATTTATTATTGTGTTTGAGAAAAGCTCTTCTGAATCCAATAATGATTTTCCATGAAAGTCTATTTTTTTGTCAATATTGATAGATCTTTTTTTAATACTTTTTTTTATGTTTATGTTTTCTAATTTGTATTCGTGTTTTTTTATAGCGGTTGTTGGTTTTGGTGGGTTTGTCCGACTTGTTCTATTTTGATTGGATTTGTTGTTTTTGTTATTTTTGGATTTTGGTTTTCTTTTTTCTACTTTGTTGGTTTTTTTAATTGGGTTGACTCCCTTCATTTGTTTTAAAAAATAATCATCATCGTTGCTCATTTTTTTAAAAAATTAATAATTAGATTTTTAACTCTATTAGGTGTCTGTCTATACCAAAGACTTTTCATCATTTCAAAACAAACCAAATGCTTATTTTTTTGTCTCATGTGGTATAGTAGTTTGTTGAATTTTAGAACACTACTCAATCCCATTTGAAAGATCATTTCAATCAAAAGCTCTGAATCTTTTTTGGTAGATGTTGTTTGGCTTAAGTAAAGATTAAAATCTTTTAAAGCCTTATTAAAATCATTTTCAAAAATTTGCTCTAATTTTTTTTTGTTTATTTTATTTTTAATCAAATCTTTTTCTTTTTGTAAAACCAGGTGTCCAAAGCCTATTGTAATAAAGCCTAGTTGATCCTTGTATGGTTTTAAAGAAAATCCTTCATTTTTTTTTATTCTTTTTTTTAAGAGTTGAAAATTCAATTTTTTTATGTTGCAACCAAAGTCCAGGCTGGGGTATTTGAATCAATCGATTTTTCAAAAACCCATGTGTCTTTATTTTTAACAACCTCTTCTTCATTGTCTTCTAAAATTTGCTCACTTATAAAGTTCACCGCTATTGTTATTTTTGAGTTTTCTACTTTTGCATCATCAATACCATCAACAACCAAAGAGTAGAATTGGGAGCTTGGGTTATTAGAGCCAGAATCTATTGCGCTTTCAAAGGCATTGTAAACATCTTTTGAAACAAGATTTTTTAATGTGTTTTTGTCGCCTTTGTTAAAAGAGGTAATGATAATCTCAAAAGCCTTTTTTGCACCTTCTAAAAATTCTTTATGGTCAAAAGAAGCAACTGTTTTATATACAACTTCAAGTTTTTGTTCATTGTCTTTAAGTTGAGGAAGGGTTTTTGGTGGTTGTTCGACCTCCTTTTTCGTAAATTCTTTTTGTGTTATGTTTTTTTGAAAACCGGTTCTTTTTCCAAGAACGCTTCTTAAGCGATAAATAATAAAAACCGCTATAACCGCAAATATAATAATATCAAAAAACTGAAGATCTCCATAAACCATAATAGATTATATAATTACTTTTTATTAATTTAATAGTCATATTTCTTCCAAACCGGTTCTTTTATTTCTCCAAGCATTTTTTTATGAAGATTAACATCTTCCTCTACCAGAATATACTTTGTGATTTTTTTTATGTTCTTTTCTTTGGTTTTGTTTTGTTCATTGCTTTTGTTGGTAATTTTGGACAAATTCATAGAAAATTGCTTTCCCCCCTTTAGCTCAAGGTAAACCTCAGCCAAAAGCCTTGAGTCTAATAACGCTCCATGTAAGTCTCTTTCAGATAAATCAATTTTAAACCTTCTACATAAATAATCTAGGTTCGCAACGCGGGTATTAAGAACTTTTCTTGCTAAAGCAACAGTATCAATAACTGGGTTTGTAATTGTGGGTTTGTTTATTATAGATAGTTCGTTGTTTAAGAACCCTAGGTCGAAATCTGCATTATGAATAATAAGTGGGTCACCTTTAATAAATCCTAAAAACTCCTCGTAGTGTTCTCCAAATTGTTTTTTGTCTTTTAAGAAGTTGTTTGTTATGCCTGTAATCTTTTGGGCGCCTTCAGAAATTTTTTTATCTACACTACAATAAAATTGTAAAAAATTTTTTGTAGCAACATGATTTATTAACTCAACACAACCAACCTCAATAATTCTGTCTCCATTTTTGTGGCTTAAGCCGGTTGTTTCAGTATCAATTACAACTTCTCTCATTTTAAAAAGGCCATTAAAGCCTTTTGGGCAGAATAAATAAAGTCTTTTTTTGTTTTGTTGTTGTAAATAATTATGTTGGACCTGGCCCTTCTTTGCTTATCTGTTGTTTGGTTTTTAAATATTTTGCCTAAAATTTCTTTTGAAAATTTCTTTTTTTTTAAAATCCTTTGCTCTCTATTTGTTTTTTTTGATAAAATACAAAGAATTATATCGAATTGTTTATCAAGCCTGTTTTCTAGCAACAGGGGCACATCCAAAAAAATTGTTTTTTTCTTAATTTGTATATTTTTGCTTATAAAGCATTCTCTTTGTAAGCCCACCTCTTTATGAATATATTTTTCAAAACTTTTTTTTAGTTTTTTGTCATTAAATATTTTGTTAGCCACAATCTTTTTGTTGATTTTATTTTTTTTAATAGCCTCGTTTAATCCATTTTTTTTGATAAATTCTAAAAAGTTTTTTTTTGGTTTTTTATACATCATAGAAACAACTTTATCTGAATCATGAACTGGATATCCATTTTTTTCAAGAAAGTTTGAAAGTGTTGATTTTCCTGAACCTATTCCACCAGTAATACCAATTATTTTTGTCATTTAATTTTTAAATTTAGTTTTTTAATTAACACATCATCAATTATTGGACTAAAACCAAACCAAAATCGAAAGCTTAAAACGGCTTGCTCAATTAACATTGAAATACCATATATTTTTCTGTTTTTTTTAAAATTTTTTAAAAAATTGGTTTGTTTGGGTATATAAACTATGTCACTTACAACAGCCTGTTCTCCAACGTTTTTTGCTTGATGTTTATTAAGTGGGTTTGTTGGTGTAGTGTTAATTATTAGATCTGCTTTTTTCAAATATCTATCAATTGACGAATATTTTTTTGTAAAAGTCTTAAACCCATCAATATTAATTGTTTTTTTTGAGCGGTTGAAAACATAAACGTTTTTATAACCTCTAGAAAGGAAGCCATAAAAAATAGCTTGTGCAGCTCCACCACATCCCAAAATTAAGATTTTTTTTGTTTTGTTAATTTTTAAGCCTTTAATAGATTTTAAATAACCAGCCCAATCTGTGTTTGTGCCTCTATTTTTTTTATCAATTTTTACACAGTTAACGGCGCCTATTTTTTTGGCGTGTATGTTTGTTGTGTTTAGGTGTTTAAGTATATCTTTTTTAAACGGTACAGTTACATTAAACCCAGCAATGTTTTTTTTATTTATTGATTTTAATAAAACTTGATCAAAGTTTTTTTTATCAACTTCTAGAAAAGAATACTTTGCACTAATATTGTATTTTTTAAACCAATAATTAAAAATAGCCGGAGAAAGACTTTTAGATGTTTTGCTTCCAATAACAAAATAATTTTTCATTTTAAATCCTAGACAAATAAATCATAAAAGGGAAAAGGGGGAACCCCAAAACATTAAAAAAGTCTCCTTTAATTGAGCTTATAATTTGTGGACCAAGCTTTTCTGCCTGAAAACATCCAACGGAGAGTAAAATTTCTTTGCCAACGCGTTTTAAATAATCATCAATTTGTTTATCAGTTAGTTTTTTCATTGTTACGGTTGACACCTGCTGTTTTGACCAAATTTGTTTTTTCATGTAACAAACCGATATCCCTGAAATAATTTTGTGTTTATTGCCAGAAAGTTTTTTAAGTTTTTTTTTGGCCTCATTCATGTTTTTTGCTTTGTTTATAATTTTGTTTTTAAATATAATAATTGTGTCAGAACCAACCACTAGTTCTTTTGGTTTTTTTTGACTAACACTTAAAGCTTTTTCTTTTGCTAAAATTTTTGCAAAACTTGTTTGTTTAGTGTTATTTATAATTAATTTTTTTTTAATATTTTCTTCGTTACAAAGTGGTTTTGTTTTTACAAAATTTAGACCTGCGTTTTTTAATAATCTATATCTAGATAAGCTATTGCTAGCTAATATAAATTTCCTGTTTATAAGCATGTTAACAACTGTTTAACTTATAAACATAATTAATTATTTTTAAATTTATTATTAAGGTCATTAATTGTTATTTGTTTTAGTTCACAATAAGTTATTTTAAAAAAAAATTATACTCAGAGTGTTATTAAGTGTTTATTAATATTTATTAACAACTTGTTGTGTTTTTAACATTTTTTTAATTTCCTATTTTCTATAGGTTTTTAGGGTTTTTTAAGGTTTTTATAGGTATTAATATTATTTTATACACTTTTTATAAAATGTGATTAATTAGCTAAAAAAAAGGAATTAATATAATCAACGTTACAACTACTAATACAATCTAATTAATATAAATAAATATATATTTTGACATTAAGGATCATTTTTTGTAATAAAAATCTTCTTTTCCTTCCAACTACAATAATAAATTATGAATTTACAAGATTTAAAAAACAAACAACCTGAAGAGCTATTAAAAGAAGCAACTAAACTTGAAATAGAGAATCCTTCATCTTTAAGAAAACAAGATCTTATGTTTGCTATATTAAAAAAAATAGCAAATGATGGAGAAATCATAACAGGTTTAGGTGTTATAGAAATTATGCAAGATGGGTTTGGTTTTTTAAGATCTTCTGAATCTAATTATTTACCAGGACCAGACGATATTTATGTATCTCCTTCACAAATTAAAAAATTTAGTCTTAGAACAGGTGATATTGTTGAGGGCGAGATAAGAGCACCAAAACATGGGGAAAGATATTTTGCTATAACAAAAATTAATAAAATAAATGATCAAAAAACCGATGTTGTAAAACATAGAGTAAACTTTGAAGACCTAACACCCCTGTATCCAGAATCTCGTTTTAAATTGGAGCAAGAAAAGCCAATGCCTGATTTAACAGAGAGAATTATAGATATTATTGCACCATTAGGAAAAGGACAAAGACAACTAATAGTAGCACAACCCTTTACAGGCAAAACTATTATTATGCAAAAAATTGCTAATGCAATTACTGCTAATAGCCCCGAAACAAAATTAATTGTTTTGTTAATAGATGAAAGACCAGAAGAGGTTACTGATATGAAAAGATCAGTTAAAGGTGAGGTCATAAGCTCAACATTTGATGAACCGGCCCAAAGACATGTTCAGGTTGCTGAAATGGTTATAGAAAAAGCCAAAAGATTAGTAGAATATAAACACGATGTTGTTATTTTATTAGACTCTATAACGAGGCTTGGAAGAGCCTACAATACTGTTGTTCCATCAAGTGGTAAGGTTTTAACTGGAGGTGTTGATGCTAACGCTCTTCAAAGACCTAAAAGGTTTTTCGGAGCAGCAAGGAATGTTGAAAATGGGGGCTCTTTAACTATAATTTCAACAGCCCTTATAGATACTGGCAGTAGAATGGACGAGGTAATTTTTGAAGAATTTAAAGGTACCGGAAACAGTGAAATAGTTTTAGATAGAAAGCTCAGTCAAAAAAGAACATACCCTGCTTTTGATATTGGAAAGTCAGGAACAAGAAAAGAAGAATTACTGTTAGACAAAGACGAGCTTGGAAAAATATTTATTTTAAGAAAAATATTAGCACCAATGGGAACCACAGAAGCCATGGAGTTTTTGTTAGATAAAATGAAAGACACAAAAACAAACAATGATTTTTTCCAAAGCATGGGAACAAAAAGCAGCTAATAAAGCTATTTAACTTAATAAAAACAAATCTTTTATCTGTAATTATAGACTTGAAAGGCTAATAGGTTTATTGGCCAAAAATGTCAAAATACAACGATACAATATACGCTCTTTCGAGTCCACCAGGCAAATCAGCAATAGCTATAATAAGGGTCTCGGGGAAGGGTGTTTTGAAAATTATAAAAAAACTTTTTCCAGTTTCAAAAAAAATAACACCAAATAAAACAAATTTATTTTTACTAAAACATAAAAAAAAACCAATAGATCAGGTTGTTTTAATTTATTTTAAACAACCCAAATCATATACTGGGGAGAGCATGATAGAAATTAATTGTCATGGAAGCCCAGTAATAATTAATAAAATATCATTAATTTTAGAGGGTCTCGGGGCGAGACTGGCAGAGCCCGGGGAATTTACTAAAAGAGCATTGTTAAATAATAAAATAGATTTGGTTAAGACAGAAAGTATTGCTGATTTAATAAACTCTGAAACCGAAAAACAAATGAGTCTGGCTATAAAAAACCTAACCGGTGGACTCTCATCTTTTACAAAAAAAATTAATGAAGACCTTAGTAATATTTTGGCAAACACAGAAGCAATAATAGACTTTTCTGATGAAGACCTGCCAAAAGACATACTTAAGTCTATAAAAGAACAAAACAAGAACATAATAAAGCAAATAAAAAAAGAGCTTGTTAGCTCTGAAATTTCTAGACCAATTAGGGAAGGTTTTCGTGTTTCGGTTATTGGCAAACCAAACACCGGAAAATCTTCTTTTGTTAATTATGTTTCAAAAAAAAATGTATCTATCGTTACAAGCATTCCTGGAACAACAACTGATGCAATTACTTCATCGTTAGAAATTGATGGATATAAATTTACTTTTATTGATACTGCTGGAATTAGAAGGCATAGAAACAAAATTGAAGAACTTGGTATTAAAAAAACTAACGAAATTATTACAAGCTCTGATTTAAATTTAGTTTTTTTAGAAAAAAATGAAACAAATAAATACAAGAATATTAAAAACAAGCTATTTGTTAGATCTAAGGCAGATAAAAAACAAAAGAAAACGAAAGAAAAAAATATTTATAATATATCTTCATTTTCAGGTGTTGGGGTTAAGTTATTATTAAAAAAAATCAAAGATATTTTGTTAAAAAACAATAAAAATGAACCCATCCTTTCACGTGAAAGGCATATCTTTATAATGAAAGATGTATTAAAGACCCTTGATTCAATTGATTTTTCAGAAAATCTCGATATTTTAGCTTATAAATTTAGAGTTGCCCTTAATCAATCACTAGAAATTAATCAAAAATTTGATATTGAAGATATATTAGGTATAATATTTAATGATTTTTGTATAGGAAAATGATTTCACGTGAAAATATGAAAAAAAAATATGCAGTTGTGGTAATTGGAGGCGGACATGCTGGTGTTGAGGCTGCTACAGCAGCAGCTAGAATGGGAGTAAGCGTAGCATTAGTAACCCATAAAATTGATAAAATAGGCGAGATGTCTTGTAACCCAGCAATTGGGGGCCTTGGAAAGGGCCACCTGGTAAGGGAGGTTGACTCACTTGATGGAGTAATGGGAAGGGCCATAGACAAGGGTGGAATCCAGTTCAGAATGCTTAATGAAAGTAGAGGCGCGGCTGTTAGAGGCCCCAGAGCTCAAGCTGATAGAAAGCTTTATAAGAACGCTATTTTTGAAATTGTTAAAAACCAAAAAGGGTTGGATTTAATTGAGGGATCAGTTGAGGATCTGGGTATTTTAAACAATCAAATTAATACCGTAATTTTAGAGGACGGGAGAAAAATTAACTGTTTGTCAGTGGTTTTAACATCTGGTACTTTTTTAAGGGGGGTTATAAGAATAGGCACTAAAAGCATAGAGGCTGGTAGGGTCGGAGATAAACCTTCTATTTCTCTTGCAAAAAAAATTGAAAAACTAAAGTTTTCAATAGGCAGATTAAAAACGGGGACCCCACCACGATTACTTAAAAAATCTATAAATTTCAATGATTTAACAGAACAACTACCTGACAAAGTGCCCACACCCTTCTCTTTTATCAACAACTCTATCCACACCCAACAAATTTCATGTTTCATTACCCACACTAATAGTAACACACACAAAATTATTTCTGACAACATTGGTTTGTCACCAATGTATTCTGGTGTAATTAAATCTATGGGTGCTAGATATTGTCCATCAATTGAGGACAAAATTACAAAATTTCCCAACAAAAAAAGCCACCAAATTTTTCTAGAACCAGAGGGCTTGGATAGCGACTTAATTTATCCGAATGGAATATCCTCTTCTTTGCCTGAAAACATTCAAGAGAAATTTGTTAGGTCAATCAAGGGTTTGGAAAAAGCGATCATTACTCAACCAGCATATGCAATAGAATACGATTATATTGATCCAAGAGAGCTAACCCACACACTTGAAACGAAAAAAATAAAAAATCTTTTTTTAGCTGGCCAAATAAATGGGACAACAGGCTATGAAGAGGCCGCCGCCCAGGGTATTATAGCTGGTATTAATGCTGGTTTAAAAAAAACTACAAAAAAAGAGTTTGTTGTTGATAGATCCCAAGGTTATATTGGTGTTTTAATCGATGATTTAGTTACTAAAGGAACAAAAGAACCATATAGAATGTTCACATCTAGATCAGAATACAGGCTTTTATTAAGATCAGACAACGCCGACCAAAGAATTACACCACTAGGAATTGAAATTGGTTGTGTTTCTTTGCTCAGACAAAATATTTTTAATAAAAAAATTAATAGGATAAACAGGGCGTTTAAACTGGTTAAGAGCCTAAAAGCTTCTCCAAATCAATTACAAAAAAAAGACATAAAAATTAAGTTAGATGGAAAAAAAAGATCTGCCTTTGATCTTCTTTCATATAAAAACATTAATTTCAAAAAATTAGAAAAAATATGGCCAGAACTTACTGCTTTGAAAACAGATGCCAAAGAGCAGATTGAGATCGAATCTGTTTATTCCTCTTACCTTGATAGACAAAGGACCGATATAGAGGATTTTAAAAAAGAAGAAGGAATGAGGATACCTAAAATCATAGACTTCAAAGATGTTGGAAGTTTGTCGAATGAAATAGTAGAAAAGCTGACTAAAATTAAACCACCAACCCTTGGAGCAGCTTCTAGAATTTCTGGAGTTACGCCCGCTGCAATAATTGCAATTATGAGGTTTATCAAAAAACAAAAAAATAATAAAGCGGCATAAGTTGAACAAAGAAGAAATAATTAACTATTTTAATTTAAACAAAAATCAAACTGAAAGCATTGAAATGTTTTTATCTAATATCGTTGAACATAACAAACACACCAACCTAATAGGTAGGTCAACAATTAAGAATCTTTGGAATAGGCATGTTCTTGATTGCCTGCAGTTATCAAAATATATTAACTCTAAAAAAACCAAAATACTCGATCTTGGGACCGGCCCAGGTCTTCCAGGTGTTTTGTTATCAATTGTTGGTTACAAAAACATTTTAATGATAGACTCTTCTAGAAAAAAAACCGAATTTGTAAAACTAAACATCAATCAATTGTTTTTATCTGCAAAAATAATTAATAAAAGAATCGAAACTGTTGGGTCTAAAAACCATGACATTATTGTTTCAAGAGCGCTCGCCCCACTTAACAAATTATTAACTTATGCACTTATTCATTCCAATAAAAAAACAACATCGCTTTTTTTAAAAGGAAGAAATGTTAGTAATGAATTACAGATAGCAAAAAAAAATTTTTTTTTTGATTATGAGGTTTTTGAAAGTATAAGTGTGGGGGATGGTTGTATTTTGAAAATAAAAAACATTAAAGTTAAAAAAAACAATGACTAAAATAATATCTATTGCTAATCAAAAAGGAGGTGTTGGAAAAACAACAACATCAATAAACTTAGCAACCTCTTTATCGGCAATTAATAACAAAGTTCTTCTTGTTGATGCTGATCCACAAGGCAACGCAAGTACTGGAGTCGGCATTCCTTATGAAAATAGAAGTCCAAGCCTATATGATCTAATTGTAAATCGCGAATTTGATGAAAAATCAATTATAAAAACCATTGTTCCTGATTTAGATATTATTACAGCAAACACAAATCTAGCTGCATCAGAAATTGAATTAGCTAATATTGAAAATAGAGAGTTTGTAATTCTTGAAATTTTATCTAAAATCAAAAACTATGATTACATTATAATTGATTGTCCGCCAGCACTTGGGCTATTAACAATAAATTCTTTAGTCGCATCAAATTCAGTAATTGTCCCTCTTCAATCAGAGTTTTTTGCCTTAGAGGGCGTTTCTTCTTTGGTTAGTTCTATTCAGTTAATAAAAGAAAACTTTAACAACAATCTTAGGGTTGAGGGAATAGTATTAACAATGGTTGATAAAAGAAACTCATTAAGCGCCTTAGTTGAAAAAGATGTTAGGGATCATTTTGGTGAAATTGTCTACAAAACAACAATTCCAAGAAATGTTAAAATATCCGAGGCTCCGAGCCACGGTAAGCCCGCAATATTATATGATGTTAATTGTTCTGGATCTATGGCATATATAGGGCTTGCCAAGGAGATTATAAACAAACAGGGCTTAATAAAATGAACAAAGAAAATAAAAAACTAGGCATGGGTCTCGGGGCATTATTAAGTCCAAACAAAGACAACAGAAACAACATAAGCAAGATAGAAATTTCAAAAATTTCACCAAACAAGAAACAACCAAGAAAAAAATTTGATGATAAAGAAATAAAAGAGCTTTCAGGCTCAATTAAAAACCAAGGTCTAATTCAGCCCTTGGTGGTTAGAAAAATATTAAATGATTCATATGAAATTGTTGCAGGGGAGAGAAGGTGGAGGGCCTGTCAGATTGCAGGACTTCATGAAGTAGAATGTGTAATTATGGACATTTCTGAAGAAAAAGTTTTTGAGTTAGCATTAATAGAAAATATTCAAAGAGAAAACTTAAATGTTGTTGAGGAGGCTAGTGCTTATAAAAACTTAATACAGATTTATAAATTAAAAAACGAAGAGCTTGCCAAAAAACTTGGTAAAAGCGCCAGCCACATTTCAAATCTAATTAGAATTTTGGATTTAGATGAAGAAATTCACCAAATGATCATAGATGGTAAAATTAGCATGGGACATGCCCGTGCGCTAATTGGTGTACCTAATGCGGTTGAAAAGGCTAAAGAAATTATAGAAAAAAAACTTAGTGTTAGAGATGTTGAAAAATCAACGGCTGGGTTCAAACAAAAAAGAAAAAAACACTCAGGAAAAGATCCCAACATAGCAGATTTAGAAAAAGAACTTTCTGATAAAATTGGCTTAAAGACAGAGATAGAATTTAATGAAAATGGTTCCAGCGGATCATTAAAATTATATTATTCAGACTTAAATCAACTTGATGAAATAATGAAAAGACTCAAGAAGTAATTATTTTTTTTATATTTAACAAAAACCTTAATCCAATTACACTAAACAAATCAGAGTTTTTTCTAATTAATACCTCTGCTCTTAAGATGCTCTTATAAAGCATATTTATTTTATATTTGTCTAAAGAGTTAAAAATTTTTATAAAAACATCTTTTTCATTGAATAAATATTTTGGAAACTTTTCAAGTGCCTCTGGGGTATTGGAAGAGGTGCTAATAATGTTTAGGTGATTTTTTATATTATTTATAAGCATATATAAGTCATTTTGAGAGAAAATATTTTTGTTAAAAATTTTTATTAAAACATTGTTTTTTTTAAAGATTTGAAAAAAAATTTTACTAATATCAATTTTGCTTTCGATTGTTATGGCGTTTTCAACATCAGCAATGTTTTTAATGTTTTTACTATAAAGAGACAGCATCTCAAGTTTTTTAACAAATAAAACATATTCATTATCTAAATTTTCTAAGATGTACCAAAAAACATCACTTGAAAAATCTAAACTATTTGTTTCAATATAGTTTCTAAGTACCACCTCTTTACTTTTTCTATTTAAGGGATAGCACTCAAGAACTAAGTTTTTTTCTGATCTTGAAAATTGTGCCTTTAATTTATTTATATTTTTGTTATTTGGGGAAGAAATTAATACAGTTTCAGGAATCTCATCTATTTTTTTTAATTCATTTTTTTTTTCAGAATAATCACCCAATACATATAAAATTTTTTTATCTGAAAAAAGATCTCCAATCAAACCTTCTTTTTTAAATCCAGATTTTTCTATAAAGTAATTGTTTTTAACAAAATAGTTAATTACGTATTCTGATACAAAGTTGATAAAACCTTCATCTAAACCACAAACAAGTATTTTATTATAATTAATGTCTTCATTTTTTAATAAAAAAATCTCTGGTTTAATTTTCATTAAATGCAACTTGGTTTTTTATTATTCGGAAAAGAATTAATGAATGTTTCTATGTTGTTTTTAATACTTGTTTTGTAAAGCCTTTCTAAAGACCTATCTGTTCCAAAATTATAACCAGAGGACTTGGGTGTAAAAGAAAACTTTGTTAAAACTGTTTTGTTGAAAACATTACAACTTATATCTTTATGATATATGTTATAAAGGACGCTTAACTCATAATCTATTTTTTCTGCAACCTGATTTTTTTTCACTGCAATATTTTCTTTTTTTTCAAAGAAAGTGGTTTGTATAATATACTCCCCTTTTTTGTTGTTGCCAAAATATGAAAAAAGTTCCTGACTAAAATTTTCGTATTTTTTACCACTTACAAATATAGAGGAATTGTTTTTTAGAAAGTTAGTTCTGGGCTTGTCATCTAAGACAAGCTGTATGTTACTACAGGATGTTGTGATAACAATTAATAAAAATAAGAAGACAGCTTTAATCATTTAGCAACCAAGTTTACTATTTTATTTTTTACATAAATTGTTTTCACAATTTCTTTGTTTTCTGTATATTTTTTAATTTTAGGCTCAGCCATGGCTTTTTTAATAATATCTTCTTTTTTCTCTTCTACATCAACATTAATCAAAGATCTTGTTTTGCCATTTATTTGAATTGGCATTTTAAAACTTTTATTCTCAAAATCTTTTCTTGTTTTGGGCCAGTCAGCCATTGCGCAAAGCCCCTTACCACCAAGATTATACCAAATTTCCTCACTAATATGGGGAATAAACGGGTGGATAATAATGGATAGGTTTTTTATCACAGCGCTTAACTCTTCTTCGCCTATGTATTTTTTTGATACAAGCATTGAAAGTAAATTTACATATTCATAAATTTTTGCAACAGATTTATTAAAATGAAAACTTTCTATGTTTGAAGAAATTTCATTAATGATTTTATCAAAATCATCCATATATGATTTTTTACGCAGACCACTGCTTGATTTATATTCATTTGATTTTTCACTAAGCTCCCATATTTTATTTATAAACTTATAAGATGATGCCACCCCTGTTTCTGTCCACTCTAGGTCTCTTTCAGGCGGGCTATCTGATAACATAAACCACCGCGCTGTGTCTGCCCCGTATACATTTATAATTTGAGTTGGATCAATTACATTTTTTTTTGATTTACTCATTTTTTCAGTACTTCCAGAAGACACAATGTTTCCACTTAAATCAAAAAGTTTATTATTTTTAATAACAACTTCATTCGGCTCAATCCATTCGTTATTTTTATTTTTATATGTTTTATGAGTAACCATTCCCTGAGTAAACAATCCTTTAAATGGTTCGTCTAGTTTTATATATTTTAGGTCTCTTAAAGCTTTTGTAAAAAATCGTGAATAAAGCAAATGTAAAATAGCGTGTTCAATTCCACCAATATATTGATCTACTGGAAGCCAGTATTTAATATCTTCAAAGTCTAGTGGATCTTCTAGCCTAGGATTACAAAATCTTAAAAAGTACCAAGAGGATTCAAAAAAAGTATCAAAAGTGTCTGTTTCTCTTACTGCCTTCATTCCAGTTTCTGGACAAATAGTTGTTTTCCAATCTTCTAAATCTTTTAGTGAATTAAAATACCCGTTTTTACTTTCTTTTTTTGGCAACATTACAGGAAGATCTTTTTTTTGGACAGGTAAAACCTTCCCATCTTCTCTATATAAAATTGGTATAGGGCAACCCCAGTATCTTTGTCTAGAAACACCCCAATCTCTAAGTTTGTAATTTATTTTTCTACTTCCTAAATTCTTTTTCTCTAAATATTCTAGTATTTCAACTTTTGCACTTTCTATATCCAGGCCATTTAAAAAACCAGAGTTAACCATTGTTCCTTCGCCAGTAAAGGCCTCATTGATAATTTCTTTAAGATCATTATTGGGTTTAACCACAGTTATTACCTCTAAATTAAATTTATTAGCAAAATCAAGATCCCTTTGGTCATGAGCTGGGCACCCAAATATTGCTCCGAGCCCATAATCCATTAAAATAAAATTAGCGATATAAACAGGTAGTTCTTTATTTGTTAAGGGGTGGCTAACTTTTATATTGGTATCAAAGCCTAATTTTTCTTTATCAGGATTTGATTTTTTGCAGTCATCTATGAAGTTTTGTATTTTTTTATCTTTATTAGATAAAACTTTACACAAAGGATGTTGGGGAGAAATTGCTATAAAGGTAGCCCCATAAATTGTGTCTGGCCTAGTTGTAAAAACTTTAATTTTGTTTTCTTTAAATTTCTCTGTTTTAATTTCAAAACTTATTTCTGCACCAATCGATTTTCCAATCCAGTTTTTTTGCATTATTTTAACTTTTTCTGGCCACTCATTTAAATTATCTAAATCTTTCAATAACTCTTCAGAATAATTGCTTGTTTTTAAAAACCATTGTGACAAGAATTTTTTTTCCACTAAGGCACCCGATCTCCAACCACGACCATCAATTACTTGTTCATTAGCTAACACAGTTTTATCTACAGGGTCCCAATTAACTTCAGATTCTTTTTTATAAGCTAGCCCACTTTTAAACATTTCTACAAAAAACTCTTGTTCGTGTTTATAGTATTCTGGATGACAGGTAGCTAATTCTTTTTTCCAATCAAATGAAAAGCCCATGCTTTTTAGTTGTCCTTTCATTGTACCAATATTTTTGTATGTCCACTCTTCTGGACTTTTTTTCTCAACCATTGCTGCATTTTCAGCAGGCAAACCAAATGCATCCCAGCCCATGGGGTGCATTACATTGAATCCTTTCATTTTTTTATATCTTGCAACAACATCTCCCAAAGTATAGTTTCTAACATGACCCATATGAATCTTTCCAGAGGGGTATGGAAACATTTCTAAGACATAATATTTTTTTTTATCTTTGTTTTTTCTGGAACAAAATATATCTTTATTTATCCATTCTTTTTGCCATTTTTTTTCAGCAACTTTATGATTGTATCTTTCTGACACTCTAATTTAACCAGAGCTTAATCTAATTTTTTTAGCTTTATTTAGAATTGCATTTTCTAATTTATTATTAGTTGTAGAGTCTGATGATTTGTTAACCCACTTACCAGCATTATATTCTTGGCAAAAAGACAAAACTTTTAAGTTGCCCGCCTTAAGTTCTTGACCATTAACAAAAACATTAAGCTTACACCTTTCATTTACATTTGGCTCAGAAGTATACCAATCTGTTATAATAGTTCCAGACATAGGGTCAACGGACGACAAAGGCATAAAGTTAATGGTTTCTATTGAGGCTTTCCATAAAAACTGGTTAACAGGCATGCCAAAAGAAGTAAAGCCAGCTGTATTTTCATCTTTATCTTTTTTGTCGCCAAAAATTAAAGGACTGTCTTTTCCAAAAAGACCACCACCGCTAATCAATCTGTTTTCGGCATCAGCTAAAGCAAGCTCCCTATGGGTGTCTATATTGTAAGGAGTTCCAGATCTTCGAACTATCTCTCCCTCAGTTTGAGCTTTATCCCACAAAGCCTTTTTTTCTTCTTTAGTTAAGTTTGAGTTGCAACCAAAAGTTACAAAGAGAAATAAAAGTACAACTATTTTATAAAGTTTTAACATTTTGAATAGATATTATATTGAATATAAAAAGTAAAACATAAAAAAACGGCACTTAAAAAAGTGCCGTTATAATAAGACTCAT
>MDTG01431851.1_pt1 | contig 20463 bp, 12 predicted proteins | sample 811421 | NCBI WGS metagenome assembly MDTG01 (sample SAMN05326645, study PRJNA326480) | marine metagenome | isolation source: seawater | place: Pacific Ocean: South East | collected 2011
CCTCGACCCGCGGCTGCACGCGACGCGCGGACGGCTGCGCGCTCAGGACGACCTGGTCGGGGCAGTGGTCGATCTGTTCGAGGCGCGCGAGGGACTGCCAGCAGGGCCCGAGCGCGAGGCCGCGTCCGCCGCCCTGGAGGCGCTCCACCAGGGACCGGTTCGCGAGCAGCGCGCCCGCTTCGAGGAGGACCCGCGCAGCGCAAGGCAGCTCCTTCAGGGCGATTCCCCCGAGGCGGAGCTGCGAAGCGCGCGAGACCTGCTCGCGCTCTACCCCGCCGTCGCTGAGCTCTATGCGAATCGCGCCTCTGCGCAGCGGCGACTGGGAGAGCTGGCGCAGGGGGTCGCGGACCTGCGCGTGGCCGTGGCCCTGAGCCCCCGGCAGTCGAGGATCTGGGTCTTGCTGGCCGACGCCTGGCAGCGGGCAGGGGAGCCTGAGCGCGCTCTCGCTGCGCTCGACGGCGGCCTGCGCGCCAACCCTGGACGCGACGGAGCGAGGTTGCTGGAGCGGCGTGGCACATGGGCCATGCAGGCTGCCGGGGAGCTGCCCACGGGCGACGAGCGACGAGCCACGCGCTATCAGGCTGCGCTCGACGACTTCGGCCGCGCGATCGAGCTGGACGCCCAGTGCATGGTCGCCCGCTACAACCGGGCCTCGATTCGCGCGACGATCCTCGAGGATCACGTGGTGGCGCTCGAGGAGCTGCGCGGGATCGTCGCGGAGACGTCCCCTGACTGGAGGGTGCTGCGCCTCCTCGGGAGAGAGTCGATTCAGGTCGGTGTGCTGTCGTCCGAGCCGAAGCGAGTGGAGGAGGGGATCGCGACCTTGGAGCGGGCGCAGGCCCTGGCTCGCGCCGGCGGGCCACCTGATGCCCTGCGAAGGTTCGCGCACGACCTCTCGGCCGCGCGCGATGGGCTGCTGCGGGCGCAGCAGCGGGCCAAGCTGTGGGGCGAGCTGCCTCCCCCCCCGTCCGCGGTCGCGCGCGAGGGGAGTCCGCCCTCGCTGGGCGAGGCTCGACGCGCCTTTGTGGCGAGCCCTAGCGATCCTGGCGCGCGGCGGGAGCTGGCCGCTGCCTACCTGGCGGTCGGCGCCCACGGTGACGCCCTGCTGCTGCTGCTCGAGGCCCTGCCGGACTTCGACCTGGATCCGCGCCAGCACGATCTCCGTGCGCGACTGCGACTGGTGCGCAAGGACGTGCGGGGGGAGGTCGTCGACCTGCTCGGGGCGCTGGTCGATAGCTTCGAGGCCCACGGAGCGTTGCCCTCGGGCCCGCGGCGGAGCGAGCTGACCAGGAGGCTGAAGGAGCTCTACGACGGACCCGTGGCTGCCGCGCAGAGGCGCTTCGCAGCCGATCCGCTGGTCAAGCGCGTCGAGCCCCACTACGAGGACCCGCGCCAGGGGCTGAGCGTCTATCAGGCCATGGTCCGCGCCCACCCCCTCGTCTCGGCGCTGCGGGTCAACCGGGGGTCCTGCCGCAAGCGACTGGGAGACCTGGCGGGCTGGCTGGAGGACGCGCGGGTGGGGGTCGCCCTGGGGCCAGGCTCGGATCAGATCTGGGCGCTCTTGGGGCGGGCCTTCGCGGACAACGGCCAGCTCGAGCGAGCTCTGCAGGCGCTGGGGCGGGGCCTCGAGCACCTCCCGCAGGGCGCCCAGATCTACGAGCAGCGCGGGATGCTTCACCAGGTCGGGTTCGCCGATCGCGCAGCCGACCGTAAGGACGTCGCTGTCGCCCGCAAGCACTACGAAGCCGCCCTGGCTGACTACGAACGAGCGATCGAGCTCCGGCCGCAGTGCTTCAACGCGCGCTTCAACCACGCGATGCTCCTCGCCAACGTGTTCGATCGCCCTGCGGAGGCCCTCGCGGAGCTGCGCTCCTTGAACGCCGACCAGCCGGATCAGTGGCTAACCCTGCTCAAGCTGGGTCAGCTCTCGAGCGGCTTGGAGCGCCCGAGCGAGGCGGTCGCTTGGCTGGAGCGGAGCCTGGCCTGCGCCCAGCGCGCAGGGGAGGCGACCGCCGCGATCGAAGCCGCGCTAACCCTCGCCCGCCGCAAGCTCGAGGGACAGGAGCGTTGAGGGAGGCACCTGCTCGGGGGGGAGCGCGGCTCCAGCTGCGCCGTCCGCTTCCTCTTCGAGGGGCACTCCCACCGCGTCGAAGCGGAGCCCTGATCGGCACGCCGAGGCGCGAGAGGACGAGCGGGCGCTCGCGGCTGCCTGGGCTGCACTGGAGGTGCTCCCCGGCGAGGCGCTCGACCCCCACGAGCACTCTCGGCGGGGTCTGCTGGCGCGCGCTCCCGGTCGCTCACCGCTGGCGCGGCGCGAGCTCGATTGGGCCCAGGTCGCGCTGGGTGAGGCCCGCCCCAAGCTCGACGCCGAGCGCGCTGTTGGCCCCTGTGCCCTGTCCTTCGCGCGGAGCTATCCTGTGAAGCATGCGAGCCAGCCGCGACGAGCCCCAGCCAACCACTGGCGATCTGCGCGCGCGGCGTGGGTGAGCGCTTCTCTGGCCTGCGCACTGCTGTCGAGGTCTCACCGATGCCTCTACGCTCGCGCGAGGAGCGCTCGCGGTGGGTGAGACCGAGGACCTGGTGGCCGACGCCCAGGGAGGGGACGAGGAGGCCTACGAGGCCCTCTTCGCGCGCGTGGCCGACCGCCTGCTCCTCTACCTGAGGTTGAGAATGGGCGCGGGCCTGCGCCGCAACCTCGAGCCGCTGGACCTGGTCCAGGACACCTATCTGGCCGCGCATCGCGCGTTCCCTGGCTTCGAGGCCCGCGGCGAGGGCGCGTTCAGCCGTTGGCTGTTCCAGATCGCGGACAACCGGCTGCGGGACGCGGCGGACCGCTATCGAGCGCTCAAGCGCCAGGCCCTCCAGGGGGCGCTGCGCGACTCCGGCGTCCTGGCGCGCATGCGCGCAGACCAGGCCTCCCCGGCGACCGAGAGCGACCTGCGCGATCGGGCGCGCGCCTTGAGCGAGGCGCTGGCGCGGCTCGAAGCGCGCGAGCGTGACGCGGTGCTGCTGCGCCACTTCCACCAGGAGACCTTCGCGGCGATCGCGGTCCAGCTCGGGACGAGCGAAGCGACGGCGCGGCGACTGGTCGCCCGGGCCCAGGCGAAGCTGGGGCGCGCGCTGCGGGGGTCGGAGCGGTGAGGTCGAGCGACCTGCCGCCCGACGAGGTCCTCGAGGCCCTGTTCGAGGACCTGGGGAGCGCAGCCCTCGGGTCTGCCGAGGTGAGGGCGCTGGCGGCTCGTCACGGCGTGGCGCGTGAGGTGGTCGAGGATTGCCTGGCGGGCCTGCAGGCGTTGAGCGTCCAGCCAGGGCCGGGCGGACGGCGCTTCGGGCCCTACGTGCTGGAGCGGCTCATCGCCGAGGGCGGCATGGGCGCGGTCTACCTCGCGCGCGATACGGTCCTGGACCGCAGGGTCGCGCTCAAGGTGCTCCGCTCGGGGAGCCTGGCTGGCGCGCGTCAGCTGGCTCGCTTCCAGCGCGAGGCCTGCGCGCTGGCCGAGCTGCGCCACCCCAACGTGGTGGGGATTCACGCCGCTGGCAAGGCCGCGCAGGGCGCCTATCTGGTGCTGGAGCTGGTCGAGGGGGCGCGCTCGATCGTCGAGGCGGCCGAGGGACTCGACTGGCGGTCGCGGCTGGAGCTGGTGCGCGACGCGGCGCGGGGGCTGGGCTACGCCCACCGCAGGGGGGTCCTCCATCGAGACGTCAAGCCGGACAACCTGCTGGTCGATCGTCAGGGGCGGGTTCGCGTGAGCGACTTCGGGCTCACGCTTCAGCAAGGCGAGCAAGAGCGCTTGACCCGGACCGGGGCCGTGCTCGGGACCGTGGGCTACATGGCGCCCGAGCAAGTCGAAGGCGACCTGGCCCGCCAGGGGCCACCGACCGACGTGTGGGGGCTGGGGGTCGTGCTCTACGAGGTCCTGACGGGGACGGAGCTCTTTCCCGGCGTCTCGATCATGGAGCGATTCGCCGCGCAGGCGCGCTGGGAGCTCCCCTCGCTGGGTCAACGCCATGGGCTGCCGCGCTCGCTCGACGCCGTCCTCGCCACAGCGCTCCAGCGAGACCCGGGAGCGCGCTACCCCGACGCCGTCGACTTTGCGAACGACCTGGACGCAGTCCTGGCTGGCCTTCCGCCGGCGGCGCTGGGCGCGCGTCGCCCCTGCGCTCGCGGAGCCCTGATCCTCTCCCTGGCCCTGATCCTCGCTAGCGCGCTGACCGTCGGGCTCGCGTTGCGCTCGCGCTGGCCGAACGACACCAGCGCCTCGAGTTCGCCGACCCCGCGGGCACCTCGCGTTCCGCTGCTCGCCGCCACGCCGAGCGCTGCCGCGGCTCGTCCCTGGCAGCGCGATGGGCGGGAGCTCGGCGGGCAGCTGGAGCTGCTCGCCGCGCGGCGCTGGCTGCGTCGACACCCCCGTCACCCCGCCGCGGCGCGCGCCCAGCGGCTCTTCGCCTCCTCGCCCAGCGCCCCGCTGCTCCAGTTCGTGCACCATCCGCAGGGAGGTCGAGTCCGGCTGACCTTCGACCGGGACCAGGCGGTGGTCAGCTGCGGCGACGGCCGGCTGCGCCGCTGGTCGCTGCCCGGAGGCACACTGAGCGCTCGGCTGCGGGTCCGCGGTCTGGAGCGCGCGTTGCCGCTGCCGGGAGGTGCGTGGCTCCTGGCAGGCAAGGCGGGGCTGGAGCGTTGGCCAGGGGAGGCGCTGTGGGGGGAGGGTGGGTCGGGGCGCGGAGCCGCGGGCAAGCTGGGGCGAGGGGATCGGCTCGGGCGAGGCGCGCGCTGGGTCGCGCGCCTGGGGGACGTGGGCGCGCTCGCCCTGGAGCCTCAAGGGAGGCGGGTGGCCGTGATCGTGGACACGAGGGTGGTGGTGCTCGCGCTCGACTCCGGGCGCGTGCTCCGTCGCCTGGCTGCGGGTCCGGGCGAAGCGCCTCACCGCTTGACCTTTCTCGACGAGCGGACCTTGCTGGTGGCCTCCAAGCTGCGTGAAGGCTCCGTCCTCGCCGTCTGGAAGCTCGAGCACGGGGAGCGTGTCGCTCGCGCCCGCTTCCCGCCGACCAGCGCCCTGCTCAGCTTCGGGCCCGACACGTTCCTGCTCGGCACGTATCGGGGCCAGGTGCTCCTGCTCCAGGGCGAGGGGCTCGAGGTCCAACGCCGCCTGCACGGTAGGACGCCCGAGCTCCAGTGGGCTGAGCGCGTCTTCGCCGACGGAGGGTCCGTCGGGGCGCTCGCGCGCCTCCCCGGGACCCAGGCCCTGCTCGCGCTGCCGGGGCAGGACGTGGCGGTCGCCGACCGCACGATCAAGCGCTTCGACCTGGCCGCCCCCGCGGGCCTGCCGACCCACGTCACCCCCCAACTGCCAGCGTCTCCCTGCAGTCTCGCGGTGGATTCGGCGGGCGACCTGCTGGGGCTCGGGCAGCAGGACGGGACCCTCAGCGTGTGGGTCCTCCCACCCTGAGCGAGGGCCTTCGGCTGATGAGAGAGGGCAGTCCGCTCTGCGCGGCGCGTCGCAGGGCGGGCGCGACGGGTCGAGGAGGCGCCTTCGTCCTCCTGAACGTGCAGCGAGCGCCGCTCGCGCGGCGCTCGCTGGCTGGGGGGGCGGCCCTTCCTTCGCTCGAGCCAGCGTTCGAAGGGTCGCTTCGTTCGTCCGGCCGACCCCTGTCCCTCACGCTTGGCTCGCCCTTCAGTCGAAGGCGGGGCTGACGCGGTTCGGCTGCCAGTCGAGCTCGGACCGAACGGCCCGGTTGGAGCCACGCTCCCAGGTCAGGCCGCCGTGAATCGGGGTGGTGTCGCCCGCGATCCAGGGGCCCCGCAGGAGCTTGTAGCGCAGGCCCAGCGGCAGCTTGCCCGTGTAGCTCCAGCCGTCCGGGCCAGGGGTCAGCCGGTAGGCGGTGCGCCAGTTACCGAGCAGGTCGGTGGCGCCGGTCACGAAGAGCGCCTCGCCGGGACGGGTGGCGGTGTTCGCGACGATCCTCGTGCTGGCCGGCTGGAGCACGATCTCCTGCTCGCGGCGCTGGCCAGCCTCGACCGTGAAGGAGAAGGTCGGGCTGTAGAACACCGAGTGGCTGCTGGTCATCTGGGAGAAGGAGACGGTGTGCGGGCCGGCCTCGAGCTCGAAGCTGACCACGCCGCCGCTCGTGTGCCCGTCCGCCGGCGGTCCGCCCCGGGGCGAGTTGCCGTCCAGGAACACGCCCACGCCAGAGTAAGGACGCTTGATCAGGCCGCCGTCCTGGTAGGCCTGGCGGTAGACGCGCAGCACGATCGTCCCCTTGGCGCCGCTCGCGGGGAGGGCGGGGGCGCTGGCCGCGGCGCTGGTGGCGCCAGCGCTGGCCGCGGCGCTGGTGCTGGCGGACCCGGTCGCGCGGGGGGCGGCTCCGCGGACCGGAGGGGCCCCCCGCAGCGCGCCGGCGGCGCCCCGGACCGCGGCCGCTCGCGCGGGCGGCGAGATCAGCTCGGCGTTCTCGCGACGCATCCAGCCGCTGCTCCCCTGGGGGGTCGTGACCTGCCAGAAGCCGGCCCGGCCCGCGCTGACCTCGATCAGCTCACCGGGGCGGACCCGGCCCAGGGGCAGGAGGACCGAGTGACCCTTGGCCCGTGCCAGCAGCGCCACGACGTGCAGCCGCGCAGGGCTGACCTGGTCGTCGAGCCAGCCGCGCAGGCCGATCTCCTCGCCTACCGGGAGCAGCCTGGTCAGCGGACCCTCCAGCTCCAAGGGCGGCAGGTTCGGCGCTCCGCGCCGCTGCAGGACGACCCCCTGGGAGCCCGGCCGCGTGGCGACGGTGCCCGCCGCGCGCCGCATCTGCGGCGAGAGGACGCGCTCGCCCGCGAAGCTCGATCCGTGGCTCTGCCCCTCCAGGGTCACGATCAAGCCGTTCAAGGAGCGGAGCCGGGCCGCAAAGCTCGCGGGGATCACGCGCTCACCGCCGACCGCTACCTCCTTGCCCTTCACGCTCACGCGCCCGCTCAGGCGCTCTGGCGCCAGCTCGGCTCCCACACGGCGGAACTCGACCGCGCCGCCGCGCCGGGCCAACTTGACGACCTGGTAGGGCCGACTCAGGGCCGGAGCGAGGATCGTCCCGGGGCGCGGGGCGCGCTCGCGGTAACGGACCACGGCCACGATCCGGACCCCGGCGGCTCCGGTGGGCGGCGTCTCGACCTCGAGCTTGATCGACTCCACGCCGATCGAGTGGCCCAGGGTCCGCTTGGTGTCGCCCACGAGGATCAGAGCCATCTCATCGTCCCAGTCGATCTGGGTCCAGATCCCGCTCGGCTGGATCCCGTAGCGGCGCAGGTCCGCCAGGGAGTGGACCACCGAGGTCCCCGCGGGCAAGGTCGCGTCGGCCTGCGGTCCGCTGGCGAGGATGCTGAAGGGGAGCGAGCCGTCGCCCGGCGGGGCAGGCGCGGGGGCGGGGCTGGGCTGCGGCGAGGTGCCGGCCGGATCGACCGGCTCGAGGACGAGCTCGCCCCCGCGACGGAGCTTGACGAGCTGATAGGGGCGGGTCTGCGCCGCTGCCAGCGGCACCCCCGGCTGGGGCGCGACCTCCCCGTAGCGGACCAGGATCACCGGGCGCCCCTGGTAGGACGTGCGCCGGGCTGACGCGACCTCGATCGAGTAGCCATGGGTCGGCTTGGTGTCGCTCGCCAACGCCACCATCAACTCCTGGCTCCAGTCGATCCGTCCGGGCGGGACGAGGGCCTCCAGGCCATAGCGGCCCAGGTCTGCCTGGGAGCGCAGGACGTAGGCCCCGGACGGCAGCGCGGCGGGCGCCTGCGTTCCGCTGGAGAGCTCGGTGAAGGGGACGGGATAGGCGTCGGCTCCAGGCGCCAGCGCCAAGATCAATGCGACCACCGCCGCGCTTCTTTGGACGTCGAGTCTCATGGACTCCTCCTTTGTTGCCCATGGCCAGGCACAGGGGGTGCCGGGGATAAGCCCAACGAGGACCGTGCGCGCAGGGCGCCGTCGGTCCCACCGTCCAAAGCCTGCGACAGGCCGTTCAGCCCGGGTGACAGGAGGCGCTCGAGCGGCCCTCGCTCAGTGCTGCGCAGCCAGCGGGCGACGAGCCTCGTCCAGGAGCTCGCCAGGCAGGCCCTGCCATGGGTGGGACCCAGCGTGCTCTCGGCCTGCTGCCCCGATGAGCAGGTCCTGACGACGGCGCTCGCCACGGACCCGAGCCTGCGTTCCGCCACGGCGAAGGCGAAGGCCGCGCGCTGGCGGGCGAGGCAGCCCTCGCCAGGGGAGCGCGCGAGAGCTCGTCGAGCGCCGCGCGCGCTGACTGTCGCCTCCCCATGACAACTCGGTGAGCGCGCGTGACGGAGCGCCAAGACGGGAGGAAGTCGCGCGTCGCAGGCGTGGGTTGCAGCTCGGCCCCCCAGTTGCTGCCGCTTCATCTCCAGGAGCAAACCCATGACGAGCGAAGCGATCCCCCCGCGCCTGCACGACCGGCTCGAGCGCCCCTTCGACCGGGGCCTGCGGGCCTTCGACCGGCTGAAGGAGCGCCTGGGTCTGCGCGGACGCAAGGCCCCCTACGACGACCTGAGCTACGAGTTCTTGGGGGGCGAGCAGGAGCGGCTTCGCAAGCGGCACTACGACAAGAGCCTGCGCTTGCTCTGGAAGGCGGAGACGCACGCCTCCTGGTCCAGCTTCCGTGACGCGAGCGCGCTGGAGCGCACGCTCAGCGAGAGCGCCGAGCGCGGGCTCAGCGCCCAGGAGCGCGTCGAGCGCGAGCGGATCGGGGGCGCCGAGTTCAAGGCCCTGCTCGAGCGCAGCTACACCCCGCGCGAGAAGCAGGCGCTGGTGAACGTGCTCTCCATGATCGGCCACGGCGAGGCCTACGCCTGGCTGGTCTCGGCCGAGCTGCTGAACGAGGTCCAGAGCACGGGCGGGCGGGCAGCGCTCACGATGCAGGTCTTCGAGGAGGCCAAGCACTTCGTCGTATTGCGCGAGCTGATCCAGGCCTTCGAGTGCCCCGTCCCGCGCCTCTCGGCTTGGGAATACCTCCTGCTGGAGCGGGCCTTCAAGTCGAAGGGCCTGGAGAAGTTCTTCGCGATGAACGTGCTGGTGGAGGGCTTCGCGCTCAGCTTGTTCGGGGCCCTGGGGGAGCTGCCGGGGCTGGAGATCCTGCGCCTGTTCCACCTGGACGAGTCGCGCCACGCCGCGCTCCCGCAGAGCTACCTGCGCGAGTTCCCGCTCACGCCCTGGCAGCGCTGGAGCCCCGCCCGGCGGCTGAGGAGGCTGAGCCTGCTCCTCCCTGCGCTGCCGATCCTGGTCCAGGTCGAGCAGGACCTGGCCGTGCTGGGGATCGACTCGCTCGAGTTCGGCGGCTCCCTGGCGCGCAAGGTGATTCAGACCTCCGAGCGCGTCGGCTTCCACATGGCGCCCGGCCCCGCGCGGCTGAGGGCCCTCCTGAACGGGCTCTTCAACGGCTACGCCGCCCTCAGCCGACCCGGGCACGAGCGGCGGGACTTCGTCGCTGCCGAGACCAGCCGCGGCGAAGCGCTGGCCGCCGAGGCCGAGCTCTACGGCCCCGCGGCGGCCTGAGGGGCGAGGTGTTCGAGCTGGCCCAGGTCCTGCTCGCGGCGGCGACCCCAGCCGCGGGCGGGTTGATCGGCTGGGGGACCAACTTCCTCGCCGTTCAGATGCTCTTCGAGCCGCTGGAGCGGCGCGGGCTCGGGCCGCTGGGCTGGCAGGGCGTGATCCCGGCCCAGGCCGAGGTCATGGCCCACGGCTGCGCGGACTTGCTCTTGGAGCGGCTGGTCGACCCGGCCGAACTGGGCGCGCGCCTGGACGCGGGGGAGGCAGCGCGGCTGCTAGAGCCAGCGTTCCAGGACGCCGCAGCCGACGCGCTGGAGCGGGCGCTGGCCCGGCGCCACCCGCGGATGTGGCGAGCGCTCCCGAGTGCAGTCCGGCTGCGCCTGCTGGAGCGGGCCCGCGCTGCAGTGCCCGGTCAGGTCGAGGGCGTCCTGCGCGAGGTCGCCCGCGACCTGACGACGACCCTCGACCTGCGCCGGCTGATCGTGGAGGCCTTCCGCGCCGACCGGGCCCTGCTGGGCGAGCTCTTCCGCCGCTGCGGCGCGGCGGAGTTCCGCTTCGTGATCCTGACGGGGCTGGTGTGCGGTTTCCTGCTCGGCTTGCTCCAGCTCTTGGCCTGGGTCACGGTCGGCCAGCCCGCCTGGCTCTTTCCGCTCGTAGGAGCGCTCACCGGCGGGGCGACCAACTGGCTCGCGCTGTGGCTCGTGTTCGCGCCGGTCGAGGCAGTCCAGCTCGGTCCTTGGCGGGTGCGAGGGCTGTTCCTGGAGCGCCAGGCCGAGGTCAGCGCCGCCTACGCAGCCTTCTTCGCCGAGCGTGTCTTGAGCGCCCCACGCCTGATCGCTGCGCTGCCCTTGGACGAGCTCGGGGCAGAGGTCGAGGCGCGCAGCGCGCGGCAGCTCGAGCGCTGGGGGCGGGGAGCGTCGCCCGCGTTGCGGCTGGCCCTGAGAGCCTGGGGAGGCGAGGCGCTCAGGGGCGAGGTCTCAGCCAGCATCGGCGCGATCGTCCCCGAGCTGCCCCCGCTCCTCGAGCCCTACCTCGAGGAGCGCCTCGAGCTGGAGCGGACCCTGCGCGAGCGGCTGGAGGCCCTCTCGCCGCGGGAGTTCGTAAGCGTCCTACGCCCCGTGTTCCAGGCCGAGGAGTGGAAGCTGACCGCGATCGGCGCGGCGCTCGGGGCAGCGGCGGGCGGGCTGCAGGCCACGCTGCTCCTGCTCGCCTGAGCGAGGAGCGACGCTGTCCGCGAGCCCACCCCGCCACGGTTCGGCGATCCGGCCGACCCGGACAAGACGGTGCTCTAGCTCAGGCTGTCGCAGGGATTGGACGGGTGAGACGGAGTCCCTCGCCGCGACGTCGCTTAGGTCGGGCACCAAAGGTGCTCAGCCTTGGTCATCGGATCAGGAGGACCCATGCCCCACGACGCTCTCGCGCCGGCTTTGCTCTCGCTGGTGCTCGCTCTGCCCGCGGCCGCGGGGGAGCTCGAGGGGAGCTGGTCCCTGCGCGAGTCGGGGCGCGTTGGTCCGGCGAGCGTCGACGCGCTTCGTTTCTCTCGAGTGGAGCCTGAGGGCTGGCGGGCGGTCGGTCTGCTGGGTGGCCCCCGCGGACGCCCAGTCTGGGAAGGCAGAGCGCGCGTTCAGAGCGACACGGTGGTGGTCTCCATGGGCACATTGCGCGGCGCCGCGGACGCCCTGGAGGGGCGGTCCAGCAGCGAGGTGGGCGAAGCGACCTTCCGGCGCCTGGGTGACCTTCTGCTTGGCAGCTGGCGCGAGCGGGGGAGCAGCCAGCGGGCGGTGTTCGTCCGAGAGGGCTCCGTCTCGGCGGCGAAGCAGCCGTCAGGCGGGATCGAGGTCTTGGCAGGTCGCTTTGGCGCGGACGCGCAGTCGTGGCCCCAGCTGAACGCCAACCACCCAGAGATCCTGACCGCGGTCCCGCCGGAGGGCGCGATCGTGGTCTCGACCTTGCCCCCCGCAGGCCGGGCAGACCCGGGCGTCCACCTCGATCACCCCTTCGAGGGCCCCTTTCGAATCTTCGTGTCCAACCAGAACCGCACCGGCCGGCGGATCTGGCAGGCCGTGGTCCTCTGCAACGTCGGTCGCTCGACGGCCACGATCGAGGTGCGTGCGCTCTCGAGCGCTTCGACCCGCGAGGCGCCCTACACCGACCTGGGCTGGGGAGCCGCCGCGGCGATCGTCGAGCCGGGGAGCGGGCGCTCCTCTGGTCCGGGCGAGGCGGCCGCCACAGCGGCGCTCCAGGGTCAGGTCGCGGGAGCGCGCGCGCGCGCTCTCGCTGCAGGGGAGGCGACGCTGCTTTCGCTGCGCCCCCTGCGCTCGCGCGAGGAGCGAATGACCCACGCCCACCTGGTCGCCCGCGGCCGCGTCGCCGCCGCCGTGCTCTACCTCCCCGGCCCCCAGCCCGACCTGAAGAGGGTTCGGACGGCGCTGCGCAGGGCACGGCGTGCCGCGCGCAGCCAGCACGACCGCGCGCCCAGTCCGCCAACCGCGACCTCCGGCGCGCTGATCTTCGGGCGCGTGAGCGGGATCGTGGCGTCCAGCCACTGGGAGGGGCGGGTGAGCAACGACGCGCGGGGCGAGCTCTTCCTGACCCACCCGGGGGAGGAGCGCGCCTTCCGCTGGAACGCCAAGCTCGGGGCGACGGGGCGGGCGCAGAGCGCGCCGCTCCTGGCGCGCTTGCCGGACTCGGCCTATCGGAGCTGGGGCAACTACGGCGGGACCTTCGCGCTCCGCGGGGCCCTGCGTAACCCGACGCGCTCGCCCCAACGCGTCTCGCTCCTGGTCGATTGCGAGGGCCACGGGTCGGCGCGCGCCCTGCGTCAGGGTTTCGAGCTGCTGGTGCAGGGGCCCGCCGGGCTGGAGCGCCGCTGGGCGCGTGCTAGCTTGCGCATGGGCGCCCGCAGCGAGGAGCCCCTGTTCCAGGTCGAAGTCCCGCCTGGGAGCGCGCGCCTGGTCACCCTCCGCTGCGTCTACGCGGCCAACAACACCGCGCCGGTGATCCTGCGACTGCGCGTCGAGCCTGCGGGGTGAGGCAGAGCGTGGCCGAAGACGGCAGGGCAGGCTCTGCGCTCTGCGCAGCGTGAGGGTGTCAGCGTCGGTCCCATTCGCCGGGTCTTGGGGTCCCCAGACTTCGCTGAACCAAAGCAAAAGCGCCAAAGCCCAGTGGACTTCGGCGCTTATCGCGTTGGAGCTGAGGGGACTCGAACCCCTGACCTATACGTTGCGAACGTATCGCTCTCCCAGCTGAGCTACAGCCCCGCAGAAGGCCCAGATCATAGACCAGGGCCTCGCGGGTGCAAGCGTCATTATCGCGGCGGAGCGGGGGAGCGATCGGGCAGGTCGGCGTGAGCGGCAGTCGAGACGTAGAGCTGGCCGCCTTCGTCGCCCCAGCGGATCAGCGCTTCCCTGGAGGGGGCAGCGCAGGCGTCGAGCTTGCGCAGCTCCTCGGTGCGCTCCGTGAAGGGGCTGGTGCCGATGTGGCGCACGTAGAGCAGCAGGCCGTCCCTGACGCTCAGCTTGGCCTTTCGGCGGCCGCGGGGGTCGTTGATCGTCATATGGGGCCTCCTTTCGCCTTGGAGTGCGCAAGCCGCATGCCGGGGAGAGGGGAGCCCACGCGTCCGCCGTGAGCCAGCGCTGGCTCGACGAAGGGACAGCGCTGTCGAGGAGGGGGCGCTCGCGACGACCTAGGAGGTGCCCTAGAGGCTGACCAGCAGGCGTGTCGAGCCGACCACGATCAGGTCGCCCGAGGAGAGCTGCTGGCGCGCGATCTTCTGGTTGTTCACGAACACACCGTTGCGGCTGCCGGTGTCGGTCACGACCAGGGTCGAGGCCTCGAAGCCGATCGAGGCGTGCTGACCCGAGACGCCCGGGTCGTTGAGCGTGATCGAGCAGGCCGGCGCGCGACCGAGGGTCACCGGGGTGGTCGCGGTCACCGTGGCCTGGAGGCCCTTGTCATTGCCGTCGATCACCTGGACCAGCGCCTGGCCCGCCGCGGCGGGCTGGGCCGTCGCGGGCGGCGGAGCGTAGTGCTGGGCGGCGCCTGGCGAGTCGACGTTGAGGGTGCCGCCCGCCGGCTGAGCGCCGAAGGGGTTGTTCTGGGGGACGGTCGAGGTGACCGAGGCCGGCATCGCCGGCGGCGCGGCGACCGCGCCGCCTCCGCCGCCCTTCCCGCCCGCTGCCTTGGCCTTGACCATCCCGAGCACGCAGAGCAACACGCCGAGGAGCAGGAACACGGGCAGCAAGATCAGGCCCACGATCTTGAGCGTGGACTGCTCGTTCATGAAGCCGATCGCGACGAGGGGCACGCCCGCGCCGAGGCCGATCACGCAGCACACCAGGCCGCCCAGGAAGAGGGGCGAGAAGAGGATCTCGGTGAACGACGGGGCGCCTCCTCCGCCCGCCGCGGGGGCCGGGGAGCCGCCGCCGAAGGCGGGCTGCGGGGTGGCAGGCGTCGGCGTGGGAGAGGGCGTCGCGGGGCCCGCGCTCGCGGTCGGCGGGGGAGTGGCGGCGAGGGGGCTGGCCTGGCTGGCGGCCAGCGAGCCACCGGCCTCGGGGAGGCCCGCCAGGGCGTGCTCGAACTCGGTGCTGCTCTGGTAGCGCTGGGCCGGGTCCTTGGCCATCGCCTTGAGGATGATCGCCTCGAGCTGAGGCGAGATCCCGGGGTAGTGTTGCCGCGGGGGGATCGGCTCTTCCTTGGCGATCTTGACGACGAGCTTGCGCTCCTCTTCGTCGTAGAAGGGCAGCTGGCCGGTGACGCACTCGTAGAGGGTCACGCCCAGGCTGTAGACGTCGGAGCGGGCGTCCAGCGGCTTGCCGAGGAGCTGCTCCTTCGACATGTAGATCACCGTGCCCAGGGTCATGCCCTGCTGGGTCAGGCGCTGGGCGTCGACGAGCTTGGCCGTGCCGAAGTCGAGCAGCTTGGTCGTGCCCGAGGGGTGGACGATGATGTTGCTGGGCTTGATGTCGCGGTGAATGATCCCCTGCTGGTGGGCGTACTCGAGCCCGCGGCAGGCCTCGATGAACCAGGGGATGCACTGCGGCGGGGGGATCAGGCCCATGCGCTGCAGCTTGTCCTCGAGGTCCTCACCCTCGGCGAACTCCATCACGATGAAGCAGCCGTCGGCGTTGTTGATGAAGTTCAACAGGCCAATGATGTTGGGGTGGTTGAGGCGCGCCAGGGCCTGCGCTTCCCGCTCGAAGCGGTCCTTCGCGGCCTGGTTGCTCATCAGGGTCGGGTGGAGCGACTTGACCGCTACGATCTGCCCCAGCGCGGCGTGCTGGCCCTTGTAGACCATGCCCATGCCGCCCTCGCCGAGCTCGGCGACGATCTTGTAGTCACCGACTTGCGCCCCGATCATTGGGCCTCTCCCGCCAGTTCACAGAGGCGCTCGGCGGCGATGAACCGAGCTCGCGCCTCCTCGAAGTCGTTCTCTCGGTAGGCCGCCTTTCCTTGCTCGAAGGCGTCCTTGGCTTTGTCGATCAGGACCGCGTTGCCCTTGCTCGCGTCGAGGGTCTCCTTGGCCTGATCCCGGGCGGCCTCGGCCGCGCCCCGCTCGCGGGCGAAGAGGACCGCGAAGGTCCCGCCGGCGCCGATCACGGCGCCGAGCAAGAGCCCGACCAGGAGCTTGCCCAGGCCTCCCGCAGAGCGCGAGGCGCTGGCCGGCTCCTCGAGCTGAGGAACCGGCATCGCGGGCTGGGTCGCCGGGATCACCGGACCCTCGCTCGCGGCTGGCGCCGGGGCGGCGGCCGCTGCCGGCGCGCCTCCGTCGCGGGCGGCGGCTTCTTCACGGGCCTTGCGGATCGACTCGTCGATCTGGTCCTGCGTGAAGGCCGCGGTGACGGTCTCTTCGGGGGTGGTGTCGGTCGTCGCGCTGTCGGTCGCGTTGATCCGCAGCAGCTGGACCGTGATGTTGTCGTGGCCGCCGGCGGCGTTGGCCTGGTTGACCAGGTCCTCGCAGATCTGGCGCAGGGCCTTTTGGCCAGACACGCCCGCGTTGACGAGGGCCAGCATTTCGTCGTCGGTCACGAGGCCCGAGAGCCCGTCCGAGCAGATCAGGAACAGGTCGCCGTTGGCGATCGGGATGTGACTGACGTCGACCTCGACCTCGGGCTTGACCCCCAGCGAGCGCAGGATCACGTTCTTGTCGGGGTGGCTCTCCATCTCGCTCTTGTCGAGCAGCCCCTCGTCGACGAGCTGCTGAACCAGCGAGTGGTCCTTGGTCATTTGCTTCATCGCGCCACCTCGAATCAGGTAGGCGCGGCTGTCTCCGACCTGGCCGAAATAGACCATGTCGCGGCGGTGCACGAGGGCCGTGACCGTGGTCCCCATGCCGTCCAGCTCTTTGAGCCGCTGGCCCTCGTTGTAGACCTGGCGGTTGGCGAGCTCGATCGAGGCCCGCAGGGCCTCGACGATGTTCTCGCTCTCAGCCTGCTCGTAGTTGTCGATGATCGCCTTTACGGCGAGGCGGCTGGCGATCTCGCCACCCGAGTGGCCGCCCATTCCGTCGCAGACGACGGCCAGGCGACCCTTGAGGTCGAACAGGCGATCTTCGTCCGGCTCCCAGTAGCCGAAGAAGTCCTGGTTCTCCGTGCGGGCCATGCCCACGTGGGAGTGCTGTCCGATCTCGACGTCGTCGCGAATCTTCACGCAGGTCGTCGGTCCATCTGGGGGCCCTCAGCGGAGGGCCCAACGAAGGGGCGATGCGCCTCGAGAGGCGCAAGGAGAGTAGAAGCGAGTCGGGGGCTAGGCAGAGCGCCTCGGGAGTCAGGCTCCCTTGGGGTCACCTGGAGCCTCGGGCTAGAGGCACTTGAACTTCATGCGGGTCTGCCCAAAGGTGACCGTGTCGTTGTCGACCAGCTCCTCGCGGGCGATCGGCTCCTCGCTGTCGTTGAGGAAGGTGCCGTTGCTCGAGTCGAGGTCGGTGAGGATGAAGATCCGCTCGCCGTCCTTCTCCACGAACTTGATCGTGGCGTGGCGGGTCGAGATGTAGTCCTCGGTCAGGACCACGTCGTTGCTCGGATCGGACCCGATCGAGGTCTTGCCCTCGCGGATCTTGAAGTCTTCGCCCTTGTACTTGCCGGTCAGAGCGACCAGCCAGCCGGCGACGGGCAGCTTCTTGTCCTCGAAGACCAGGCGGGTCTTCTTGGCGTTCGCCGAGGGACGCGCTGCCGGCACGGGGGTCGGCATGGGCATCGGAGCTGGCGCTGGGGCCGGCGCCGGCGCCGGGACGGGGACGGCCATGCGGGTCGGGGGGATCTGGGGTCGACCCGCCGCAGGCGGCGCGGCCATGGGAGGCGGCGCCATAGGAGCGCCAGCGGGCCGGGGGCAGTAGGGACAGGTGTCCCAGTTGGCCTCCATGATGTGCCCGTTCTTGCACAGCTTCGTATCGCCCATGCTGACTTCCCAGTCTCCAGTGGGGTCCTCGGGAGGCTCCCCAACTGCCTCGCTCGCGTGAGCTCAGTTTCGTCCTGAGCCCCTACCTAAGTCGAGGACTCGAGTTCCAGATCCCTACGGCGTGAACCCAAAGCACTTAGGGCGCATGCCGCGGCCCACTATGGCCCGTAGGCCTCAACGACGCAAGGGCTTGCGCTACTCCTGCGCCTGGTAGAACCAGAGCCCGAACATGTTGACGTCGCGGTCGGCCTCGACCGCCACCTGCTTGCACTCGACGGAGTTAGAGCCGATCGAGTCACCGGGGACCCGGAACAGCCAGTTGCGCCAGCGGTGCTTGCGGTCGCTCCCGTCGATCGTCCAGTCTCCGACCGAGGAGCCGTCGATCTCGATCCGGGTCACGATGTCGCCGCGGACGAAGTCGATCCGCTTGGCGATCACCACGTCCCGGCCGGGCGCGAGGTTCTGAATGTTCCACTGCGAGGTGCCGCCCACGTGCGAGCGACCGCGCGCGGTGGCCTTGACCCCGTCGGGGTAGGAGAAGGTCTGGTTGGCCTTCCAGTCCTGCTTGGCGCCCACGATCTGGAAGTCGTGGCTCGCCTCGCTCTTGCGGTCGCCGACGGCGATCTGGTCGACGAGGTGGTAGTTCTTGCCGTCCATGAAGATCTTGTCCGGCAGGACCGAGGACTCCTTGAGCTGGTCCCAGGTGAGCTCCTTGGCGGCCGGGTCCTTGACCGGCTCCGCTGGAGTCTCCTCCTCCTCTTCCTCCTCTTCCTCCTCCTCGGCGGCCTCGGGCTTGGCCTCCTCGACGGGCTTGGGCTCGGGCTTGGGAGCCGGCTTGACGTCGGCGGCCAGGCGGAGCGAGTCCGCCGCGGTGATGAGGCGGTTGAGCAGGTTCTCGAGGTCGCCGCGCAGGGGCTTGGCCTCGCGCGCCATGCTGGTCAGCGCGTCGATGACCTCCTTCCACTGCTCCCACTCCCGCACGCCGTTCAGCTCGGGGAAGTTGAGGTCGACGTCGACGCGCATCTCGTCGGCGAGCTCGAGCAGGAGTCGGATCCCGCTCACGACCTGGGGCGAGTCGAGGTTGTTGGTCTCGAGCAGCATCTGGAGGACCATCGCCGCGGCGCGCATGTCACGGGCCGAGTGGATCCCGTTGCGCGCGAAGTTGCCGAGGATCTTGCGCAGCTCGACGAAGAGGTCCTGCATCTTGTTGCGCAGGTCCACGTCGACCGCGGTGCCGGCCTGGCCGGCGTGTCCGCGGTAGCGGAGGTCGATCTCGCCCGGGCCCGGGTTGTTGGGGTCGCGCGCGTCGGTGATCTCGATCGTGTCGGCCGTGATGAGGATCCGCGCCAGCTCGACCCCGTCGCGCGGGTCGGGCGGGCTGCTGTCGACGTCGACGCGGCAGGTCTCGAAGATGCGCCGGTGGCCCTTGAACTTGGGGTTCGCCTTGTTGACGACGAACTCGACCGGGTCCTCGACGTACTTCAGCACGATGTAGGCCGTGCCGGGCAGCTGCGGCAGCTGCTTGCCCGGGTCGATCGTGACGATCTTGGGGTCCCACAGGATCACGTCGTTGCCTTCGCCGTCGATCGCGTAGCCCGCGTTGACGTCGATGGACATGTCGCCGCGGCGGCGGCCGATCACCTTCAGCTCGCCGCGCCAGTGGGCCACGATCCCGTGCCCGTGCAGGGCGGCGTTGTGGAGCTTGCGCTTCTCGACGTGGTAGCGCTCACCCGTCTGGAAGTCCTCGCTCTCGAGGCGCAGCCCGTGGAAGTGGTTCAGGCGCAGGTAGCCCTGGCGTGCGTCGTCAGCCATTTAGTTCCTCGTTAGTACTCCGACGAGACTTCCATCTCGCCATCGCCGGCCAGGGGGTCGAAGTAGCCTTCGGCGTCGTCCCCCGAGAGCCATGTGTCCACGCCGACCGTCGAGCTGACGCCGACCGTCAGGGCGGTGTCGACTTCCTCCTCCTCGCGCTCGGCGAAGATCAGGTAGTAGTCGGTGTGGACGGGCTTCTCCTGCTCGATGATCCGGTGGATCCGCAGGATGGTTTGGTTGTCTACTTCTTCGATCGGCAGCGGGATCTTGACCACGAAAGCGTGGGCCGGGTTGACCCGGTGCGTGATCACGCTGTCCACGCCGACCGTGCAGCTCTCGCCGACGACGAAGCCCTGGAAGGGCCAGGTGTTCTCGATGATCAGCGGATCGACACCAGTGAAGATCCGCAGGTAGATCCGCAGGCCGCGCGGCGTGCCGCGCAGGTGATAGAGCTCGACCGCCTTCTTGATCAGGCTGCGCTTCTTGGCCTCGGGCCAGCCGGCGTCCATGGTCAGCGCGACCCAGCTCGCCAGGTAGTCGAGGAACTCGCGCGGGCACTCGTGCGGATCGAAGTAGCGCTCGAGGTTGTCCAGCTTCTCGTCCGTCTGGAACTGGACGTGCTGCATGACCCACATCAACTCGCGCACGAAGTTGCGGCCGGTCAGGTCGCTGCGCTGATAGATCTGGGGGAGCATGTGCATCAGCGAGGCGTCGGCCACCTGCAGCTCGATGCGCTGGTTGGGGTCGGTCAGGTCGACCTTGCGGCCCGGAGCGGGGCGCTGGCGGATCACCGTCCCGCGCTCGCCCGGGTGCTCGGTCAGGCGGAGGCGGATCCGCTCGGGGGACACGCCCACCAGCGAGAGGATCTTGCGCGCCTTCTGCAGCGGGTATCCCTCCAGCTGCGGCGTCGGCACCTCGCGGGCGGCGAGCTGCTTCTTGAGCGTCTCGAGCGCGCTCTGGCGGCGGAGCGCGTCGAGCTCGAGCCCGTCCCCGTTGTCTCCGCCTTGCTCGCTCAAGTGAGCGTCTCCTTGGTGATCTCCTTGACCGAGACGCTGACCACGTGGACCAGCTCGTCGTCACGGAGGGGCACCTGGACCACCGTCCGCTTGAGGTCCTCGTCGTAGAGGTCGAGGTCCTCGACGTAGTCGACGCCCTCCATGCCCTCGACGACCCGGTAGAGGTCCGACTTGTGCACGGCCCGGCCGAAGGGCCAGCCCTTCCCGTCGGGGCCGCCGAAGAGCGGGTGCAGCGCCTTGCGGATCGCGTCCTCGAGGCGCGCCTTGATCCGGTCGGTGCCGGGGCCGCCCTGCTTGAGCACGACCGCGACGTTGGCCGAGACCTCCACGTAGCGCGGCTTGATCACGCGCAGCTTGGTGGTCACCAGGCGGCGCTCGTCGAGGAAGTCCTGGACCCGCCGCAGCAGCTCGGGCGCGGGGACTGGCTTCTTGATCAGGTCCCGGCCCTCCTCCTCGCCCTCGGGCAGGACGATCACCGTGACCTCGCCCTCGCGGCGCGGAGTCTTGAGGCAGCGAGCGCGGGCCACGTTGGGCGAGGCCTTGAGCGCCAGCCACTCGTAGTCCTCGATCGTGACCGCGCGGTAGCGGTGTCGCACGACCTGGGGGCCGCGCATCTTGGCTTGGCCAATGGTCTCGAGGTCGGCGCCGCCGCGGGCCCGGTAGTAGTTGCTCACGCGGTCCACGTAGGGGACCGACTGGCGGAGCACGACCAGCGAGCC
>MDTG01140849.1_pt1 | contig 20462 bp, 17 predicted proteins | sample 811421 | NCBI WGS metagenome assembly MDTG01 (sample SAMN05326645, study PRJNA326480) | marine metagenome | isolation source: seawater | place: Pacific Ocean: South East | collected 2011
GTATTGCATCACCAAAATTTGCAGAGAAGTTTGCTAGTAATGATATTATGGGTTTAAAAAAAATAACAAAACAATCTACAAAAATGATATTTTTCACAACTCTACCATTAATAGTTGTTTCATTTTTATTTCCTAAATTTCTTTTAGGTATTTTTGGAAAAGAGTTTTTGACAGGTGTATTGGCTTTTCTTTTTTTATCATTTGGCAGATTAATAAGTGCATGTTCAGGACCTGTTGGAAATATATTGCAAATGACAGATAATCAAAATGTATATGCAAGAATTTTATTTTTTGGAGCAGTATTAAATGTTATTTTAAATTATATTCTAATACCTATTTATGGAATTAATGGAGCAGCAATAGCATCTATGTCAAGTTTAATATTATGGAATATATGCATGATTTATATTGTGAAGAAGAAATTTGGATTTTATACATTCTACATGCCACTTACAAATAATGAAAAATAAATTACCAAATTTTTTAATTGTTGGAGCTGCAAAAAGTGGAACATCTTCACTCCATAATTATTTAAATCAGCATCCAGAAATTTTTATGTCTTCATATAATAAAGAAGGAATAAATGTAAAGGAACCGCAATTTTTTGTTAAGGAAAGAGTTCAGGAAAGGCTTCATTTTGGCATATGGGATTGGAAAAGTTATACAGAATTATTTGCTAATGTTAAAGAGCAAAAATGTATAGGAGAGGCTTCGGTGTTTTATTTATATTATTCAAAAGAATCTATAAAAAACATAAAGAAATATTTAGGTTCAGATGTTAAGATTATTATGATTTTACGTAATCCTGTTGATAGAGCATATTCTGCATTTAAGCATGTTTCAAAAGGATTAAAGGAAAATAGTACTTTTGAAAATTCACTCAGTATAGAGGAAGAAAGATTTAGTAATAACAGCACAATAACTCCAATGATTAGATATAAGGATATGGGTTTGTATTATAGGATGGTAAAAGATTATATTTCTAACTTTAATAATGTTCACATAATATTATATGATGATTTTTTAAAGAATACAGCATTACAGTTAAGAAAGACATATAGGTTTTTAGGTGTTGATGAATCAATTATAGTAGATCATAGTGTGAAATATAATTTATCTGGATTACAATGGAATAATAAATATATAAAGTCAATAATATTAGGTGAAAATTTTGTAAAAAAAATACTTCGCAATTTTATTAAAGGAAAATCAAAGCAGTTTATTTGGTATTTATTATCAATATTTTATAAAAGAAAAAAACCTGCTATGAATAAAAAAACTAAAAAATATTTGCTTGATTTTTATACAGAGGATATTATAAAGCTTTCAAAGATAATTAAAAGAGATCTTTCAGTATGGTTAAAATAAAAGAGCCTAATTTCATGTGTATTGGAGCAACAAAATCTGCCACAACTTCTTTGTTCGATATTCTAAAGCAACATTCAGAAATAGGAATACCATCTTTTAAAGAGCCTCATTTTTTTGATAACAAGGATAATTTTAATCAAGGAAAGGAATGGTATTTAAAGAATTATTTTAAAGATTTATCAGATAAAAAATTTATAGGAGAGTTTACTCCAACTTATTTATCTTCTAATGATGCTCCAGAAAGAATATTCAGATTATTTGGTAGTAACATGAAATTTATAGTTATACTTCGTAATCCTGTAGATAGAGCTTATTCTCATTTTTTACATTCAAAAAGGGATGAATATGAGAGCCTTGATTTTTCAGATGCTTTAAGAATGGAAAAAGAACGATTATCTGACAAAAAAGACTATATGTCGTTTCTTAGGTATAGTTATGTTTACCAAGGGAAATATAGTATACATATCAGTAATTATTTAGATTATTTTGATTACAATCAATTTCATTTTGTTTTATTTGATAATTTTATTAATAATAGAAAAAATATAATTAATGGTATTTTAGACTTTATTGGTGTGTCAAAAGAAAAATCTTTAAATACAAATATATTTAGCAATCAGTCTAGTGTGGCGAGATCAAGAAGATTAAAGTCATTTTTAAAGAAGGATTCTTTTTTAAAGCAATGTGCAAAGTTTCTCCTTCCTTCTCTTGTTTACCGTCAAAGAATTAGAAATTTGATACATGCCTCAAATAACAAGCCAAAAGAAAAGCAACCGCTTCTTAAGCATTTAAGGAAAGAAATATATTTAGAGTTTTTTAAGAAAGATATATTTGAATTAGAGAAAATGTTAAATTTGAATCTAAATCATTGGAAGGAATGTTAGAATTAGTTCAAAAAACAAGAGAAATTATACATAAACTTTTATTTCTTTTAGTTTATAAGCATAGTTTTAAGAGTTTTGGAAAAAAATCTACAATTTGCTTTCCATTTAAAATAGATGGGGCAAAGTATATTACAATAGGAAATAAGGTGCATATTCATTCAAATTCTTGGTTTTTAGCATTAAAAAATCAAATTAAACAACCTAAAATACAAATAGATGATGGAGTATATATAGGTAGGTTTTCTCACATTGTGAGTGTTAGTAGTATTAAGATAGGCAAGAATGTTCTTATTTCTGATAAAGTATATATTTCTGATAATCTACATGAGTATAGAGATATAAATATACCTATTAAAAATCAGAAGATACTAGAAAAAAATAATGTTTCTATAGGAAATAATACTTGGTTAGGTGAAAATACATGTGTGATTGGTGCTTCAATAGGAAATCATTGTGTTATTGGAGCTAACTCTGTTGTTTTGTCAGATATTGCAGATTATTCAATAGCTGTTGGATCCCCTGCTAGAGTAATTAAGAAATATGATTTCAAAACCAAAAACTGGGAGAAAGTTTCAGAATAATGATTTATAAATTACATCATAAATTTTTAGATACAATTTTTATTTTTCTAACTGTACTTAGTACTGGAGGCATGTTATTTGTTTTGAATAGAAATTTATTTTCTATTATTTTATTTTCTATTATTTTTTTCTTGTTACTTTTTGGGTATAAATTAAAAAAAGATTTATTTAACGCTTCATTACTTGCATTTATCTCAATATTTTTTTTAGGCTTAATTAATTTTTATTTTGCAGTATCTGAGCAAGCTATAAGTAAATATTTATTTCATTTTTTAACATTAAGTATCTCTTTCTTTTTTTTGATACATATTAATAACAACCGTAATAAAGATATTTTTATTAGACGTTTTTATTTTGTATTAAAACTAATTTCTATTCATGCATTTGCAAGTTTTGTTTCGTATTTTTTTATTAGTAATAATCTTGTAAGTATTACTTCAAACGAAAAGGAGGTGTATGAAACTTTTAGACATATATTTTATTATACTCCAGAAAGAGGTTTGGTTAATATTTTTGGATTAGAATTCTGTCGTAATCAGGGTCTTTTTTGGGAACCTGGAATATTACAGATTTATATTAACTTTTTATTTTTTATTGAAGCATTCATAATTAAGAAGAATAGATTGGTGCTTTTATTATCTGCTTTTTTAATTCTCACAACTTATTCGACAACTGGATTATTATTATTACTTATTCAATTGATTGTCTATTTGAAGCGAGAAATTTATAAAACCAAGATTATTCTACCATTAATAATAATTTTATTAATACCTATTTATATGGTGTTTAATCTAAATATTGATGAAAAGCTTCAAGGAGAGAAAGAATCTTCATTTCAAAAAAGAATGTTTGACTTGACTCAACCCTTTTTTATTGCTTTAGAACATCCTATAACAGGAATAGGTCTTGATTTAGTACAGTTTCAGAAAGCACGACAAGAATTTTATATTTCTTCTAATAAATTACAGGTTGTAAATACATTTTTAGGTGTAGAAGCAAAATTTGAAACAACAAATAAAGGAAGTAGTAATTCTATTATGTTTTTACTTGCTTGTACAGGATTTCCTACCACTATATTGTTTTTATATATGTTTATAAAGCAGCAAATAATTACACAAGAAAAATGGTTATTTTCAATAATAATAATCATTTCTGTAATGTCAGAACCATTATTATTAAGACCTTTCTTTTTTTTATTTATTGTTTCTGGATTTTTACATGTTTTTTATAAAATAACATCTCATAAAAAAATAATGGAATGAAGAATATATTAATTACTGGAGGTGCAGGATTCATAGGCTCTAACCTTTCTATTTATCTTAATAAAAAGGGTTATAATGTGACAGTGTTAGATAATTTATCTTCTCAGATTCATGGTAAAAAGCAAGATTCGTTTTTATATAATTCTGTTAAAGATATTACTAATTTTGTTTTAGGGGATGTGCGTGTTAAATCAGATTGGAAAGAAGCTTTAAAAGGACAGGATGCGATAATACATTTGGCAGCTGAAACAGGTACAGGACAATCTATGTATGAAATCTCAAAATATAATAAGGTTAATATATTAGGAACAGCTAATTTATTAGATATTCTTGCAAATCAAAAACATTCAATTAAGAAAATACTTATTGCTTCTTCTAGATCTATTTATGGTGAAGGAAAATATTACTGTGAAAAAGATGGATATGTATATCCTCAAGAAAGATTAGAATCTGCCCTTGAGATTGGTAATTTTGACCCTATATGTAATATATGTAATAGAAAGCTAGAAGTTTATTCTACAGATGAAAATTCTCATATTTTTCCATCATCTATTTATGCAATAACCAAATATCAACAGGAACAAATGGTATTGTTAATCAGTAAAGCGCTAAATATTTCATCCATTTCTTTGCGTTATCAAAATGTATATGGACCTGGCCAAGCTTTAAATAATCCATATACAGGAATTTTATCAGTTTTTTCTACAAGATTATTAAATAATCACAATATTGATATATATGAAGATGGAGAACAAAGTCGTGACTTTGTATATATAGATGATGTAGTAAAAGCAACAACTTTGGCATTAGAAAATACTGATACTAAAAATAATATTTTTAATATAGGATCAGGAATTGCAACCACAGTAAATAGTGTTGCAAACACATTAATAAGATTATATAATTCTAGTCAAAAAACTATCATTAGTGGTAAATATAGATTGGGAGATATAAGACATAATTATGCTGATTTAACTAAAATAAAAAATATTCTTGGTTATAAGCCTGATTTTTCATTTGAAAAAGGATCTGAAAAGTTTGTTGAATGGGTCAATACACAAGAAATAGAGCATGACGATTATGATATTTCTTTAGAGAAACTAAGAAGAAAAGGTTTTATAAAGTGAAAAAAATAATAACTATATTATTTTTAATAGTTCCTTTTGTTCTGTTTTCTCAAAAAAGAGATAATGTGTTTGGATTTGCTACGTCAAACACATTTACATATTGTAGTTTACAGGATACTAACTTTTTTAATAAAGTTGTTGATTTAAATCCAAGAATTCTTAGGTTTCCAGGTGGTGCTGTTGGAAATTATTATCATTTCAATGGTCATGGTTATGGATTTGATTTTGAAGAAATTAAAAAATTTGATGCAGGTAAATTCTTAAAACGTTCTAAAGGTCTTGCAAGAGATGCTAAAATTAAGGGGCATAATTATGATTATATTGATGATTTTATAAAACTTGCTAAAGCAACAAATTCTCAGGCAATATTAGTTGCTAATATGTTTGCAGAGAATGATGATATAATTAAAATGATTAGTAAGATAAAAAACAACAATATTGAAATTGTAGGTGTAGAACTTGGAAGCGAACTAACTAATAGATATTTTTTTCAAAAAGGATATACAATTGAAAAATATATTTCTACAGCTAAAGCCTATGCAAAAAAAATTAAAGATCTAGACTCAACTATTAAAATTGGTGTTGTTGTTGCCCCACTTGGTAAAAAGGGGAATCATAGACATAATGTATGGAATAAAAGAATTTCGGAGTTAGATTTTTATGATGCGATTATTGTTCATTCTTATGCTAAGGTAATTAAAGGGACCGCAGAGTATGGTCAGATGATTAATGAAGAACTTGAAAAGGGTTCGCAAGGAGAACAATTTGAGATATATAAAGACCGTATGAATTATTTTTTCAAAAACATTTTTCCAGAAGAGATAAATACTTACACTCAATTATTTGATAAACCCATCTGGATAACAGAGTGGAATCTTCAAATGTCTAAGATAACAGGAAATACTATGTTGCAGGCACTTTTTGTAGTAAATTATCTTTTAGATATTTTAGCTAAATTTGATAATATAGAGCTTACAACTTATCATAATCTTGGAGGTAGAGATTATAGTGGATCAATATTTAAGAATTATAAAGAAAGTGTTGAGATTCACAGTACTTATTATCCATTAAAAATATTATCTATATTATTTGAAAGTAATGAAGATTTTATAATAAGTAGGGAAATTATACAAAATGAAATAAAAGTATATAAAGTATATTATCAGAATAAGTTAGAAAAAATATTTATTATTAATTTTTCTGAAAATAGTTTTAATTATTTTATTACTGATTTTAATTTTGTTAAGAGTTATCATAGTAGTAATTTGTATGATAAAGCAGATATATTTGGAAAACTTTCTCTTGAGGTTGTTAAAAATAAAGTTAATATGAATAATATTAATTTAAAACCATATAGTTTTAATTATATAAAAGTTAAGTAAAATGAGTAAGCAAATATTTATTATTGGTTCTAGTAGAAGCGGAACAACTATGATGGGAAGAATACTTTCAAAGCATAGAGAGGTATTTACTTTTAAAGAGCTACATTTTTTCGGTACTCTTTGGAGTAAATCTTCTAAGAAGATTAATAAAAAAGAATCAGTTTTATTACTTGCAAGACTTTTATGTATTCAAGAAAATGGCATTTTCCATCAAGATAAAATATATTCTTTTTATCCAGAGGCACAAGATATTTTATGTAAATATAAAACTAATGATCCAATAGATATTTATAAATTATTTTTTGATGTTTATTTAACAAAAACATCTTCCTCTATATCTTGTGAGCAAACACCAAATAATATTTTTTATCTTGAAGAAATATTAACATTTTTTCCTAATGCATATATTATTAATATGGTGCGAGATCAAAGAGATGTATTATTGTCGCAGAAGAATAAATGGAAGCGTCGTTTTTTAGGAGCTTCTAATATTCCTTTATCTGAAGCATTAAGGGCTTATATTAATTACCATCCAATAACTATTGCAAGAATATGGAACTCTTGTTTATTATACAGTAGAAAATTTAAGCATAACAAACAGGTGAAAATTATTTATTTTGAAAAGTTATTAAATTCTCCTGAAAATATCATTCAGGATATTTGTACATTTTTAGAGATAGATTTTGATTTAAATATGTTACGAGTTCCTTTAGTAGGTTCTTCAACAGAAGATGATAATAAAAAGCATATGCTTATTGACTCAACTAAAATTATGAAGTGGAAAAGTGGAGGGTTAAATAATGCGGAGATTTATTTATCTCAATTATTTTCGAATAATATGATGGAATACTTTTCATATGATTTAAAGCAATATAGATTTCCCCCATTATTTTGTATATTCTATATTTTTACATTTCCAATCAAGTTAGGCTTTTCTTTTTTGTTAAACATTAGAAAAATGGCTAATATTAATGAGGTTATTAAAAAAAGATTTTTTGTAAAATGAAGGTAGATTTTTTTATAGTTGGAGTGCCTAAATCAGGAACAACATCATTATATCATTATCTTAATGAACATCCAGATATAGTCATGAGTAGAAAGAAAGAGCCTAATTATTTTTCATCTTCACAAATTAAAAAGCAACAATTATATTATAATTTAAAATGTATAGATAAACTACAAGAATATCATAATTTATTTCCAATTAATAAGAAAAAAATGTTGTATGGTGAAAGTAGTGTTTCTTATTTATTCTATTCTGATGTCGCTACTAAAATTAAAAAGTACAATTCTTCCGCTAAGATTATAGTTCTTCTTAGAAATCCTATTGATCGTGCATTTTCACATTACTTAATGGATTTACGTCTTGGATTAGTGTTGGATGATTTTGAGCAAATTATTAATTGTCATAAAGAGAGAGATGTAAATTTGCATTATCAACAGTATATCACATTAGGTCAATATATGCCACAATTAAGGAGATATATAGATTTATTTGGTATGGATAATATTTTAGTAGTTGATTATGAGAATTTTAAAAATAATACAAAAAATTGTGTTGGAAAAATATATAAATTTTTAGATGTGGATGATAATTTTATTCCCGATTTTAAAACTATACATAATCGTTTTAGAAAACCAAGGAATAGATTTTTTAGTGTTTTATATACTTCATTGTTTTTGCGTAGGATTTTCAAAGTTATGTTACCTTTAAGTTTAAGACTAAAGATTAATAATTTAATATTTACAAATCATAAAAAACCAAAATTAGATAACAGGATAAGAATGCAGCTTAAGTCTATTTTTGAAGAAGATATAAAGTTATTAAGCAAAGAATTAAATAAAGATTTTTTAAAATGGATCAGGTAGGATTAGTTACTGTTACATATAATTCCGAAGAAGTTTTGCCTTCATTTTTAGAATGTGTTTGGAAACAAACTTTTTCTAATTTCTTGCTTTATGTTATTGATAATGCGTCTAATGATGGTACAATCAACATATTAAAAGAACATAAAGATGATAGATTGAGAGTTTTTTTTAACAAAAAAAATGTTGGTGTTGCTGCCGGTAATAATCAAGGTGTAAAGAATGCTATATCAGACAATTGTACTCATATTTTAATCATTAATAATGATGTTGAATTCGAACAATCTTTATTAGATAAATTACTTGTATTTCAGAAAGAACAGAAATGTAGTATAGTTGCGCCGAAAATTAAATATTACAATATTCAAGACACTATATGGTATGCAGGAAGTCAGTTTGATTTAACAAAAGGTTATCTGCCTGTTCATATAGGAATGAGACAAAAAGATATTGGCCAGTTTGATTCAACTAAAATTGTTGAATATGCTCCAACATGTTGTGTTCTTATTTGTAAAAATGTATTTCTTGACATAGGTTATATGGATGAAAAATTCTTTGTTTATTTTGATGATGTTGATTTCTTTTATAGAATATTAAAAGATACAAGACATAAACTATACTATTACCCACATGTTGAATTTTATCATAAAGTTGGCAGCTTGACAGATTCAATCTCTCAACAAGATTCTAATAATTACAGAGGTGATTTTTTTTTAAAACAAAATATTAGAAATCACATTTATTTTTTAAAGAAAATTGGGGGTGGTTTGTCTTATTTTTTTATTTTTTGGTTTTTATTTAGAAATAATATTAGATTTCTTATAAGTTCTAATATAAGAAAAGATTTTTCGACGTTTATATTAATTAATAAAGCTTATCTTAGTGGTATTAGAATGAAGGTATAATGAAAATTGCAATTATTGATACTCTTGGAGAACACGAAGGAGCATTTCATTTTTATTCTTTTGGACAATGTATTGGTCTGATTAATAATAATGTTAAAGTTAGTTTATATACAAATAACGAAACTAAAGACCCAAAAATAAAAGGTTTAGATTTTTTTACATTTTATCATAATATTTTTTCTAGTAAAAACAAGTTTTTGAATGGTATAAAATGGATATTAGGTTCTATTATATCAATATTGCATGCCCGATTTTCAGGAGTAAAAATATTTCACTTCCATATATTTTACACTAATATTTTAGTTTTATTTAACCTTTTCTTGGTAAAGGGTTTGTTTGCCAAAGTAGTTATCACAGTACATGATGTGAATTCTTTTTCTAATCAAGGTAGTATGGTTTTTTTTCAAAAAATTTTATATTCTATGACAGATATTGTATTGACACATAATCAATTTAGTAAATTAGAAATTCAAAAGATGATTGATAAAAAAGATTTAAATATTCATATTATTCCACATGGAAATTACATTCCTTTTATTTCTATAGAAGATGATAAAAATATATCAAGAAAAAAACTTGGTTTACCAGTCAAAAACAAAATATTGCTTTTTTTTGGTTTAATTAAAGAAGTGAAAGGTTTAGAAATTTTATTGCATTCTCTTAAGGAAGTTGTGAATAAATTTCCAGATGTTGTGTTGGTTATTGCTGGAAAGATTTGGAAAAATAATTTCTCTAAATATCAGGAAATTATAGATAAACATAATCTTTCCAAAAATTGTATCCTCCATACTTATTTTATTAAGCAAGAAGATGTAAAGCATTATTATTCTGCTGCAGATTTGGTAATTTTACCGTATAAAAGGATATATCAGAGTGGTGTTTTGATGATGGCATTAAGTTATCAGAAACCAGTTTTAGTTTCTGATTTACCTCCATTAAAAGAAGTTATTATTAATGATTTCAATGGTTTTGTTTTTAAATCAGAGGATAGTAATTCGTTATCCTCTAAATTAATTAGTATTTTTTCAAATCATGAGCAGTTACATAAAGTTGCACAGCAAGGATCTGTAGATGTCACTGAAAAATATGATTGGAATCATATAGGGTCGTTAACATTAGGCGCATATAAATCTATTTATAATTGAATGACCTAAATTTTAGAAATTTTTATTTTTCATAATACATCAAAATATATAATAGAGAAAAATCATTTCATTTATTTTGTATTTTAGCAGAAAATCAGATTATGTTAGATGTAATTAATAAATCACTTCAATCTTCAATAGAAAATGTAAATTCATTGTTAATTAATAATGAAATAAAACAAAAAATTAGATTAATTACAAATAAAAGTATTGATGTTTTTAATAAAAAAAACAAAATATTATTATGTGGAAATGGGGGTTCAGCTGCAGATGCACAACATATTGCCTCTGAGTTGAGTGGCAGATTTTATAAAGATAGACCTCCATTGAATGCGCAAGCACTACATGTTAATAGTTCTTTTATAACTGCAGTTGCAAATGATTATGGTTATGAGCAAGTATATTCAAGAATGATTGAGGCGATTGGAAATAAAGGGGACATGTTGATTGGAATTTCTACCTCAGGTAATTCTTTAAATGTAATTAATGCAATCAAAAAAGCAAAAGAAAGAGAAATATTTACTGTTGGTTTTACAGGCGAAAAAGGAGATTTAGACATGATTTGTGATATGGTAATCAATATACCTTCTGTAGATACCCCTCGTATACAAGAAGGACATATATTAATTGGTCATATTATTTGTCAGCTTATAGAAATGGAAATGTTTAAAAATGTCTAACAAACTGGATACTCTATTTTTAGATCGAGATGGGGTGATTAATTACAAGATTGATGGCGGTTATGTTTCTTCTATAGAAGAGTTTATTTTTATACCAGATTTTTTAGCGGTCATTAGCAAACTAAATCTAATGTTTAAAAGGATTATAATTGTTACTAACCAACAGGGTATTGGAAAAAAATTAATGACTGATTTAGATTTAGACAATATACATCGCTTTATGTTAAATAAGATTAAAGAGGTTAATGGTAGAATAGATAAAATTTATTATTGTCCTCATTTAATTTTGGATGATTGTGATTGTAGAAAGCCAAAATCAGGTATGATTTTAAATGCATTACAGGATTTTACAGATATAAATATCTCATCTTCATATTTAGTTGGAGATTCAGAATCAGATATGGATGCAGCTCAAAAAGAGGGTGTAAAATCGGTTAAGGTGAATAGTCATTATACTATTTTGAATTGGTATCAACAGATGTTAAAATATTAATCATTAAATTTGTGTTAATAATTAATTACATAACTTGGAATATATAATATTTGAAATTTTTCTTGGGTTTTTAACAACATATATAATAACGCTCTTATCTATTCCTAAACTTATTGTAATAGCTCAGCGTTTACGATTATTAGATTACCCTGGAAGAAGATCTTCTCATAAAGTTGGAATACCTTCTGTTGGGGGTATTGTTATATTTTTGTCTATTGTTTCTTCTTTATTATTATGGAGTTCATTAGGAGAAATACAATTTTTGTTACTTTCATTATTGATTGTTTTTATTGTTGGAATAGTGGATGATCTAGTAAGCCTTTCTCCATTAAAAAAGATTCTTGGTCAATCCATAGCAACTCTTAATATAATATATTTTTATAATTTACGTATTCAATCTTTTCATGGTGTCTTTGGTATATATGAACTGCCTTTGTTACCAAGTATTTTATTTACAATTTTTGTAGTTGTAGTCATAACTAATTCATTTAATTTGATTGATGGTGTAGATGGATTAGCATCGGCAGTAGGCCTTGTTTCTTCTTTCTTTTTTGCAGTATTTTTCTACATTGTTAACCAATTTGATCTGGCTATGATTGCGTTTGTCCTTTCAGGATCATTAGCAGGATTTCTAAAATACAATATGCATCCTGCTAAAATTTTTATGGGAGATTCTGGTTCTTTAGTAATAGGTATGATATTCTCTATATTAGCAATAAGTATTATACAGAAAGGATTAGTTATAGAAAACCTGTCTTTACCTAATAAAGGCCCATATCTTGCTATTTTATTTTTATCATTACCATTATTTGATTCTTTTCGGGTATTCATTGATAGGATAATTAAAGGAAAAAATCCATTATCTGCTGGAAGAGATCATATTCATCATGCACTATTGTATTTAAAATTGGGACATAAAAGAACCACTCTAACTTTGTCTTTCATGTCTTTATTTTTTATACTGTTGGGGATTATATTCGTAAAATTAAATATTAATTATAGTATTTCTTTATTAGCAATCATTATAAATATTTTTTTAATCATCCCATTTCTTTTAATCAAGAAAAAAAATAGAGAATGAGATTATTAAATTTAATAATCTTATTTTTCTTGTGTATTCCATTTGACTTTTTAGCACAGAATAGCAATATATTATTAGGCAAATCATATTTTAGTTCTTTTGAACAGGATATTTATTTTAATTACAATTCTCATTCTTCTTTCAAACCATTAATTAATCACTCCTTAAATTATAACATTGATTCTGTTTTAGAACAAAAAGATCATCTTAATATTTATCAAAACAAATATTTCAGAAAATTATTTACAGAAGATTTATTTGTTTTAAAAGGTCAGGATTATAGAGTAACTATATCTCCTATTTTAAACTTAAGTTATGGAAAAGAATTGGTAGATAATAAAAGAGTTTACACTAATACTAGAGGTTATATTATTAAAGGTGATTTAGGTAAATCAATTTCTTTTTTCAGTACTTTTTCTGAAAATCAATCTGTTTTTTCAAATTATTTAAATGATTATATTTTAAAAAATAACATTGTTCCTGGACAGGGTTATGCTAGAGATTTTAAAGAAGAAGGATTTGATTATGCAATGTCATCAGGCTATGTTTCATTTTCACCTTCAAAAAGTTTTGTTATGCAATTTGGTCATGGTAAGCATTTCATTGGAGATGGATATCGTTCTTTGCTATTATCAGATAATTCCTTTAATTATCCTTTTCTAATAATCCAAACAACTTTTGGAATATTTCAATATACTAATTTGTATGCGGAGTTTCAAGATATTAGGTATTTTGAGTATAATAATATTAATAATAATGACCAATTTGGTTATGCAAAGAAGTATATGTCTTCTCATTATTTAAGTATAAATATTACAAAAAAACTTAATATATCTTTTTTCGAATCTATTATTTGGAGAGCTAATCACGCACCAGGTGAAAATGGATTTGATTTTCAATATTTAAATCCAGCTGCCCTGTTAAGACCTATAGAATTTTCTATTAACTCTCCTGATAATGCTTTAGTAGGCTTAAATTTTAATTATAAATTTACATCAAACTCTTTTTTGTATTTCCAGTTTGTTTTAGATGAATTTACTTTAGAAAAGTTAAAAAACGAGCCAGATTATTGGGCTAACAAATATGGATATCAGATTGGATACAAACATTATAATTTAGGCGTTAAAAATCTTACAAGTCAGATTGAATATAATTATGTAAGACCTTACACATATGCTCATCATAATCCAGCTCAGAATTATGCTCACTATAACCAACCTTTAGCCCATCCCTTAGGAGCTAATTTCTCAGAGTTTATCTTTATAGCTAAATATATGTTAAATAAATGGGAATTTAATGGTAAGTTAATTTTTATAAAATATGGAGCTAAAAAATTAAATGACCCTACTTCTTATGGTAATGATTTGTATATGTCAACTGGTAATTATGCTGAAGAAAATCAATTATCAAATATAGGCTCAGGAAGGCCTTCAGATTTTGGAATATATATGTATCAGGGAAATGAAACTAATGTAATATATCAGAGTTTAGATCTTTCTTATATAGTTAATAGAAAGATGAATCTAAAATGTAATTTACAGATTTCATTCAGATCTTCTAAGGATGAATATTTCAATCAAAATACTCATTTAGTTAGTTTTGGTATAAAGACAGATTTGTTTAACCATTATTATGATTTTTAATGACTTTTATTTTAACAATTGAAACTACGACTAAGAATTGTTCGGTAGCTTTATTTAAAGACCAAGAATTAATTAAGCTTAAGGAAGAGGTTTCTGAAAAATATACTCACGCCGAAAAACTAACACTGTTTATTAAGGAAGTTATAGGATTTTCAAAAATAAATTTACAAGATATTGGTGCCGTTGCTATAAGTAAGGGTCCAGGATCGTATACAGGCTTAAGAATTGGAACAGCAATAGCAAAAGGATTGTGTTATTCTTTAGAAATTCCTCTTATTTCAGTTTCAACTTTAAAAGCAATGGCATTTTCTATGTCTGAAGCAGGTGATTATGCTTTCTTTTGCCCTATGATTGATGCTAGAAGAATGGAGGTTTTTTCAGCTATTTATGATAAAAATTTTCTTGAATTAAGAGAGGTTAAATCAGATGTTATAACTCAAGAATCATATAAGGAATTACTGAAAAAAGGTAAAATATTATTTTTTGGTAATAATATTTTAAGATTTAAAGAAATTATTGATGATAATAATGCCTATTTTATTGACAAAGTATTTCCTTCAGCAGCTAATTTAGGAATACTTGCTTATGATATTTTTAAATCTAATAATTTTGAGGATGTTGCTTATTTTGAACCGTATTATTTAAAAGATTTTATTATAGGTAAAAAGAGTTAGCTTCTTTTTTTAGATTTTGCTTTGAATCTATCTCTAAAAGAATTTTTCTTGCTATTTTTTTTAAAAGTAGATTTTTTATATTTTTCTTTTCTTTTTCCCTTTCTTTTATTTGAATCTCTTTCTTTTTTTTCTGTAGGAGGTTTAGATAATTCTACAGAAATTTTATGTCCGTTCCAAGATTTATCACCAAGATCTGAAAGTATATTTTTTTCATAATTACTATCAACTTCAAAAAATGAGAATTTTCGAAGAATATCAATTTTTCCAATTGCAATATTTCTTTGTCTTGTGTATTCATTAATTAACCCGATTAGGTTATGAGTTTGTAAGTTTTGCACTTTACCTAAGTTAATAAAGAATCTGCTATATCCTGCTTCTGCATGTCCTTTGACTCTTTTCTTTTTGCTTGTATCTTTACTCTTCGGGTCAACATTTATATCATTAGTATTCTTGTAGAAAGATAGAAATCGATTAAATTCAATAGATACAAAATGTTTTATTAAATCACTTTTTTTAAGATGTTTTAGTTTTTTTTCTATTTCTGGCAGATAATTTTCAATTTGATTATTGATATTAGTGTTTACTACTTTTCCTATTAAATTCATTAATTGTACATGACATATCTCATCTCCATTAGGCACTTTCTTTAATGATATTTCTTTTTTAATCATTTTTTCTAATGACTTAATTTTTCTACCGTCTCTTTTATGTGCGATTATTAATGAAACCCCTTTATTACCTGCTCTACCAGTTCTTCCTGATCGGTGGATATATATTTCATTATCATCAGGTAAGTTATAATTAACAACATGTGTTAATTCATTTATATCAATACCTCTAGCTGCCACATCGGTTGCTACTAATATTTGTATATTGTTTTTTCGGAATCGATTCATAACATGATCTCTTTGTCCTTGAGAAAGATCTCCATGTAAAGCATCAGCATTATATCCGTCTTGCATTAATTTATCTGCTATTTCTTTTGTTTCTCTTCTAGTTCTACAAAATACAATACCATATATATTTATATTAATATCACATATTCTTCTAAGTGCTTTATATTTATCTTTGGCATTAACCATATAATAGCAATGTTCAACATTATCAGCGCCTTGGTTTCTTTTTGCAACCTCAATTGTTTCAGGAGAATTCATGTAGTTTTTACTAATTCTCATCACTTCATTTGGCATTGTTGCAGAGAATAATAAACTTTGTTTATTGTAAGGGGTTTCGGCTAGTATAGTATCTAAATCATCTTTAAACCCCATATTAAGCATTTCATCAGCTTCATCTAGAATAACAAATTTAATTTGTCCTAATTTTAATGCCTTTCTTTTTATTAAATCAATTACTCTTCCTGGTGTACCAACAACAATTTGAGATCCTAATTTTAAAGCCCTTATTTGTGTCTGAATATTAGCCCCACCATATACAGGTGTAATTTTTATCTTACTAATATGTAGTGCGTATTTTTCTAAATCTTTTGTGATCTGCATGCAAAGTTCTCTAGTAGGAGATAGAACAATCGCTTGAGTTTTTTTATGTTTTAAATCTATTTTATTTAGTATTGGCATTCCAAATGCTGCAGTTTTTCCTGTTCCTGTTTGCGCAAGTGCTACAAGATCCTTTTCATTATTTAGTATAAATGGGATTACCTTTTTTTGTATAGGTGTTGGTTCTTGAAAGCCTAGATCTTCTATTGCTTTCAATATATTATTATTTAAACCTATTTCAGAGAATTTCATTTGAAAATTTATGCAAAAGTAAACTTATCATTCTCATTTATGCTAACTAATTAAGTTTTTATTAAAATTTCTGTTGAAAACTATAGGTAAATCACACTTTATTTTTTTTGTATTTAATTTATAATTTTAAATCAATACGTATTTTTGCTATTCTAAATTTATTATTTTCATGAGTATATATAATTTTTCGGATAGACATATAGGACCTAGAAAATCAGACGTTTTAAAAATGCTTAAATATATAGGAGCAAATTCTTTGGAGGAATTGATTAATAAAACAATCCCAAAGAATATTTTTAGAAATTCTGATATGCAATTACCCAAAGCACTTAGTGAAAGTGCGCTTATGGAACACATGCAAGATATTGCTCAAAAAAATAAGAATTATCGTTCTTACATAGGTATGGGTTATTTTAATACTATTTTACCAGGTGTTATACAGCGTAATATTTTAGAAAATCCAAGTTGGTATACGGCATATACTCCTTATCAGGCAGAAATATCACAAGGAAGATTAGAAGCATTATTAAATTTCCAAACTATGGTCTGTGATTTAACTAAAATGACTATCGCAAACGCATCTTTACTTGATGAAGGTACTGCTGCTGCTGAAGCAATGTTTATGTTATATAATTCTAGAAGTAGAAGTCAAAAGAAAGAAGATGTGAAACGTTTTTTTGTTTCAGAATTATGTTATCCTCAAACAATAGATATTATTAAAACCAGAGCAATCCCTTTAGGAATAGATTTAATAATTGGTTCTCATGATGATATTGAGTTAGATTCAGATTTTTTTGGATGTATCTTGCAGTATCCTAGTAAGTATGGGGAAGTTTATGATTATTCAGAGTTAGTAAATAGAGGAAAAGAAAAAGATATTAGGTTTATTATTGCAGCTGATTTATTAAGTTTAAGTATTTTATCACCACCTGGAGAATGGGGTGCAGATGTTGTAGTAGGAACAACTCAAAGATTTGGTATTCCAATGGGTTATGGAGGTCCACATGCAGCTTTTTTTGCGACATCTGATAGTTATAAAAGATATATTCCAGGAAGAATTATAGGTGTTTCTGAAGATATGGAAGGAGGAAGAGCTTTGAGAATGGCTTTACAAACTAGAGAGCAACATATAAAGCGAGAAAAAGCCACTTCTAATATTTGTACTGCGCAGGTATTATTAGCGGTTATGGCTAGCATGTATGCCGTATATCATGGACCTAAAGGAATTAGAAGTATAGGTAAAAATATACATTCTTTAACAGCCATGCTTTCTGAGGGATTGCTGCAATTAGGCTATAAACAGTTAAATGCAGTTTATTTTGATACACTCTATATTGATATTGGGAATGTGTCAATGGAAAATATTATTGCTTATGCTGAAGATGCTAAATTAAATTTTAATTATGTTAGTGATATTCGATTATCTATTAGTATTGATGAAAAAGATGATATTTCTAATATTAATGATATTCTTGGCGTATTCGCAAAGAGTTGTAATCATTCAGACTCTGCTAACTTAATAGAAGAAGTGTTAAATGGGGATTATACTGAAGCAATTGCACTTATACCAGATTTTTTATATAGAAAATCTTCTTATATGCAGCATTTAGTATTTAATAGTTATCACTCGGAGACAGAGATGATGCGATATATTAAGAGGTTAGAAAAAAAGGATTTTTCATTAACACATTCAATGATTCCTTTAGGTTCTTGCACAATGAAACTTAATGCTGCTTCAGAATTATTTCCTTTAAGTTGGCCAAAATTTGGAAACCTACACCCATTTGCTCCTGCTCATCAAGCAAGAGGTTATCATATTATGTTTCATGAGCTTGAAGAAATGCTTTGCGAAATTACAGGATTCGATGCTATTAGTCTACAGCCTAATTCAGGAGCGCAAGGTGAATTTGCAGGATTAATGGTAATAAAAAAATATCATGAAAGTAATCGGCAGTATAATAGAGATATTTGTATTATTCCTTCCTCTGCGCACGGTACTAATCCTGCATCTGCTATTATGGCTGGAATGAAAGTTGTAGTTACTCCTTGTGATGAAAAGGGTAATATAGATCTTAATATATTAAGAGAAAAAGCTAAAGAGCATCAAGATAATTTAGCAGCACTTATGATTACATATCCTTCTACGCATGGGGTATTTGAAGAGCATATTATAGAAGTTACAGATGTAATTCATAAATATGGCGGACAAGTATATATGGATGGGGCGAATATGAATGCTCAGGTAGGATTTACCAATCCAGCAATAATAGGAGCAGATGTCTGTCATCTTAATTTACATAAGACATTTGCAATACCACACGGAGGAGGAGGTCCTGGTGTTGGACCAATAGGAGTGCTTAATCATTTAAAGCCATTTTTACCAAATAACAGTATTATAAACATTGGTACTGATAAAGGTATGGCTATATCATCTGCTCCTTGGGGGAGTAGTTTGATATTAACCATTTCTTATGCATATATAAAAATGCTAGGTTTAGAAGGGTTAAAATTATCTACCCAGATAGCAATTTTAAATGCAAATTATATTAAGACTAGACTATCTAAGTATTATAATATATTATATACAGGAAATAATAACACAGTTGCTCATGAAATGATAGTTGATTTTAGAATGTTTAAACAACATGGTATTGAAGTAGTTGATATTGCTAAGAGATTAATGGACTATGGTTTTCATGCTCCAACAGTATCTTTTCCTGTTGCTGGAACTTTAATGATAGAGCCTACTGAAAGTGAGAGTTTAGAAGAATTAAGTAGATTTTGTGAAGCTATGATTTCGATACGCTCTGAAATTGAAGAAATTATAAATGGAAAAATAAATATTAAGGATAGTGTGCTTAAGAATGCTCCTCACACCTTGGATTTAGCTGTAAATGATAATTGGAATTTTGTTTATTCAAGAGAGAAAGCAGTTTATCCTTTGGAATGGGTAAAAATAAATAAATTCTGGCCATCTGTTAGGAGAGTAAATGATGCTTTTGGTGATAGAAATCTTATATGTTCTTGTGTTTCTATTAACGAATTTACCGAATAAATTTTTCTGCTGTTTACTTTAAATCTGTTTTAGAATTGTTATATTTGTATCCTTTTATTTATAGAATAAAAAATTTATATAAAAAAATTAAAGTTATTAATAATTAAAATTAACAATATGAAAAAAATTTATACTTTATCTGTATTATTTTTCTTGTGTGTTTTTGTTTCTGCACAAGTAAATGATATAAACGTTGCTGTGGATGTTAATTTCACAAAGGAAGTAAGTTATGACGAGTCAGCTGTAACTGTCATTTCTAATGTATCATCTACTCCATTATCTTCTTTTTTTACTGCCAATCCAATTTGGGAGGAAGATTTTGCAAATGGTATACCTTCCACATGGACAAATTCTCCTGTTCCTTGGGTTTATAGAGGTCCTACAACTTCACCTAACCAAAGTATTGGTAGTCAAGGAGCTTATGGTAATGCTAGTAATACTATTAATTCTCAAACACAATCAAATGGCTTTTTAATTTTTGATTCTGACTTTTATGATAATGCTGGTACTCAGGGTAATTTTGGTAATGGAATACATCCTACACCTCATAATGGAGAATTAATGACAGATA
>MDTG01039831.1_pt1 | contig 20459 bp, 22 predicted proteins | sample 811421 | NCBI WGS metagenome assembly MDTG01 (sample SAMN05326645, study PRJNA326480) | marine metagenome | isolation source: seawater | place: Pacific Ocean: South East | collected 2011
CTGGATCAGGCCAGATGCACGACCAATCCCGTGACATGCCGAATCAGGTGCATGCTTAATCGCTCCGCCCAAACAAAACAAAGTTTAAAAAATAGGATGTAGATGTGGTTGTTCGGGGCCAGAACTGGGGATTATTGCTTTTACCGGACTTTCCCACATTCGAACGACTCTGGCATTATGCGATGGATAGCGGTAGAACAAGGCCTTGAATCCGCTGGCAAACATCCGAATGTGACGCGTGGATTTGCAGCAGCAGATTGCCCTGATCCGATCACTTGTCCGATGGATTCACAGGCGCCTGAGAATTCTCATCCACGGTTGAAAACGAGACTGTGAACGGCAAACTGTCCCCGGTATAAGAAAACCATTCAGACCCATCCCCAACTTGAGACAAGGGTTAAGCACAGGCTGATCTGGATAAGTCGCATAATCTGAAGGACTCGAGTCGCGCCTGACGATGGTTTCTGACCCGGTGCGAAAGCCGGTCTGAGTGCTGAAACGACGACTGAACAGACCGGTGGCCGAACCAGAATGACGATCGAAAGGGCGCCCGCCATGGATGACTACGAGGATTTCCCCCTACCGCTGCAGCTGGGCTGGATGGGCGATCAACCACTGTTGCTCGCTTCAGCTTCACAGACCCGGATGGCCATGCTGATCGATGCCGGTCTGCCGATCATGGTCGCGCCCTCCGATATCGATGAGTCGGTGATCAAGCAGCGCGTGCGCAGCGAGGGTGGGGCCGCCAGCGTGGCTGCAGCCGAACTGGCCGCAGCCAAGGCTGCCACCGTCTCCCGCGCGCATCCCGGGCAGATTACCGTCGGTGCCGACCAGATCCTCGTGCTCGAAGACGAGCAGGGTCAGGAAATCTGGTTCGATAAGCCCGAAGACCGGGGACAGGCGCACCAGACCTTGCAAACCCTCAGCGGCAAGACTCACCGGCTGATGACCGCGACCGCCGTCTGTCTGGATGGCGAGATCCGCTGGTCGTCGCTGACCTCGCCGACGCTGAGCATGCGTGCACTCTCCGATACCTTCATCTGGGCCTATCTGGACACGCTGGGCGATGAGGCGTTGTGGTCGGTCGGCGCCTACCAGCTTGAAGGGCTGGGCAGCCAGCTGTTCGAGCGCGTCGAGGGCGACTTTTTCACCATTCTGGGGCTGGATCTGACCGGATTGCTGCAGCACTTCCGCGACAACCGGGCTCTGCTGGCCTAATCATGCGTGGACAGCCCCTTCGAGCGGCCGTAGTCGGCCATCCGATCAGTCACAGCCAGTCTCCATCGATCCACGGACACTGGCTGGAACAGTCCGGCATCGCTGGGCGCTATGGCCTGCTGGACTTTGAGCCGGAGCACTTTGAGCGCGAGATCAGAGCACTGGTAGAGCAGGGCTATCAGGGCGTGAACGTGACCGTACCCTTCAAAGAAGCCGCGCTGGCGCTGGCCGACGAGGCCGACGCCATCGCACGCTGGATCGGCGCGGCAAACACGCTGGTGTTCAGCGATGGCCGCATCAGCGCCCGCAACACGGACGCTTACGGTTTCTGGGAAAACCTGCACCCGGGCTTGAGCGACGGCGTGCCGGACTGCGCTGTCGTGCTGGGGGCAGGGGGCGCCGCACGCGCCGTACTGGTGGCGCTGCAGGATCAGGGGGTGGGCCGCATCTGGCTGGCGAATCGGACCCTGAGCCGGGCGCAGGGCCTCGCCGCAGAGCTGGCTCAGGGCGCCCAGATCGAAGCGCTGGACTGGAACGCTGCCGAGGACCTGCTCGACCAGGAGGCCATGCCGCTGATCATTAACACTTCCTCGCGCGGGATGAAGGGCGAAAACCCGATCATCTGTGGGCTGGCGGCACAGGGGCCGAGCACCGTCGTCAATGACATCGTCTATAACCCGCTGCAGACCGCGCTGCTCGAAACCGCCGCAGCGCGAGGTTGCCGGATCGTCGATGGTCTTGGCATGCTCCTGCACCAGGCTCGACCGGCGTTTCAGGCCTTCTTTGGCGCGCGGGTCGAGGTCGACCCCGGCCTGCGTCAGAAGGTCGAGCGCAACATGGGATTAGTCTGAATAATGAAGATTATCGGACTTACAGGCTCGATTGCTATGGGCAAATCCACCGCTGCAAAGATGCTGGCGCGGATGGGTTATGCTCACTTTGACGCCGATGCCGTGGTGCATGCGCTGACCGGCCCGCACGGACGGGCGCTGCCCGCTATCGCTGCCTTTGCGCCTGAGGCCTTATCCACGGAGGCCGAGATGGACCGCCGTCGGCTGGGCGATCTGGCCTTCCGCGATCAGAGCGTGCTGCACAAGCTCGAAGCCGTGCTGCACCCCATGGTCTACGCCGAAAACCGCCGCCTACTTGCCCTGTGGCAGCGCCAACGCCGCCGCAAAGTCCTGCTCGACGTGCCGCTGCTGCTCGAAGGCGCGGGCGAGCGCCGCTGTGATGCGGTCTGGGTGGTCTCGGCACCGAAAGTGCTGCAGGCGCAGCGGGCCCTGTCCCGCCCGGGCATGACGCCGGAGAAGCTCCGGGGCATCCTCAACCGGCAGGTGCCAGATCGGGACAAGCGGCGCCGCGCCGACGTGGTGATCGCCACCGGACTGGGCCGCGCCATTACCTGGGCGGCGCTGGCGCAGGCCGACCGCCTGCTGGTCCGTGAGCACACCTGGCCCCCACGCCACCGGCGTAACGCACTGTTCAGGGGTCGGATCCACGACGCAAGGCCGCCTGCATCCAAGCCAAAGGGAGGGCCGAAATGACCCGCGAGATCGTCCTCGACACTGAAACCACCGGCATCGATCCCGCCGACGGCCACCGGGTGGTCGAAATCGGCTGCGTCGAGCTCGAAGGGCTGATGCCGACCGGAAACACCTTCCACGTCTACATCAACCCGCAGCGGGACATGCCCAACGGCGCCTATGAAGTGCATGGTCTTTCGGCTGAGTTCCTGTCCGGCTTTCCGGTGTTTTCGGAGCACGCGCAGGCCTTCATCGAATTCATCGGTGATGCGCCGCTGGTCATCCACAATGCTTCTTTCGACATGAAGTTTCTCAACGCAGAACTGGGCATGCTGGGCCGGCCGCTGCTGCCGCCCGGGCGGGCGATCGACACCCTCGCCATGGCGCGTAAGGCCTATCCCGGCGCGCAGAATTCGCTCGATGCGCTGTGCCGCCGGTTCGGCATTGACAACACCAGCCGCACGCTGCACGGCGCGCTGCTGGACAGCGAACTGCTGGCGGAGGTCTATCTGGAGCTGAAAGGCGGCCGCCAGCCGGGGCTGAGCCTCGACGTTGCCGCGCCGCGGGGTGGCTCGAAAGCCGGTGGCAGCGCGGCCAAGGGTGGCGGCGCAGCGGCGAGGGATGACGGCGATGCTGCCAAGGCCTTCCCGCGCCGCGATTTCCCGCTGGAGGCCGCAGACAGGGGCCGTCACGAGGCATTTCTGCGCGACCTCAAAGAACCGATCTGGTCGAAGTATGGGGTTAACGCCGCCGATCCGGACTAGCGGCCACCGCCCCCCACAGCCTGTCGCTCAGGCGGCGGTGTCGTCCCCACCAGCAGCGCCGACGCCTTCACCCCGATCCTTGGGGTTGTTGAGCAGGCTAAGGAAGTTGAAGGGGTTGAGCAGCAGCGGTGGATAGCCGCCCTTGACCGTCGCGCTGGAGACGATTTCCCGCGCAAAGGGGAACAGGTAGCGCGAGACCTCCACCACCAGCAGGCGCTCGATCGTCTCGTCGGGGATGTCTGCGCCGATCTGCACCAGACCCGCGTAGACACACTCGACGATGAAGGCGGTCTGGCCTTCGACCGACGCATTCACTGAAACCTGCAACTCAACCTCGTAGCGGCTTTCGCCGAGGTTGCGGTTGTTGACGTTGACGTCGATTTTGACCTCGGGCTGCTTGCCCTGGGTCATCAGGCCCATGGCGCCGTTCGGGTTCTCAAAGCTCAAGTCCTTGAGATACTGGTGCAGGAAGGCAAGGCCCCCCTGAGGCTGGGCAGCGGCTGCAGCCGGGGCCTGGGTCGAACCGTTTTCGGCCATGGTATCTGATTTCTCCGGTTAACTCGGGGGCAGGGACGCCTGTTATCACGCAGGTCGGAGGGCGGCTAGTCGCGGGAAGGCGGAATCTGCTTCTCCGGGCCGGTTTCGACGACTTCGGCCTCGCCGTTGATGATGTCGGGCGCGCTGCCACTGGTCCGGCCGGTGCCGCTGGCGTAGGAAAAGCCAAAGCCGCCCGAACCGCCGCCGCCCATGTTGGCGAAGGACAGGTTGCCGCGTCGCTGCGCCCAGGCCAGCAGCAGCGGGGCGATCAGCGCCCGCACCGGCGGCAGCAACAGCGCGATCCCGATGGCGTCGGTGAAAAAGCCTGGCGTGAGCAGCAGCAGCGCCGCCACCAGCAGACACAGCCCGTCGAACAAAGCCTGTGCCGGCATTTCACCGGCTCCCAGCTGTTCGTTGATCCGGGCCAGAACGCTTGTCGATTGCGAGCGGACCAGCGCTGTGCCGACGATTGCCGTCAGCAGCACCGTGCCCAGCGTCCACCAGAGCCCGATCCAGCTGCCCACCGTAATGAAGCCCGCGATCTCGATTATCGGAATCCCAATGAAGGCAATCAGTAACAAGAGTGTCATTCCGGGCTCCTTTGCGCTGTTTTTTGACGGATGCGACCCTGCAACCGATTCTGGTCCGTTGCCCTCGGCTGCATTCGTCCCTAACTGTCAGTCATACAAGTGGGGTCTGCCGGCGATCGTTTAAGAGATCGCTGCGAAAAAACGGCAGACTGGGGCTCACGCCCGGACAAAGGAGACCTGAAGGTGACCATTACGCTCGTTATTCTGGCTGTTGCTGTGGTGTTTGTGCTGTGGAGGCTCAGCTCCGTGCTCGGGCAGGATCAGGGCTTCATCCCCCAGTTCGACCGCAACCAGACTCCGCCGAAGCTCGACGAGGTTGATGAGGCGGACACCCCGGCCCCTGCGTCTGAACCGGTTGCGCTGGCCGCAGAGGATGTCGATCCGGCCGCCAATGCCGAAGAAATTCAGGCGGTGCTGGAAGAAATCGCGGGCAAGGACCGGCTGTTCGACGCCAAGTCCTTCCTCGGCGATGCGGGCAGCGCCTTCGAGATGATCCTCGGTGCCTTCGCCAGCGGCGACAAGGACACGCTGTCTTCTTTCGTCTCTAAGGATGTCTACGCCGGCTTTGCTGAGGCCATCGACGCCCGCTCGGCAAAGGGCCAGCACCTCGAGCTGACCCTGCTCAAAGCGCCGGAGACCCGCTATTTCCGGGCAGAGGTGAGCGGCAACATGGCCTTCATCACCCTGACCATCAATTCCGAGCAGATTCAGGTCACGCGCGACAAGGCCGGGGACGTTGTGGCCGGTGACCCTGCCCAGACCTCCCGCGTCGAAGACCACTGGAACTTCTCGCGCAAGCTCGGCTCGTCCGACCCGATCTGGACCCTGATCGCAACCCGCGCCTGATGAAGACCGGTGCCTGACCGGCTGGCGTCAGGCACATCTTTCCGACTGCACTACCATGGTTATGCGCCGCGTTAGATTTTATACGACATTCATTGGTGTGCCTCAGCGCATATGTTGTTAAGTCGAATTAAAAACATCGTATAAGATGCTATTTTGATTAGACATCTTATCAGTTCAATGTCAGAGTCGGAGCCATATTTCAAAGGGCCGTTCTTCGGGTGGCTCAACCTTTTTTTCAGTGAGATTCGCCTTATGCTTCGGCGTGTAAGTTTTGCGGCCCCGGCGCTTGCCCTGACGATTGCTCTGGGTGGGTGCATGGCGACCGAGACCCTTTCGATCAATCCTTTCGCCAAGCGTGGCATCTTTCGGGATGCTGGTGCGGAAACCGCGTCGCTGGCGCCGGTGTCGGGGTCGGGGTCTTCGCTGGGTGAGCGTTCGGTCGTCCGCCTTGCCCCCGACTTCACCGTCGCCGGGGTGCAGCTGTCACCGGTCCACGCGGAAAGCCTGCCCGGATGGCGGACAGAGCGCCACGGTGACGCCCTTGCCGCCTTCCGGCAGTCCTGTGCCGTGATCACGCAACGCAACGCGGATGCGCCGCTTTCTCCGTCGGCGCTGGGTGGCACTGTGGGCGACTGGGCCGAGGTCTGCGCCCTCGCCGTTCGGCTCAACCCCGAGGATCACCCCCGCGCCCGGCAGTTCTTCCTCGACCAGTTCAAGGCCTTCGAAGTTCGCGGTGAGGGAACCTTCACCGGGTATTACGAAGCCGAGCTCAATGGCGCGCGTCGCCCTAGCGGTGGCTACCGCTGGGCGCTCTATGCCCGGCCCCAAGATCTTGTGAACGGGCAGGCCTACCTGACTCGGGCACAAATCAACCGCGGTGCGCTGCACGGCCGGGGGCTGGAGCTGTTCTACGTCGATGATCCGGTCGACGCCTTCATGCTGCAGATTCAGGGCTCGGGCGTGATCCGGCTGCCCGATGGCACCCGCACCCGCGTCGGTTACGCCGGCAACAATGGCCACGATTTTGTCAGTCTGCGCGCAGAGATGGAGCGCCGCGGCTTCGACAAGTCTGTCTACGGCGCGTCGATCCAGTCCTACACCCGCTGGCTCAAGGAGCGGCCGCAGATCGCGGCGGCGGTGATGAACACCAACCCGCGCTTTATCTTTTTCGCCGAAAACCCTGAGCAGGGCGCCGTCGGCGCGCAGGGTATCCGCCTGACGCCTGAGCGGTCGCTCGCCGTGGATCTGGACTTCATGCCCCTGCACGCGCCCATGTGGCTGGAAACCTCTGCGACGGCGCCCAACGGAAGCACCCGCAGCATCCATCGCATGATGGTCGCACAGGATACCGGCTCAGCCATCAATGGTGTGGTCCGGGGAGATTACTTCTGGGGCTCAGGCGAAGGGGCGCTGGCCATGGCCGGGCGGATGAAGTCGCAGGGCGTCTACACCATTTTACTGCCCAACGGACTGGCTGCGACCCTAGCCCCGGATTGATCCGGTCCTATCTTAACCGCTAACGGGAACAGTGGCTGCCGAACGGAGGCCAAACCAGTTGACGCGAAGCACGGGAAACCTAAGACTTGAACCAGAATACCCAGGATTTTCTTGCCACGCTGGCGCCGCTTGCCCTGTCCGGGATCGGCGAAGGTGTGGCTGCGATCGTAGGCTCTGACCTTGAGGTCGCTGTCGGTCAACTCCTGCCTGCGCTGCCGCCCGCTGCTCGCCTTGTCATCGTCGATCAGACCGCTGACGGGGCGGAGGCGTGCCGCCGTTTCGTGCAGACCGACCTCCGGCTGGGGGTTATCAACGAGACCCCGGCACAGTTCATCGAAGACATGACCGAACAGCGCTTCGACGTCCTGCTGGTCATGCCGGGCTGCGAGGGCGACGAGCAGGCGTTGGTCAGCCTGCTCTGGCAAGGCGGCTTTATGGCGCTGCACCCCGACCTAACAGCCCCGGTCGTCGACCCCGACGAACTGCTGAGCTGGGACACGGGGCAAGGCATGGCTCTGCGCATGTTGCCGCCAAAGCCGCGCCGCCGGGGCGGCCGCCGGCGCAACCAGCCGCAGCAGGCGGCGGCCTGAGGCCGGAACCGTGGCTGCCAAACAGCGCCAGAACCGCTCCAAGACGACCAAGGACCGAAAATCCGGTCCCCCTGTGGTCAGCGAGGACGAACGCGCGGTCTGGGGTGCAGTAAAGGCCTCCGTCGACCCCCTGAAGCAGTCTCGCGCCAAAACCTTTCGCGGGGTTGAGAATGTGTCCCGGGGCCTGCCCCCAACGCCGAAGGCTGATCCCGACCGCGCCGAAGAGCGGCAGGCGGCGGCCTCGCGGCCCGTGGTTAAATCCATCGCCGATGATCTGGTTTCCGCCGCTTGGGCATCGCGCAGCCCCCTGACCGGGGCCAAAGACGCCAAAGCGCTGGAACCTGGACAGCTGGCCGGGTTGGACCGCAAGCGTGGGGAGCGACTGCGCCGGGGCAAGCTCGACATAGAAGGCACGCTTGACCTGCACGGCATGACCCGCGACGCTGCTCAGGCAGCGGTGCGCCGCTTCCTCGACGCCAGCCAGGGCATGGGGCGGCGCACGGTCCTGATCATTACCGGCAAAGGCTACGCCCATGGCAGTGAAGGCGTGCTGCGCTCAGCCCTGCCGCAGTGGCTGAACGCCCCGGAAAACCGGATCAGAGTTCTAGCGTATGACTACGCCCAGCCGCGTCACGGCGGTCAGGGCGCTTTCTATGTTTACCTGAAGAAACGCCGGGAAGCGGCGTCGTGACCCCCTTTGGCGAAAAACTCGTGTCCCTGCGCGAGCAGCGCGGATGGACGCAGAAGAAAATGGCGGAGAAACTCGGGGTTTCGGCAGCTTTTCTCAGTGCACTGGAAAACGGTCAGCGGGGCAAGCCTTCCCGCCGCCTGCTCCACGCCATCTGCCAGACCTTTGGTATCATTTGGGACGAGGCTGACGCGCTGGCGGATCTCGCCGCCGCATCGCACCCGGTGGTAAAGCTCAACACGCGCGGGCTGTCCGCGACCCACACACGCTTCGCGCACGCGCTGGCGGGAAAGATCGCCGATTTGCCCGAGGAACAGTTGGAAGACTGGTTGAAAACGCTCGAAGACCCCAAGGCTGAATGAGCCATGGACTGAGACAATTCGCGCCAGAGGACTGGTCCTGCGCAAAAGCGATCTAGCTTATCCTGGGAGTGTTAGACAATCGACAATGGCGGACCCAGGAAGATTCGAACTCCCGACCTCCTGATTCGTAGTCAGGCGCTCTATCCAGCTGAGCTATGGGTCCACGTCGATGGCTGGACCCTAAGCAAAGCCGCGACGGAGAGCAAGGTCCTCTGACAACGCTTTGTTCGATCCAGCCATGCAAAGGAGTGACTTCGATGATGACTTTGTTCGGGGCCGCCCCGGCCGGTTCTTCTCCGGGTCGAATGATCGCCCTCGCGCTGGGCCTCGTCCTCGCCCTGATGGCGGGTCGAGTGCTGGCAGCGGGCAGCGGCGAAGCGCCTGCGCCCCTACTCAGCCCGATCGAGGAAGTGCAAGCCGTGATCGAAAGCCAGTTGATCGCCTTCCAGAACCGGGACGGGGCTAGCGCCTTCTTCCACGCCGCGCCGGGGATCAAGGGCGCCTTCGGTGACGCCGACACCTTCATGTCCATGGTCGAGCGCGGCTACAACGTCATTTACAGCAACAGCGGCTGGACCTTTGTCGAAGGTCAGGTCCAGGGCGAGCAGGCGGCTCAGATCCTAGTTGTCGAAGACGAAGAAGGGCGCGAGCTCAAGGTGATCTACTTCCTGCGCATCTACGACGGACGCTGGCAGATCACGGGTGTGCAGCTCATGGCCTGACCCGGCCTCGGCATAGCCGACAGGCACGGCTTACACATTGAAGCCTTCGGGTAATTGTCGCATAAGCTTGTGGTCCAACCTGCAGCCGGAGACTTACCACATGGATCGCAGCTTCTATGTTTCTTGGGATGAAATGCACCGGGACACCCGGGCGCTGTCGTGGCGCCTGCTCGATATGCACAACGAACTCGCCTTTTCCGGCATAATTGCCGTGACCCGTGGCGGCATGGTCCCCGCCGCGATCATCGCACGGGAGCTGGAAATTCGCGTGGTCGATACCATTTCCGTCGCGTCCTACGACGAGCAGGCGCAGGGCCAGCTCCAGATTCTCAAGTCAACCCTCGATGTCGGCGACGGCGACGGCTGGCTGATCGTCGACGACCTCGTCGACACCGGCAAAACCGCCCGCGCGATCCGGGACATGATGCCCGCTGCGCACTTCGCTACGGTCTACGCCAAGCCCGAAGGGCGGCCGCTGGTCGACACCTTCGTAACCGAAGTCAGCCAGGATACGTGGATTTACTTCCCTTGGGATCTGGCGCCGCACGCCAACCAGCCGCTGATCAAGTCGCGCTAGGCCGGGCCACTACGCCTCGCCGGGCTGCCCGCTGTTGCCGCTGCCGCCGCGTCCGCGTCTGACTTCGGGCAGGCGGATTTCAAAGGTCGTTAGCTCGGTCCCGTCCTGCCCGGTGTGAAGCAGCTCGATGCTGCCGCCGTGGGCCTGAATGATCTCGGCAGCGTTGTGCAGGCCCAGCCCGGTACCGCTGCGTTTGGTCGAGCCCTTGAAGGCGTCGAACAGGTGCGGAACGGCTGCATCAGGCACGCCAGCGCCGTCATCCTGCACCCGGATCGTCAGTCCGCCTTCGCGTGCTTCGGCGCGCAGGTCGACCTTGTCGGCGCCGGCCTCAAAGCTGTTGTCGAGCAGGTTGATCAGAACCCGCTCGATCTGCAGGGGATCAAAGGCGAGGCTGGAAAGGTCAAAATCCTCGACCAGTGACACGACCTTGCGCTGTGGTCCCCAGCGCTGTCGGATACGGTCGATCACGCCCCCAAAAAACAGCTTCAGTACCACGGTCTCGACGGCCAGCGCCGGCATGCCGTCGCGCACGTGCCGGACGATGGTGTGGGTCAGGGTGGCGGCGCGTTCGATCGATTCAGCCAAGCGGGGCGCAGCTTTGGCAACGCCCTCGTCTTTCGAAGCACTCATGCGGTCGGTGATCAGCAGCGAGGTGGTCAGCAGGTTGCGCAGGTCGTGCGAGATTTTGGCTACCCCCGTGCCCAAGGACGCCAACCGCCGGTTTTGGGTCAGGGCGGCCCGAACCGTTTCCTGCATGGCCTGCATCTGGTTGAAGGCGTCGCCGATTTCGTCCGAGCGGCCGGACTCGCGCCGAGCTGTCTGCTCGATCTCAGGGTGGTCGGCGAATGCGCGCATGGCCCGGGTCAGCCGCAGCACCGGCCGCACGATCAGCCAGCCCAGCGCGAGGTAGAGCAGCAGGCCGGTCGCCAGTGAGATGAACAGCGACAGCGCCGCCACCCGCGCGGTGTAGGACCGCAGTTCGAGATATATCCGGGCCTGGTCGAGCACCAGTTCGATTTCGGCATTCGGGTCAGCCGGGCTCAGGCCGACAACCCGCAGCATGGCGCCGGGCTGGTGGCCGATCATGATCTGGAACGCATGCAACGACAGCCCCAGCAGCCCGGTTTCGCGCAGGTCGATACTCCGCTCGACCTGCAACCCTGGCTCGCGGAACAGCACCAGCTTGGGCCGGTCTGGTGAGCGGAAGGCGACCAGACCGGCATCGACGTGGTCGAGCAATTCGGTGGTCAGTCGGTCGTTGGGCATGGCCGACGGCAGTTCCTCAAGGGTTCGGACGGCGAGGTGCCCGTTGGAGAGCCGGTCGTTGAGCTCCTGCTCCAGCCACCGCCCGGCCGAAGGCACGAACAGCACGGCTTCGGCCAGCAGTACAAAGAGCACGGCCAGCGCCAGCGCCCGCGCTGACAGACCCGTCAGCACGCGCGACGGCGTGGTCCGGCGGGGGCTGGTTGCCGCTCCGCTGTCCCGGTCGCTGTTGCGCTCCTGAGGGTCTTCGGTTGTGCTCATCCGGGGAGTTTAAACTATCCCGGCAATTTGAGCAGCCACGATATCAGTCGCCGGGTTCGGGGGGCGAACAGGGCCGTGGCGAGGTGCATCCCCGCCGCGCGCTTGGGAATTTCCGCGTGGGTGGGGTAGGGCAGCATCTGGCTGGCGATCGCGGAGAGCTTCAGCCGGCCCTCGATCACGTGGCCCAGCGGCCCGATCAGATCACCAGCGCCGGGTGCGAGGATAGCCGCCCCGATCAGCTTGCCGCGGCGGCCGTCGAAAACCAGCTTGGTCAGCCCGGCCTCGGGACCGCTGGCGATGTTTTCGGCGACGAAGCGGTCGTTGCCATCCACGCGCAGGGTTTCGGTGCGGGGTGCCAGCCCGGCGGCGCTGGCTTCGGCTTCGGTCAGGCCGATCTGGGCAAGTTCCGGCGCGGTGTAAGTCACCCGCGGCACCGCGCTGGTGGCAACCCGCGACGGCAGGCGGAACAGCATTTCGCGGACGATTACCGAGGCATGGTGCCCGGCAAGGTGGGTAAAGCCCTCACCGCCAATCACATCGCCCATGGCAAAGACGTGGCGGCGGTTGGTGCGCAGGTTTGGCCCCACGGTGATCCCGGCCTCGCTGTGCCTGATACCGGCGGCGTCCAGCCCCAGCCCATTGGTCACGGGATGACGCCCGGTGGCGAACAGCAGGTGGGTGGCCTGTACCGGTTCCTGTGCCGGGCCCGGTGCCGTGCCGTCGCTGCTGTGCGGCTCGATGCGGATATCGCCAGCCTTGCCGCTGACGGCTGCAACCGTCGTCCCAAGGCGAAGCGTGACACCATCGGCCTGCAGCTGCTCAGCGAGCAGGGCTGACAGCTCGGCATCATAGCGCGGCAGAATGCGCGGCCGCCCTTCGATCAGGGTGACCTGACAGCCCAGACGCTGGTGCGCTTGCGCCATTTCCACGCCGATCGGCCCGGCGCCGATGATGGCGAGGTGGCCCGGGGCCTCGGTCCGGGAAAACAGGGTTTCGTTGGTCAGGAACGGCACGGTGTCGAGGCCGGGAATGGCGGGGACGGTGGGAGCCGATCCCGTTGCTATCACGAAGTATTTGGCCCGGATGCGAGCGTCGCCGGCCTGCACCCTGCGCGCGTCGATGAACCGACCGGTGTCGCGGATGACCCGCACACCAAGGCCCTCGAAGCGCTCCTGGCTGTCGTGGGGCTCAATCCGCTCGATGGCCCGCCGGACGTGTGCCATAGCACCGGCGTAGTCAACCTCGGGCTCGGAGACAGAAATCCCCAGCGGCCCGGCGCGGCGGATCAGGCTCGCCGTATGGGCGACGTGCAGCAGGGCTTTGGACGGAACGCAGCCGACGTTGAGGCAGTCGCCCCCCATGGCTTCGCGCTCGATCAGCACGGTTTTCGCACCCAGCTGGGCCGCGCCGGAAGCCACGTTGAGCCCTCCCGACCCGGCGCCGATGACACAGACGTCTGCGCGGATGTCTTCCATGGCTTGGACCATTCCTTTCGGGCTTACTGATCGGTGCCAGCGGCGCGGCGGCCGCGGAGGAACAGGCGCTTCCAGACGATGGGAACCAGCGACAGCACTGCCAGCGCCAGCAACGGCCCCCACAGGTTCCAGGTTGCGACCGTCAGCTCGCTCAGGTCGGCGACCCCGGCCCCCAGTGATGTGTAGACGTAGACCGCTGGTGCGATCCCCAGCAGCGTTGCCAGCGCATAGGTCGTCAGCGAGATTTTCAGCATCGCCGGGGCGATGTTGACCGCGAAGAACGGGAAGAACGGGATCAGCCGCAGGCTGAGCAAGTAGAAAAAGGCGTCCTCTTCGATGCCCGCCGAAAACCGGTCGAGGAAGGGCGCAACCCGGCGGCGTAACTGCTCGAGGCTCAGGGTTTTGACCGCCGTGAACAGGATCGAGGCACCCAGCGTTGCCCCCAGCAGGGTCGCGGTACCGGCGTAGAGCGTACCGCCAAGCACGCCGAAGGCAGCCCCGCCGAAAATACCCCCGAGAATCGTCAGGAACGACGCAACCGGAAACAGGGTGGCTGTTGCGGTCGCATAAATCGCAATCCAGGCGACAAGAAACAGAATTGCATTGCTGCGGATCCACACCGCGACTTCATCACGGGCGCCGGCCAGCCGCTCAAGCGTCAGCACATCGCCCAGCCCCGCGACCCACGCAACGCCAAGCGCCACCATGGCCACGGCCAGCGCGCCGGGAAGCAGCATGCGGCGCCCGGACCAGCGCCCACCGGGGCGCGAAGCCGGGCTGGCGGGGGCTGAAGAAGGCTGGGGATCGGTTGACATCGTGGGGCTCCGGTTGGCTTTGGTCGGGCAGATGAGCGAGAACCTGAGGTCTCTGGCGCGGTTAAACAACCCACGAAAGGCCCTGCAGCGCCCTCTACACGGCCGTTTGATGGATTGTGTGACCAGCAATGCAGACTCAGGTCAGCCGTTGACCAACCAGAGGCCACAAGGCTATTCACCGCTGTCTGCCTGCGGACCGCTCTGGTGGTTTCCGTACGGCGTCCTATTTATATTTGGCTTCTGCGCCGGTCCCGCCTTTGCCCGACACTTCATCGTCATCTCGCACGAGACTATGGATGAGGCCCCGGGCTCAGACATGTGACGGCAGCGCATGATAAAGGATAAAGCCGATGAAACGTCCATATCAGCCCTCCCGGATTGTCCGGAAGCGCCGTCATGGTTTCCGCTCTCGCAAGGCCACCGTTGGCGGTCGCAACATTCTTCGCGCGCGGCGGTCTAAGGGTCGCAGCAAGCTGTCTGCCTGATCCGCACTATCGGGACAGGGAGCGATGAAGGCGAGCCTGAAGACCCGCAAGGACTTCCTCGCCGCTGCTCGTGCCCAGAAATGGGTCGGTGCGGTGATGCTGGTTCAACAGCGTGACCGCGAAGATTCCGACGCCGCCATACGCGTCGGCTTTACGGCAAGCAAGAAAGTCGGGAATGCAGCACAGCGCAGCCGGGCCAAGCGCCGGTTGCGGGCGCTGTCGGCTGAGCTGCTGCCCGACCACGGTCACCCCGGGCACGATTATGTCTGGATCGCCAAAAGCGGCGCGGTGATCGCGCCCTTCGGCAAGCTGCGCCGCGACGGCGAACGCGCCCTCCGCGCCCTGACCGGAACCAAAGAACCCGAAGCCACCACCGGGGCCCCGAAGCCATGAGCGCGCCGCACCCCAAGCCGCGCTCGGGTTGGCTGACTACGTGGCTGGCCATGAGCTGGGGCAGTCGCCTCGTCGCGCTTCCGGTCGTCGGCTACCGCCTGCTGATTTCGCCGTGGCTGCCGCCATCCTGTCGCTATGAGCCGTCGTGCAGCGTTTACGCGCTCGAGGCCCTGCAGCGGCACGGACCCCTGCGTGGGAGCTGGCTGGCGGCACGGCGGATCGGCCGCTGTCACCCCTGGGGTGGTCAGGGGTACGACCCGGTCCCAGATACAGGGAAGACGATATCTCGCAAGGCGGCCGCCACCGACTGCTGTGCGGACGCCTGCAGTCCACCCGACTGCTGCAGCCCCATGGCCGCTGACACGACGAACCAGAACCCGACCCCAACCTTTTAACCCCCGCGTCACAGGGCACCGATTATGAATGAAGACATGCGCAATATGTTCCTGGCCATCGGCGTTTCGCTGCTGCTAGTCTTTGCAGTGCAGACCTTCCTGCCGCAAATCTTTCCGTCGCTGGGACCGGAGCCTGAGCCACAGGTGACACCGGCGCAGGCGGGCGATAAGAGCGGTGAAGGTAGCGCGGGCGGGCTGACCGTCACCGGAACAGATGGGGAGTCGGTTTCGGCCATCGTCACGCGCGGCGCGGCGCTGGACGGTAACGAGCGCATCACCATCGACACTGGCGTGCTGACCGGATCGCTGAACCTGACCGGCGCAGTTTTCGATGACCTGACTCTGACCGGCTACCGACAGTCCGTGGACCCGACCTCGCCCTTCGTCGACCTGCTGCACCCGCAGAACAGCCGAGGTGGCTACAACGTCGCCCACAACTGGATGACGTCGGTCGGTGGCGCCCTGATCGACCCCAAGGCGCAGTGGACCATGGTCGCGGGCAACGAACTGACGCCCGACACGCCGCTGACCCTCGAAACCACCACGGCCGCCGGCATTCGTGTCGAGCGGCGGATCGAGGTGGTCGACGACTACCTGTTCCGGCTCACCGACCGGCTTGATCACAATGGCACGCAGGGCGTGACCCTTGCACCGATCGGCACCGTCAACCGCTACGACGAGGTGATCGACGATCGCTACACCACCACCGGCTATATCTCAGTGCTCGAGCGCAAACTGCGCGAACACAAGTACGGCAAGATCGCCAAGCCTTCGACCAACCCCGAAGAGCGGCTGAACCCGACCTCCGGCGAGACCGGCGGGATCGTCAGCACCGGCGGCTGGGTCGGCTTTACCGACAAATACTGGATGGTGGCGCTGATCCCGAGCCAGAGCGACGAAATCCGCGCGGGCTACGGTCTGCAGAAGGCTGGTTTGGGACAGCGGCAGGCGGTTTCCTCGCAGTACATCTACGAGAGCGGTGTTCCGGTTCAGCCGGGTCAGTCGGTTGAGGTCTCCACCCTGCTGTTTGTCGGCGCCAAGGAAGTCGATCTGCTCGACCGCTACGCCAAGGATTTCTCGATCCCCAAGTTCGACCGGGGTGTGAACTTCTGGTTCATCTACCCGCTGACCAAGCCGCTCTACATCGCGCTGGCCTGGACCACGGACAAGTTGAAGCCGTCGCTGGGCACTTACGCCTTTGGTGCGGCGATCATTATCCTCACCCTGATCATCAAGACCATCCTGTTCCCCCTGCAGCTGCGCGCCTACCGCTCGATGGCGAAGATGCGCACCCTGCAGCCGAAGATGAAGGAACTGCAGGAAAAGCACGCTGACGACCGTCAGGCGCTGAGCCAGGCGATGATGGGCCTGTATCGGGAGGAGGGCGTGAACCCGCTCGGGGGCTGTGTGCCCATGCTGTTACAGTTACCGGTGTTCATTTCGCTCTATCGGGTGATGCTGGTGACGGTGGAAGCGCGGCACGCGCCCTTCCCCGGCTGGGTCTCGGATCTGTCGGCCAAAGACCCCACGGGGCTGCTCGAGCTGTTCGGGCTGATCCCGTGGAACCCTGAGGTTCTGCCGCTGATCGCCATCCTCAACATCGGGATTTGGCCGATCATCTACGGCCTGTCGATGCTGGCGCTGCAGCGCATGTCGCCCGCACCGTCGGACCCGATGCAGGCGCGTATCTTCCTGCTGATGCCGATCATCTTCACCTTCGTCCTCGCCGGGTTCCCGGTGGGTCTGGTGATATACTGGACGGTGAACAACATCATCTCCATGGGCCAGCAGTTCATCATTGGTCGGATGACCAAGACCAAGACGCAGGAGAAGCAGGAAGCCGCAGCAGCCCGCGCAGAGGCAAAAGCCGCCGAGCGCGCCGCCAAGCAGGAAAAGAAGGCGAAGAAAGAAGGGGCCTGATCGCCCCTTCGCGTCTCTCCTGTGCGCCGCCCACTTTGCGCCACTAAGGCGCCCACGCCCCGAGGTCAGCACCCGCTATGGATCAGGATCGCCAGACTCCGCCCGCTCATTTGTTCAAGCACCGCGCGGTGTTTTTCAAAGGCGTGCCGGCCATGCACTTCCTGCCCGAAGCCGACCGGCCCGAGGTTGCCTTTGCTGGGCGCTCAAACGTCGGCAAGTCGTCCCTGCTCAACGCCCTGACCGGCGTAAAGGGACTGGCGCGGACGTCGAACACGCCCGGCCGGACCCAGGAGATGAACTTCTTCGACCTCGGCGGGGTCGGCTATATCATCGACCTCCCCGGCTATGGCTATGCTAAGGCCTCCAAGCACGATATCGAACGCTGGAACGCGACGACGGAGCAATATCTGCAGGGGCGGCCCAATCTGAAGCGGGTCTACGTACTGATCGACTGCCGTCACGGCCTCAAGGACAACGACCGCAAGCTGATGGACAGCCTCGACGTCGCGGCGGTGTCCTACCAGCTGATTCTGACCAAATCCGACAAGATCAAAGCCGGCGCCTTGGAGAAGGTGAAAAAAGCGGTAGAAGAAGAGGCGATGAAGCACCCGGCTGCCTTTCCGCGCGTGCTGCCTACGTCGGCGGAAAAGCCGTTGGGGCCGCTGGGCGGGATAGAAGCGCTCCGGGATGCGGTGGCACGGGTCCTGCTCGGCATGAGCGATGATTTTGGAGACATGTTCGCATGAATGAGATGAGCGATTCCCAGGCCCGGGCCTGGTTGGATAAGGCCGAGACCCTGCGCGAAGCCCTGCCGTTCATGCGCCGCTACACCGGCAAGACCATTGTGGTGAAGTTTGGCGGTCACGCAATGGTCGACCCCGCCCTGACCGAGAGTTTTGCAGCTGACATCGCCCTGCTGCGGCAGGTCGGCATGCGCCCGATCGTGGTCCACGGCGGCGGTCCGCAGATTGCGCAGATGCTCGAACGGCTGAACGTCAAGACCCAGGCGGTCGACGGCCTGCGCATTACCGACGAGCCAACCATGGAAATCGTCGAGATGGTGCTCGCGGGTAAGATCAACAAGGACTTGGTTACGGCCCTCAATAAGGCCGGTGGGACGGCTGTGGGACTGTCGGGCAAGGACGGGCGGCTGTTGCTCGCCGAGAAGGTGCAGCGCGACGACGGGGTCGATCTCGGTTTCGTCGGCCAGCCCAAGCACGTCAACACGGCGGTGATCGAGGCCATCCGTGATGCCGGCCTGATTCCGGTGATCGCGCCCATCGGTGTCGATGAGAACGGGCAGGGCTACAACATCAACGCCGACACCGCCGCGGGGGCTATCGCGGCGGCGCTCATGGCCGAGCGCCTGATCATGCTGACCGACGTCGACGGGGTGAAGGACAAGGCGGGCGAGCTGGTCTCTGAGATCCGGCGCGCCGATATCGCCGGGCTGGTCGAAGACGGCACGGTCTCCGGCGGCATGATCCCGAAGCTGGAAATGTGCGCCACAGCCGTGACCAGCGGCGTCGGGGCCGCGGTCATCCAGAACGGCACGGTCAAGCACGTGCTGCTGCTGGAACTGCTCACCGAATACGGTGCGGGAACGCTGGTCAGCTGATCGGCTCGATCGACGGCGCGGCGGTGCCGCTATGCCAGATTAGTTTTTGGTGACGTAGGTGAGGCTGTCGTCCTCGTCCTCGTCTTCGAGGACATCATCGCCGCTGACTTCATTGCCGTCTTCGTCATAGACCACGAATTCGAGCGGCGGCGGGGTTTCGAGCACCAGCGGCATGATCAGGTCTTCTTCGGCCTCCATATGGCCGAGAAGCTTGTCGTTGAGCAGCAGCAGCGCTTCCATCATGCCCGCGCCGTCTTCGGCATTCTCGACCGCGTCGAGGCAGGCATCGATGGCGCCATGGTCTACGGACAGGGCGTCGAAGGCGGACTCGAACTCAGGGTGCAGCGCGACGACGACGGGGAAATAGACGCCGTCTTCGACCTGCTGGTGCTGGTCGAGCTGTTCGCGGAAAAGCGACCACATCTCCATCAGCCGTTCTTCCTCGGCCACGTCCGGGCCGTCAGCACCGAAATCTTCCACCGCAGCCGACAGGTCGCTGAGCAGCGCCCGGAAGGTGCCGTGGCGGCGCAGCCAGAAGTCTAGAAGATCGTTGAAATTGTCGTGGAACCGCCAGACCGGACGGGTGATACCCGGCAGCGGCTTGTCAACGTTTTCCAGCAGGTCTTCGAGCCTGATCGGGGTCTGATTCATGGTCATGAAGCCGAACATGGCGAAGCTGCCAGCCAGTTGCAATGCTCGTTTGGCGTTCCCCGGCGTTGCAAAGCTGTCGAGTCCGGTTAGAACGGCGGGGATACGAGCCGTTCATTATGTCCCTCTGATGGAATTCCCCATGACCCAAGACATCAATCGCGTCGTCCTCGCCTACTCCGGCGGACTGGATACCAGCGTCATTCTTAAGTGGCTGCAGGTGACGTATAACTGCGAAGTCGTCACCTTTACTGCCGATCTGGGCCAGGGCGAGGAGCTGGAGCCGGCCCGGGAAAAGGCTTTGTTATTAGGGATTAAGCCTGAAAATATCTTCATCGAAGACCTGCGCGACGAGTTCTGCCGCGATTATGTGTTCCCGATGTTCCGCGCCAACGCGCTCTACGAGGGTGTGTACCTGCTTGGTACGTCGATCGCCCGGCCGCTGATCTCCAAGCGCCAAATCGAGATTGCGCGTAACGTCGGCGGGGACACGGTTTCCCACGGTGCAACGGGCAAAGGAAATGATCAGGTCCGCTTCGAATTATCCTATTACGCGCTGGAGCCGGACATAAAAGTGATCGCGCCGTGGCGGGAATGGGACCTCGCGTCGCGTACCAAGCTGCTCGCCTTCGCCGAAGAGCACCAGATTCCCATCGCAAAGGACAAGCGCGGCGAAGCGCCGTTTTCGGTCGACGCGAACCTGCTGCACACCTCATCCGAGGGCAAAGTTCTCGAAGACCCGGCTGAAGAAGCCCCGAACATTGTCTACCAGCGTACGCTGTCGCCGCAGGACGCGCCCGACAAAGACACGGTGATCGAAATCGGCTTCGAGAAGGGTGACCCGGTGTCGATCAACGGCGAGAAGATGGGTCCGGCGGCGATCTTGACCGCGCTCAACAAATATGGGCACGACAACGGCATCGGCCGGCTGGATCTGGTCGAGAACCGTTTTGTCGGCATGAAGTCGCGCGGCGTCTACGAGACCCCCGGAGGCACCATCCTGCTCGCCGCGCACCGGGCGCTTGAGTCGATCACGCTCGACCGCGGTGCCGCGCACCTCAAAGATGAGCTGATGCCGCGCTATGCGGAGCTGATCTACAACGGCTTCTGGTTCTCGCCCGAGCGCGAGTTACTGCAGGGCCTGATCGATCAGTCCCAGCAGTGGGTCACGGGCGCGGTTCGCCTGCGCCTGTATAAGGGCAACGCCACGGTCGTTGGCCGGGAAAGTCCCTACAGCCTGTATAGTCAGGACTACGTGACCTTTGAGGAAGA
>MDTG01081061.1_pt1 | contig 20458 bp, 17 predicted proteins | sample 811421 | NCBI WGS metagenome assembly MDTG01 (sample SAMN05326645, study PRJNA326480) | marine metagenome | isolation source: seawater | place: Pacific Ocean: South East | collected 2011
ATTAATTTTCCATTTCTTGTTAATTTTTTTTTTAGTTCCTTAATAGTTTTTGCTGGGTATTCTAAATGATCTATTACAGATAACGCAAAGATCAAATTAAAATGATTATTTTTAACATTTTTTAAAGTAACAAAATTTTTTATTTTCTTTTTATTTAATTCTTTTGAAGAAAATTGGTTATTTTCAATTCCAACTTTTTCATTTATATTTAATTTACTCAAAAGGGCACCGTTACCACAACCAAAGTCTAAAACTTTAGAATTTTTTTTTATAAAATTTTTAAAAAGTTCAAAATAATATTCACTTGTAATATCTGAAACTTCTTTAAAATAGATTGAATATTTTTTTTGTTTCATAGTAAATAAATTTTAAAATATATATCATTTTTCCATCATCATAAAATGACTTAAAAATTTTTCTTATTTTAATATTCTCCTTATGATATTGCTTAAAGTTTTTAATCTTAAAATTATATTCTTTTTTATAAAACTTTTTACTTCCAAAAAAATTATTTGTTGAATTTCTATCAAAACCATTATTTTTAACCATAGAAAATTTTGGATAGAGACAGTATTTTCTTTTTAAAATATGGTTCAATGTCCAACTATATGCCCATGAATTTAGATTATTTATTTCTTTTTTCTTATTCATCAAAGTTAAATCGTTTCCATATTCCCCTTTATAAATTAATTTAGATTTGCTACTTTTCACTAAATTCCATTTCCTATTCCAGGTTGCCCAACCCCAAGAACAAGGTCTTTTACAAGAAAATAAATCCTCGATCATACCTTTATTTGAATCAATATTTAAAGGCGAATAACCTGTGATGGTAAAAATTTCATTGTTAGTTTGATAAAGATTAAGCAATTTATTCATCGAAAATAAAAAATTTTCATTAATTTCTAAATCATCTTCCAAAACAATTATTTTTTCAAATTTTTTAAAAACATGTTCAACACCTGCTAAAATATTTTTTTTTATTCCATAATTTTTATTTCTAATGATAATCTTTTTATTTTTAAAAAATTTTATTTTCTTTATATATTTAATCAATTTTTCTACATCTTTTTTTTGATTTTCATACTTCGGATAGTCTATAAAAAAAAAAACTGAAGAAAATTTTGAAATTTTATTTTTTTTAAGTGAATTAATTAATTTTTTTGTTAATTTTAGTCTCCTGAAGCAAAAAATTGCAATAGGTGCATAATTAAAATTCATTATTTTAAAGTTTTTAAAAGATATTCTCTATCCTCGGTTAGAGGATTATTCTTCGCTAGACTAATAAGTTTTTGTTTATTTATAAATTTCATATTAAATGCTACTTCCTCTAACATACCAATTTTTTTTCCAGTTCTTTCCTCAATAATTTTAACAAATTTTGCAGTCTCGTGATGGTCATTGGGAGTTCCTGAATCTAGCCAAACCGCTCCTCTTCCAAGTTCAAAATTTTTTAAGCTAAATTTTTTTATTATTAAGTTATTAAAATCAGTAATTTCATATTCATTTCTTTTAGATTTTTTCAATTTATTAAGTAAATCAAGAGTTCTATTTTGGTAAAAATAAAAACCAGTAACTGCTAAGTTCGAGATAAATTTTTTTGGTTTTTCAAATATTTTTTTTATAGTTTTATTATTATTAAGTTTAATTACTCCGAAGTTTTCTGGCTTTTCTACTTTGTATGATATGATTGTGTTATTTTTCTCCTTTGAAATATTTGTAAGTAATTTAGGTAAATTATCTGAGTAAAAAAAATTGTCCCCCAACATCAAAGCATAATCAGATTTTCCAATAAACCTTTTGCTTAATTTAATACCATCTGGAATTCCGACAGGTCTTTTTTGAATTGTATATTTTAATTTAATACCAAGTTTCGAACCATATCCAATTAACTTTTTAATTAAAAGAACAGTTTGATAGTCGCTGATAATATTTATTTCTCTAATATTTGAAATCATTAAACAAGATAATGAATAAAAGAACATCGGTCTGTTCATTATTGGCAAAAGGTGTTTATTTATAACATTCGTTACAGGCTTAAATCTTGTGCCACTTCCTCCGAGCAATAGTATTCCTTTTCTCATAAATTTTTTATTTTATTTTTAAAATAAAAAAGAATAAAAAGATATATAAATGAAAATAAGATTATTATTTTATAAGGTTGTAAAATATTTAATTTAAATAAAATAAGTGGAAAAAGTATTAATCCAAAGTAAAAAATCAACAGTTTTATGTTAGAAATTTTTGTTTGCAGAATATGATGAAAATGATTTCTATCTGGTTTAAAAGGATTCTTTCTATTAATCAATCTTTCTAAAAATATTCTAAACATATCAATTCCAGGCAACATTAATAAAATGAATATTTCTTCAATAGAATTTATACTATTATTTGGCGAGTAATATGAATTGATTAATTGAAATGCAAATAGAATAGTTAATAAAAAAACACCAGAGTCGCCCATAAAGAAATAATTACGAAAATTAAAATATAAAAGAAAAATTAGAGAAATTATAATTGAAAAATTAAAAATATTGATACCTAAGTTTGAGATTTCTAAATACGAAAAAAAAATTATATAGATTCCTAAAAATAACCCACTGATCCCATCTGTCATATTAGAGGAATTAATTAAAAGTAATAAACATAGGATTGTAAAAAAGATTGAAATATCTTTTAAATAAAAAGTTCGGTCTATAGTCATTAAATAAATATCTTTAATAATATATTGGTTGTTCAAATATAAAAAAAAAAATATTATCATGAATAATGCAGATAATTTTAAGTATGGACTTAAATCTCTAATATCGTCTACCAATCCTAATACAAAAGCAATTAATGAAATTACTAAAATTTCATAGTAGATTTCACTATTAAAAAATAAATAATTAAATAGTAATGATAAAATAATAATTAAAATCAAAATTATTCCTCCGATTAAAGGAGTTGGTTTTTTATGTAATTTTCTCTTATTTGGATAATCAATAGCAGGAATAAATTTTGTAATTATATTTGAATTTTTTGAACAAATACTTATTGTTAAGTAAATAATTAAAATTTCAAAAAAAAACAAATATATCATTATTAAAATGTCTAAACATGTATTATTTAATAAACCATTTGTAACAAATCAAGAAATATCCAACATTAGAAAGATTTTTACAAAAAAACTAAATTCAGATTTTGGTTATCAAGGTTTTTTTTCTCAACAATGTGTAAAAGAGATAAGCAAGATTACTAAAGCTAAAAATGTTTTTCTCACATCAAGCTGCACTGGAGCTTTAGAAATAATTACTAATATTATTGATATTAAAAAAGGAGACGAAATTATAATACCTTCTTTTACCTTTGTGAGTGCGGCTGATGCGTTTGTAAATGCAGGTGCAAAAATAATTTTTTGTAATATAGATAAAAATTTTATAATTGATCTAGAAGAAATTAAGACTAAAATAACAAGAAAAACAAAGGCTATAGTTTTAGTTCATTACAATGGAAATTCAGTTAATTTTGATGAATTAAAAAAAATTCTGAATAAGAAGAAAAAAATTTTTATTATCGAAGACGCAGCTGCTGCTCTTGGGTCAAAATATAAGAATAATTTTTTAGGAACCAAGGGAGATTTTGGATGCTTTTCTTTTCATGAATCAAAAAATATCCATTGTGGGGTAGGTGGAGCATTATTAGTTAATAATGAAGCATATTTAAAAAAGACTAAACTTATTTGGAATAGAGGTACAAATCGAGAAGATTTTGAAAATAAAAGTGTTAACAAATATCAATGGATGATTAGTGGTAAAAGCTCTCATTTATCTGAAATGCAGGCTGCCTTCTTACTTTCGCAGTTAAAATTTCTTAAGAAAAACACAATTATAAAAAAAAAAATTTTTTTCAAGTATTTTAAAAAACTGTCATTATTTAAGAATCATTTTACTGTGCCGAGTTTTAATAAATTCAACCAAACTAATTATCATTCCTTTTTTATTGTAGTTAAAAAAAATATTACTAGACAAAAATTTATTCAATTTATGAAAAGAAATAATATACAAACAGTTATACATTATGAACCTTTACATTTTTCTAAAGTAGGAAAATTACTTTATAAAAAAAATGATTTAAAAAAGACTTACGATCTTTCAAAAAGAATCGTAAGATTCCCATCATATGTTGGTATCAAGGATCATCAAATAAAAAAAGTTATAAATAAAACTTTAGAATTTTTTAAAATTGATAAATAATTATAGAACATTTTTAAGTTTTATTTTCCTGAGATTTTGGAATTTTTTTACAAATGTAAAAATAAAAAACATAAAAAAAAATAACAAGAAACTTAATGTAGCTATTATAAAACCATTTAATTATTTAGATTTATATAAAAAATCTTATAAGTCGAATATAAAAACTTTAATTAATTCAAACTACAGAATAGGCCCCGCAGGTTTATTCACTAACCATAATGTTGATTTTTTTATTTCAAACAAATATGATGATAAAGACATTTCAATTAAAAAATTTTCAAAACTTAAAAATACACAAAAAAAAGAATTTTTAATTCAAAAAAAAAATTCTTGTAATATTAATAATATAAATTTTGATAAATATGATATATCGATTTCATTTGAAGATACTGTTTCTAAAAATATAACCCAAAATTACCGAAAAACTTTATGGGCCAAAATTTTTGAAGATCACAGAAATCCAGATTATTTAACAAATATTTTTTCTGCAAAAAAGAATTTTGATATCGTATTAAATCAAACTTTAGGATTTACTCCATATAGTTTTTTAAGGTGTAAACACTGGATAGATTTTTCCTATACTTTTGGAAATTCTTCTTTCTTAAAAAAGATTCAATTAAAAAAAAAATATAATATAGATATTGTGACAGAAGTTCATCAATCGTCAAAGATTAAGGAAAAATTAAAAAAAACAAAATTAAATTATGTTTGTTTAGATGAAACCCTTAACCACAAAGCTTATTTAAAACTTTTATCCAAAAGTAAGTTTTTCCTAGCAATAGATTGCAAAAAACCTAGATGGGGAAATTCTCTGATTGAAGCTGCTCTCTGTGGAAACCTAATAATTGCTAATAAAAATCATTTTTGGAATTCACAACTTATTTTAAAAGAAACAAGTATGAATAATTTAGACGATAGTTTAGAGTTGATATTAAAATTAAAAAAAGACAAAAAATTATATAATTTTCTTGTAAACAAACAAAATAAATTATTAAATTATTTAAATTATGAAAGGCCATTAAAACAAATAGTAAATTTTTCTAAACAATGTGATAGAAAACTTAATATTAAAACACGAATTAATTAATTTATGAAAGTAGCACTTATTACGGGAATAACAGGTCAAGATGGGGCTTATCTCTCCGAGTTTCTATTGAATAAAAAATATATTGTTCATGGTATAAAAAGACGTACTTCCCAATTTAATACACAAAGAATTGATCATTTATTTAATAAACAAAAAAAATTAAAAAAACCGAAATTTTTTCTTCATCATGGAGACTTGAATGACTCGCTCTCAATCCAGAATTTAATAAAAAAAATAAAACCTAATGAAATCTACAATCTGGCAGCACAATCTCACGTAGCTGTTTCATTTGAACAACCTGAATACACAGCAAATTCTGATGCAATTGGTGTTCTTAGAATATTAGAGTCTGTTAGAATTTTAGGTTTAAAAAAAACCAAAATTTATCAAGCTGGAACATCAGAAATGTTTGGTAAAGTTTTAGAAACACCCCAAACTGAAAAGACACCTTTTTATCCTAGAAGTCCATATGGTGTTGCAAAAGTTTATGGACACTGGATATCAATTAATTATAGAGAAGCATATAACATGTTTGTATCTAATGGAATTTTATTTAATCATGAAAGCCCATTAAGAGGTGAAACATTTGTTACAAAAAAAATCATTCAATCCTTAGTAAGAATTAAATTAGGATCAAAAGAAAAATTAGTTTTAGGTAATTTATATTCTAAAAGAGACTGGGGACATGCAAAAGATTATGTTGAAGCGATGTGGAGAATATTACAATATCAAAAACCAGATGACTTTGTAATTGCCACTGGAAAACAATATACAATAAAACAATTTGTAAACTTAGTAGCAAAAAAATTAAAAATGAAGATTTCTTGGAAAGGTAAAGGAATAAATGAAAAAGGATTTTTAGGAAAAAAGAATATAATTTCATTATCAAAAAAATACTTTAGACCCTCTGAAGTCGACAGTCTCATTGGGGACTCTTCAAAAGCAAAGAAATTAATTAAATGGAGACCAAAGTATGATATTAAAAAATTAATTGATGAAATGGTAGAGTTTGAGCTCAAGAATATTTCAAAATATTAATGAAAATAAAAAAAAACGATAAGATTTATGTTGCGGGGCATACAGGCCTAGTTGGATCAGCCATAATTAGAAATTTAAAAACTAACGGTTATAAAAATATTATTACAGCTACAAGGAATAAAATTGATTTAATGGATCAAAAAAAAACCTTAAATTTCTTAAAAAAAATTAAACCTAAATTTATATTTATTGCAGCAGCTCACGTTGGAGGTATTAATGCTAATAATATCTTTAGAGCCACCTTCATATACAATAATCTCACAATTCAAAATAATTTAATAAATGGTGCTTTTCAGGCAGGTGTAAAAAAATTGATATTTCTTGGATCTAGTTGTGTTTACCCAAAAGATTGCAAACAACCAATTAAAGAAGAATATCTTTTATCAGGACCTTTGGAAAAAACAAATGAACCTTACGCAGTAGCTAAAATAGCAGGAATTAAATTATGTGAAAGTTATAATCATCAGTATAAAACAGATTATCTTAGTATAATGCCATGTAATACTTATGGTCCTGGTGATAACTATAATCTTAATTCATCTCATTTTTTGCCAGCATTATTAAAAAAGATACACCAAATAAAAAAAAAAAAAGAAAATAGATTAAATTTATGGGGTACAGGAAAACCTAAAAGAGAGTTTATTTATGTAGATGACTTGGCAGATGCATGTGTCTTTTTTATGAATAAAAATACTAAAGAAAAAATAATTAATATTGGTAGTGGATTAGATAACACAATTTATGAAATTTCAAAATTAGTTTTAAAAATTTTAAATGTAAAAACCAAAATTATTTTTAATAAGTCAAAACCAGATGGTACAAAAAGAAAATTATTAGATATTAGTGTTGCAAAAAAATATGGATGGAAACCAAAAACTTCATTTAAAAAAGGTATTTTAAATACTTATATTAATTTTAAAAAAAATTGACTTTATTATCAATAATCACAGTTGTAAAAAATGATTCTGAAGAGATTTCAAAAACTTTAGAAAGTATAAATAATCAAAAATTCACTGATTTTGAATATATCATCATTGACAGTAACTCTGACGATGGAACTTCAGAAAAAATAAAAGATTTCAATTTTAATAAAAAATTAAAATATTTAAGAGAAAAAGATAATGGAATTTATCAAGGATTGAATAAAGGCATAAAAATATCTGAGGGAAAATTTATAGGTGTATTACACAGTGGAGATATTTTTCACTCCGATAACACGTTACAATCAATCGTATCTCAATTTAATGATAATGATATCATTTTTGGTGATGTTGCATTTTTTAAAAGGCTAAAAATTAATAGAATTTGGAGATTTAGACAAAATAATAAAAGATCTATTAATCCTTTCAAAATTGCTCATACATCATTATTTATAAAAAAAAAATTATTTGATAATATTGGTTATTATAACGAAAATTTCAAAATTTCATCTGATTTTGATTTTCTTTTAAGGATAAAAAGAGAAAAGATAAAATATGTTGATATTCCAAATATAATTATTTTTATGAAATCAGGTGGAAAAAGTTATTCTTTAAATAATTTTTTTTTTAAAATGAAGGAAGATTTTAAAATACTATTTAATTATTTCAATTTACTTTTTTTAACATACTACTTTTATAAAATTTTTATAAAGATATCAAGTTTAAGAATATTTTTAAATAAACAAGAATTAAAAATTTTAGAAGAGCAACTAGAAAAAAAATTAAATAAAAATTTGGATTGACTAGGTGAATAAAAATAATCTTTTTAATAAAAATTTTTTATTTTTAAGCGCGAATAATATTATACTTTCTACTATATCTACTTTTTTGATTATTATATTTGTAATAAATCAAGAATATATTTTTGCAGCAAAATTTTCTGTAATATCATCCATACTTATTTTGATAACAAAAGTTCTATCTGTCAATTTAAGAAATATTTTAATTGCAAAAAAAAATAGATTTTTTTTAGAAAAATTTATTTTTTTTAGAATAATATTCTCAATATTAATTTTTTTACTATCAATTTTTTTTTTAGATTTATTCAATTTTGACAGAAATAATCTTTATTTTTTTTTGATATTAATAATTTTAGTAAATTGGTGCAATGAAGTTACTTTGGTGCAATGTGAAATAAAAAAGAGTTTTTTATTAAGTAATTTACTTTTTTATTCAAATTCTATAATTCTTTTTCTAATATTAAACATCTCAATATTTGGAAGTTTTGTTTATATTAAATATTTATTAATTATTTTTTTATTTATAAATTTAGTATTTCTTTTGATCGGTATAAATATACAAAAATTTAAAATTTTAAATTTTTTTACAAAAGATTTGAATAAAATTTTAAAAATAAGTTTAAAGAGCTTATCTTTCTTATCATCATTATTTTTAAATTTAGCTAATTTGATATGGAGAATATCAATCATATATTTTATTGGAGATAAATTGGCATCTATTATAATAGTGTTTTTTGCCTTAGGTTCTTTTCCAGGTTCGATCTTTATCTCAAGCTTTGGTCCTTCAATGGTAAAAAAAAATATTAAACCAAACATTTTATACAAAATTTTTATAACATATTTTGTTCTATTATCTTTTGTTGCACTTTATATAGCAAAAAATTTTGATACTAGTGTTGAGCTTTTATTTAGTACAAATTTTATTTTACTAATCTATATTTTCTCTTTGATAGGTTCTTTAATTATGCTTTTTGCTTTGTATGAAAGAGAAAAAAATATTAATAGGAATCCCTCATTTAATAACAGTATATTTAAAAAAGATATCTTGATAGCGATATTAATTTCAACTTTACCATATCTATTATTCAATTTAGGTGGGATTTTCTTTTTGAGTTCGACTTATATGTTAGGTTCTATTATTAGTTTAGTAATTTACAAAAAATGGAAAATAAAAACATATTAATTATTTCAGAAGCTTATGCTAAGGGTGGATCAGGTAAAGCCACACAAAATATTTTTGAATTTATTAAAAGTGTATATCCAAATACTAAATTAATAATCCCATTTCATTCAAGCAAAGTAAAAAATTTATTTTCGTATTTTAATCTAGTTACTTCTTTTTACTATTTTGGATTTAAACTTTTAAATAGAGTTTTGTGTAAACTTATGTGTACTAATAATTTTTATTTTTTTAATAAAGGATTAAACTATCCTTTATTCAACGTAAAAAAATTAGAAAAGATTTTAGGTGGCTTTAAACCAGATTATTTATTAATTCTTTGGTATGAGTATATAATTGATTATGAAATAATTAATAAATTAAAAGAAAAATACAAATTAAAAGTAGTTATCTATCCTTTTGATATGTTTGGTTTTACAGGTGGCTGTAGGTATAGCCAGTCATGTAAAAATTATTTAATGGAATGTAAAAATTGTTCAGCTCTAAAATCAAATTATTCTTCTCTAGCAGCAAAAAATTATTCAAAAAATAAAAATTTAATTGAAAAAATTCAACCTAAATTTATATTTCCATCTAGTTTTGCAAAAGAGTTTGCTCAAGACACAAAAATTTTTGATCCAATAAGAAAATCAGAAATAATTCATTATCCGATAATTTTTGATAAAATTCATGAGAGTGAAGAAGAAATTAAACAAAGATATAATATAAGAAATAATGAAAAAATAATATTTTTTGGTGCACAAGATTTAAGAGAATGGAGAAAAGGAGTAAAAAATTTTTTGAGCGTTGTATCTTTACTCAGAGAAGTTTACCTTAAAGACGAAGAAATAGATATTAAAATTATATGTGTAGGAAAGGATTCCAAAAAGATTTTTGGAAATAATTCAGGAAAAATTTTAGTCTATGAAGCAATCTCTCATATCGAATTATTAAAGATTTATAAAATTTCAGATTTAATAATTATTCCTTCTCTTCAAGAATGGAGTTCACTTATGATGAGTGAAGCGGTTTCGTTAAGAAAACCTGTTTTTGCATTTAAAACTGGTTCCTCAAAAGATTTAATACTTGATGATTATAATGGATTAATCTTTGATAACTTTGATTATAATAATATAGCAATGAATATTTTATATTATTTAAAGAATAATAAATTTATAAATCAAAAAAATCCAAATAAAAATATTGATGTTAGTAATAAAATTAGTTTAGGATTTATAGAAAAACAGTTTGTTGAAAAAGTATTTAATGATTAAAAAAATTTTAGTAACTGGTGGTAATGGGTTTATAGGTCAGAATTTTATAAATTTTATTAGTAAAAAAAAAAAATATAAAATTGTTAACATTGATTCTTTAACAGGATCTTCTGATAGGAATGCTCATAAAAAATTTAAAAATGTTAGATTTTTTAAAGCAAATTTAATCGATAAATTAAAGATTAATAAAATTGTTAGAAAATTTAAACCAAATTTAGTGATTAATTTTGCTGCTCATTCACATGTTGATAAATCAATAAAGAATAGTGAAGTTTTTTTAGAAAATATAGTTGGAACATATAATTTATTATCTATTTGCCTAGAGCTACATAAATTAAATAAAGATATAAAATTTTTACAGGTATCTACAGATGAAGTGTTTGGATCTATAAAATTGGGAAAATTTCAAAATAATTCACCTTATAAACCAAATTCGCCTTATTCAGCTTCTAAAGCTTCTTCAGACCATTTAGTAAGAGCGTTTAATAAAACTTATGGATTGCCAACTTTAACAACTTATTCATGTAATAATTTTGGACCATATCAGCATCTTGAAAAGTTGATACCATTAACAATACTATCTTATTTAAAAAAAGAAAAAATGGGAATTTATGGTAAGGGACTTCAAAAAAGACAGTGGATATATGTATCAGATAATATAAGAGCCATATATTCTCTTATAAATAAAAAATTCACTGGAAGAAATTTTTGTATTGGATCAAAAAATGAAATGTCAAATATAGATTTAGTAAAAAAAATAATTAGATTATTAAAAAAAAAAACTTCTATTTTAGAAAAAAAAATTAATTATAAAAATTATTTAAAATTTGTTAAAGATAGGCCAGGGCATGATTATAGATATAGCTTAGATTATAAAGATCTAAGAAAATATAGCAGATGGTCTGAAAAATTTACTTTAGATAAGTCTTTAAATTTAACTATAGATTGGTATTTAAATAATCAAAAGTGGATACGAGATCAAGAAAAATCACTTGAAAATTTTAAATATTGAAATGAAATCAGTAATTTATTTAAAATATATAAAGTTATTTTTATTATATGTTTTGCCAATTAGTATTATATTAGGACAATCAGAGTTTAATCTGATTATTTTTTTTACAGCATTTGTTTTTCTTTTAGATCTTTTTTTTAAAAATGAAAAAAATAATTTTTATAAAGATGAAATTTTTTTATGTTTTTTATCATTCTCATTATTTATTTTTTTTTATTCAATTTTTTTATCAGATGCAAATGTAAAGCAATTATCTAAATCGATAGCAATATTAATTTCTGCAGTATTTATTTACGCGTTAGGCAATAGTTTTAAATCTTTAGATAAAAGAGATATGTTATACTTATTATTATTCTACTTTTTGATAAATATTTTTATATATATAGATCTTATTTTTCAATTTTGGAATCCAAATTTTAAAGATATTTTTGGTTTTCAAGTAGATACCTTGAGATCTTACAGCATATTCGGAAATGAGAGATATTTACCTTTGAGATTATCTGGACCATTTAATGAAGAGCTTGTGCCAGGTTTTTATTTGAGTACATTTGGATCAATTGCAATATTTTTAACGTACTTTAAAACAAATTTAAGACAAAAAAATATTTTATTATTATATTTTCTCTTATTCATAAACTTTTTCTTTGTTATTTTTACTGGTGAAAGATCGTCTTCAATTATTTCATTTTTGATCTTAGTTATATTTATTTTTTATTTTGAGAAAAATATTTTAAAAAACATTTTCTATCTTTTGATTTTAATTTTGTCTGTAATTCTAATCATTAAACTAAATCCAGCGACAGGTGAAAGAGTTAAGGATATATTTTTTTGGCTTTCCAAGGAAAATGGCGGATTTGGAGGATTTTTTTCCACACAGTGGGGTAAACATTATCTTATCTCTTTTGAGATTTTTAAAGACCATATATTTATTGGCTCTGGAATAAGATCATTTAGAGAAATATGCCCATCATATGAAATAGAATTGTCTATCGTAAACGGATGTACAACTCATCCACACAATTATTTGTTAGAGATATTATCTGAAACAGGGTTGTTGGGAGCTTTTATATTCTTAATTATTTTTTATTTCATTTGTAAAAAAAATTTATCAAGTGAGAGAAATACTTTGTCAATTGCACTTTTAATAGTTCTTTTCAGCTATTTATTCCCATTACGTCCAACAGGTGCAATTTTTTCTTCATGGCATGGGGGTTTTTTATATATTTTGATAGGATTTAATTTATTTTTTTTGAAAAATAAAAATCATGCATAAAAAGTTATATTTCTCATTATTAGGACTATTCTTAATTTTTGCATCAATACTTTTTTCATATGGAGTTATAAATTATTATGGGAATAAACTAATTTATATACTATTTTCTATAGTATTTAATTATGCACTAATTTTTAGCTTTAAGAAAAATACAGATTTTTTTGATATATTTTTTTCATTATTAATTTGGTTGGGATTTTGGTTTAAGTTTACGGTGCAAATATCTTTTTTAGATTACCAATTTCCAGAAGGAGCAGGAACATTTGACTTTAATAATGAATCTTTTGATGATGTATTAATTATTTCCTCATTTTGTTGTTTTTCATATTTATTTGCTAGAATCTTAAAATTACAATTTTTTAAAAAAAGTGAATATAAAAGTGAATATAAAAAAGATATATCTTTTCAAAATTTCAAATTTTTTTACTTAAAAAATAGAAACAAAATACTTTTCTTATCATTTATTTTTATTATATTATTTTGTATATTGAATTATTTTGCTGGATTTTATCAAAAAGGGGTAGTTCAGAATATTTTACCATACAAATTAAATTATTTATTTAATTGGTTTTTAAATTTTGGTTTTGCATCTTTTTTTTCATTTATCATTTTTTTTGAATATGCAAATAAATTAAGAGGTAAAATTGATCCTATGTATCTGGGATTAGCAGAATGTTTTGTATCAAGTTTTTCTCAATTAAGCAGGGGGATGATATTTAATGGTTTATCATTAATAATAGGATTACTGAAAATAGAATTTTTTAAAAAGAGCAGTATTGATTTAAAAAAATATTTTTTTTATTTTATTACTTTAGTATTATTGTTTCTGATTTCCGTTTATTCAGTGAACATATTAAGAGGAAAAAAGGGATATAATATGGCTGAAGTTAAAAAGTTTATAGAAATAAAACCTAGAACATTAGAGAAATCAAAAGAAAATTTGATTATTAAAGAGTTTTCAAAGGAAACAAATCAAATAATTTTTTTAATATCAGGCAGATGGGTTGGGATTGAAGGCTTAATGTCAACATATGCACATAGTGAAAAAGGTATGAAGCTATTAAAGGAGTCACTTCAAGAAGAATTTAACTTTTCTAACTCATTTTATGAGACTAGAATAAAAAAACATCTTCACGTTTATGATAAAAATGCAACTAAACTTTATACTGTTTATACACCTGGCTTATTTGGTTATTTGTATTATGCAGGTTCATACTTTTTTTTATTTATATCAATTTTTACAGTTGTCTGGCTTTGTTACTTAATCGAGTATTTAGTAAGAAGATTATCTTATGATAATTTAGTTTTTTCTTCACTTATTGGTAATATTTTGGCTTACAGACTTGCTCATTTTGGTTATATGCCTCTGAACTCTTACAAATTGTTGATAGCAATATTTGCTAACTTGTTAATTTACCACTTAATTATAAGATTAATTAATAAAGATCTAAATGAAAATATTAGGACTTAACATTTTTCACGCAGATACCTCAGCATGTTTAATTGTAGATGGTAAAATAATTGCAGCGTCTGAAGAGGAAAGATTTGCAAGAGTAAAACATTACAGTGGATTTCCTGTAAATTCTATACACCATGCTTTGAAAGAAGGTAATCTAGATATAAATGACATAGATATTATTTCAATAAATTCAAATCCGTATTATAATTTTTTTCATAAAATTAAGTATTTATTTAATACATTTGGAAATATAATTAATTTACCTAAAAGAATACTAAGAGTAAGAAGTAAAATAGAGTTAGATAAAAATTTATATAATTATTTTGGAACCACAAAAAAGTTTAAAAAAGTTTATGTTCCACATCATAATGCTCATATTTATTCTAGTTTTCTTTGTTCAGGTTTAGATCATGGCTTGGGCCTGTCTTTTGATGCTTCGGGAGATTTCTCTACGACAGAGGTTTATAAAATTCACAAAAATAAATTTAAAACTATAAAAAAACAAATATTTCCACATTCATTAGGAATTTTCTATCAAGCAATTACTCAATTTTTAGGTTTTAATGAATATGGTGACGAATATAAGGTTATGGGTTTAGCTGGCTTTGGAAACAATACATTTAAAGATCAATTTGATAAGATTATTAATTTTGACTCAAATAATTTATTTAAGTTAAATCTTAAATATTTTAGACATCATATTATTGGTTTTGATTTTAATTTTCAAAATAATATTCCATTTTTTGAAAATCTTTATTCTGATAATATTAAAGAAATTTTAGGAAAACCTCGAAAAAAAAATGAGGAAATTAAACAAGAACATTATGACATTGCTTACTCTTTACAAAAAAAATTTGAAGAGATTTCATCAAAGATAATATCTCATTATAAAGAGGATGAGGACAAAAATTTATTTTTATCAGGCGGTTGTGCTTTTAATGCTGTTAATAATAAATCTTTATCTGAAAAACATAAATTTGATAATATAATTATTCAACCTAATTCAGGTGATGCAGGTGGAGCTCTAGGATCAGCACTCTATGCATCAAAAAAATATGACAAAAAATTTATCAATCAAAATATATCATCTATTTATATGGGTCCTAAAGAGACAGATGAGGAAATATATGAAAAAATAAAAAAATATATTGACAAAGAATTTGTGGTGACAAATTTTAAAAAAGAAGAAGAGGAAAGTTTATTATCACTTATTTCAAATAACCTTTATGATGGAAAAATTGTTGCATGGCACCAGGACAGAATGGAGTTTGGTCCTCGTGCTCTTGGAAATAGATCTATTTTGGCAAATCCATTAATTAGTTCTATTAAAGACGAGATAAATAAAAAAATAAAGACAAGAGAAACTTTTAGACCATTTGCCCCTTCAGTGATGAGAGATGAAGTCAATACATATTTCAACATCAATACTTCAATGAATTATAATTATATGAATGTTACATGCGAAACTAAAAAAGAGTATATTGACAAAATTCAGAGCGTATTAAACGCTGACGGAACTGCGAGGATACAAATTGTTGATATAAAATTGAATCGAAAATATTATAAACTTATAAAGCAATTTAAAAAATTAAGTGGTTATGGATTGTTACTCAACACATCACTTAATATACAAGAGCCAATTTGTTGTAATTCTGAAGATACTATTAAATCATTTTTAAAATCTGATATAGACGTCTTGTGTATAGAAAATTATGTCATTCAGAGAAATTATGAAAATTAAATTTCAAAATGTAACAAATTTATTAATAATATTTTCTATCTCAAGTTTTATTTTTTTATGGGGATATAGCTATCCATATAATTTTAATTATATAATTTTAATACATTCATTAATATTAATAATTTTTAATTTTTGGAAAAAAAATTTAAAATTATTTAATAATGACACATCAATTGCAATTTTTTTACTAATTCATTTTTTTATAGTTGCAATCATTATTCAAGAGCTTAATTTTCAAGCCTTAAAATTTATAGGTGTAGTATTTCTTATCTCTTACTTTATCTATTATAACAAGAATTTTATCTTTGATAATTTAAAATTAATCATAGATCTCTTTTTAATTATTTTTTTTATAAATATATTTTATGACATATTCTATATTGGCATAAATCAAAATTTTCATTTAAGAAAAGATTTTTTATTATTTCCAGAAAAAGGGTACTTAGACTTTCAGGACTCCATTTTTAATTGTAAATATTCATATTTTAGAGCAGAAGAAAAATTTAATTATCTAATTTTTAAAGAAATTTCTCATTTTGGAATGATAGCTCCAGCAGTAATTTTAGCAAAGGTGTTATTTTTAAAAAAAGAAAATTTAATTTCAAATTTATTTTTACTGTTGTTCTGTATGTTTACAATTTTATTTTTTTCTACTTCATTAATTTTCTGTTTAATGATTTCTTCTGTTTTTTTTATTTTTTTCATGAAGAAAAATATGGATTTACCGAAAATTTCTATTTTATTATCCATCATAATATTTTGCACTTTTACTCTTATTTTTAACAATTCCTGTAATACAAAAATATCTGATACTTTAAATTTATTTAAAAATAATATTGATAAATTTATTTTTAAATCAAAAAAGAATGATGAAATAATTGTTACTGTTCCAAAAAATCTTTATGAAAATAAAAATTCAAAATTTTATAAATGGGAATCAAAATATTTTCCAAATCTATCTAGCGCAGTGTTATTCAACTCTTTTTTAATTTCATTTGAAGCTTTAGAAAAAAGTTTAATTGGATTTGGTTTTAATAATTACGAAATAGCATCCAAACTATATTTTGATAATTCATCTAAAAAATTAAAAAACATTGGAAAGAATGGTATTGATAGAATTAAAAACTATAATTTAAAAGATGGCTCTAATAATCTTGCTAAATTAATCGCAGAATTTGGGATACTTTCAATTTTACTAATTTTTTTAGTAATAAAATTTATGAAAAATCCAAATATATCTCCAGAAAATAAGATTTTCTATATTACCTTATTTTTATCTCAATTAGTAAGAGGTGCCGGTTATTTTAATGGAGGATTTATTTTTGCCATTTTGATAATGATAAGCTCTTTATCTATAAAAAAAAAAAATGATTGAATCTTCTAATAAAATTATCAGATTATTTTTGGCTAGCATAAGTTTTATCTTAGTTTTATTGGCGATTTATTTTTGTAAAATTGGCGGATATGGATCTGACGAAGATACTTTGCCTATGATTGGGACTTTTGAGACAATCTTGACCACCGGAAGATATATGAGTTCAAGATTTACAGGATATCCGGTCTCAGAGATAATTATAGGGTTTTTTTCTATTTATCTTGGAAGCTTTTATATTAACTTAATAATTTTTTTTTCATTTTTTTTTAGTTTATCTATTTTATTTTTTAGTTTTGAAAACAAAATAAAATTTAATGAAAAATTTTTTTTATTTTTAATTTTATCACTTTCGAATCCTATTTTATATTTTGATAATCTTGAACCTATTGATTATTCTTTAGCTCTATTATTTTTTTCTATAGGAGTATATTTTTATAAAACTAAAAAATTTCAAATCTCTGTTTTATTTTTTGCCATTTGTATTGGAGCAAGAATTAATTTTGCTTTATTTATAATTACATTCATTGTTTTGGATAATTTTAGGTTAAATAAAAATATTTTTGTAGAAAAATTTACAATAATCTTTAATTCAATTTTTTTTGGGTGTTTATTTTATACGCCAATTTGGTTTATTAATAAGTTTGGTTTTGATTGGTTGACAGCCGCAAGGCCTATAGATCAAGGCATCCTAGGCCTTACTGCAAGATATTTTTATAAATTGTGGCATGGTTTTGGAAATTATTCAGTTTTACTTTTGATACCAATTTTTTATTTACTAATTAAAAGAGGAATTTTCTTAAATAAAAAAAATCTAACTTTAACTGGAATAATAATTGCCAATTTATTTTTATTTTTTTATATACCGGCTGAATTATCATATTTGCAACCAGGTATAATTATTACTTATATAATTTTGATTCAAAATTTAAGTCAAAAGTTGATTTATGGATTAATCATTTTAAATTTTTTAAGTTGGTTTATAAAATTTGACGTAATAAATGTATATTATAAATATGATTTAGATGATGAATGTAAAAATATAACAAGAGAAGCAGTTGATATTGAATTTCATTTAAAATTTGAAAAGGGGAGCTTAAAAAATTTTCTAGATACTAGAAATTTAGTTTTGTGTTATTCAAATGATAATGATGAAAGATTTAATAGAATTAAAAATGGTCAATCATTGAAAATAAAGAAATAAATATTTATGGAAAATTATATTTACCATCCATTCATATCTATGGCTTTTTCTATTATACTAGCTGCAGGAACTTATTCGCTTGGAAAATATGTCTTAGTATATTCAAAATTTGATAAAATTTTAAGTAGAGCTTCTTATATTGAGTTTCAATATCTATCTTTTGGTATTTTATTTTTACTTGTATTTCTTTTTCCTCTTATTTCTTTTTTTAATTTTTCTAAGGATATACTGAAGATATTCGCAATTTTATTATGTTTTTTAAGTATCAAATTTTTTAAAGAAATTCCATCAATAATAAAAAAAATTAAATCTCGATCTTCAGATATTTTACATAAGATTTTCATACTTTTGTTGAGCTTATATTTTTTATTATCTTTAACCCCTTTAACATCTGCAGATGTTTTAGATTATCACATTGGATCAGCATTAAATATTTTAAGATTTGATAAATATGTATTGTATCCAGAATGGTTCACCAGCCTTCAATCAGGTTCAGGAGAAACTTTAATTGCATTAGGATTATCTATTGGTTCAGAGCAGTATGGTTCTATTGTTCAATTTTCCTCAATTTTAACTATTTCAGGCATTTTATTAAGATTTTATAAAAAAAATATAGGCTTAGAATCTAAATATTTTTTACCAGTTACAATTCTTTGTTGTCCAATTTTGATTTTTTTACTTAGTGGTAACAAGCCCCAAATATATTTTTCTAGCATACTATTTTTAGCTTTATCAATAAATTTTATTAGATTTAATAATGAAAGAGAAAAATTATTTGGTTATTTAATAATTAACATTATTATTTTTTCTTGTATAGCTGGTAAGTTCTCTTTTAACTTATCTGGTTTTTTAGTTTGGGCTATTTCAACTTTATTTATTATTAACAAAAAAAATTTTTTTAAAATTTTTTTTATTGTTCTAGTTCCGTTTCTAATTATTTATGTACCATTTGTATTTTGGAAATATATAAATTTGGGAGGAAACATTTTTACTTATTTGTATAGCCCTTTCCCTTTACATTTTCCTGGGTATGAAACTTTTTTATCTCACAATAGGGGTTCTCAAGAAATTCCATTTCCATATTTTTTATTTTACACTACTCCCTCAAGAATAACTGAGTTTTTAGGTTTTAATATATTGTTTATAATATTAATATTTTTTATAAAAAAAAAAAATGTTGAGATAAATTTTACTATATTAATTATTTCTCTCTTTTTAATAATTTCAAATTTATATGCATCTCCAAGTGCAAGATATTATTTAGATCCAATTTTATGGAGTACGTTTTTATTTTTATTTTCAAATTATAAGAAAATAAATCAATATTTACCAAAAATATTTATTCCACAAATTATAGCAGTTATTTTAATATTATTATATTCAATAATTAATTTTTTACCTGGTTCTTTTACTGTTAAAAATTATAAAAATATTAAAAAAGAATTTGCTTACATGTATTCAGGCTTTGATTGGATCAATGATAATATACCAGAAAATTCAAATGTCTTAATATTGAATAGAGCTATTTCTCAATATAAAGAGAGCTCAATATCAGGTTGGTTTAATTATTTTACTAGCGAAGAAGAATCTAAATTTTATAAAAAATTAATATTGAAGAAGAAACCAATATATCTTGTCTATTTTGGTAGCAACCCTGATTTAAGACATATGAAAAATTGTGTGGATGGACTGTATATGAAAAAAGATAAAGTCGGATTTCATGCAACAAGAAATCCATTCAATAGAGGCAGCTATTATAATGCGTATATTTATAATATTAATTATGAAAATTTAGATAAATGCTAAAATCTTATTTATTACTAATCGTAATATATTTCTGTGTAGTAGGTTATTCCAAAATTTTTAAGTATTTTGTTTTAAAAGACA
>MDTG01039271.1_pt1 | contig 20457 bp, 14 predicted proteins | sample 811421 | NCBI WGS metagenome assembly MDTG01 (sample SAMN05326645, study PRJNA326480) | marine metagenome | isolation source: seawater | place: Pacific Ocean: South East | collected 2011
GAGCGCCCCAAGAAGCGCAAGACCGGCGAGCACGCCTCGGTCGGCGGCAAGGTCGACGACGCGAGCCCCACGCCCGAGAGCGGCAAGGGCGGCAAGGGAGAGGAGCGCGCCAAGGAGCGCCCGATCCCGACCCTGCCCCTCCTGGCGGGCCTGGCAGGCGCCGTGATCGTGGGTGGCCTGGCGGGGATGCTCCTGATGGGGGACCCCCCCCAGAAGAAGCCTCAGCACGTCGCGCAGATCACCCCCGCGCCCCAGCCCTCCCGCTCGCAGCCCTCGGTCGCGAACCCGGTCCAGCCGGCTCCGCAGCCGAGCTTCGCCGAGTATTCCGCGCCCCAGCCCAAGCCGACTCAGCGCAAGGTGGCCCCGCCGCCCAAGCCGACGCCCAAGCCCAAGGTCGAGAAGAAGGCCCTCTCGCTGGAGGAGCTGGCCAAGAAGTCGGCGACCCACGGAGCGATCGCCTCGGTGATCGAGGAGCACATGGCGCTCTTCGACCCCGGCGCCCTCCGCGCCCCGGGGCCGAACTTCCAGCCCTTCCACGAGCGCCGCAAGCGGGAGGAGGAGCTGCTCGCGCGCCTGCGAGCCATGGGCCCCCTGGCCGTCGAGGCGCTCCAGGACATGCTCGTCGGGCTGGGCAACCGCCACCAGCGGATCTTCCTCGGCAAGGCCCTGGCTGGGATCGAGGGCCCCGAGGCGCGCCAGGCCGTCGGCCAGATCCTGGGCGAGGTCAAGGACATGTCGATCCAGCTCAGCCTGACGCGCAGCCTGCCCGAGTCGCAGGAGTCGGCGGACCTCCTCGCGAGCGCCTTCGGCGCCGAGGGCGACGCCAACCTGCGCTCGATGCTGATGCGGGAGTACAACCGCCGCCTCGCCCCCGAGGACGCGGGCGAGCTCTTCCGCGAGGCGGCCAAGGACAAGGACCCCCGCGTCCGGGCCGAGGCGATCTCGATCCTGGGTCGACGCGGTCGCGAAGAGGACTTCAGCCTGCTCGAGGACGTCGTCCACAACGAGCAGGACGTCAACATTCGCAAGCGCGCGATCCAGAGCTACGCCCAGACCGGCAAGGGCCGCTCGCTGCCCGTGCTGGAGTCGCTCGTCAACGACCCCAAGAACTCGCTCGGGGTGCGCGCCAGCGCGGTGCTCGGGATCAGCCTCGTCGGCGGCGAGCAGGCGATCCTGGTCCTCGACCAGGTCGGCGCCACCGACCCCGACCCCCAGATCCGCCAGCGCGCGACGGTCGCGGCCAACAACCTGCGCCGCAACCTGCAGCGCGACAAGACGCAGCAGCGCGTCGACTCGCCCCCGATCCGAATCGGCCCCAGCGGCGAGCCCCTGGAACGCCGCTAGAGCCGCTCAGAGCCCCTCGGTCTCCTTGCGCGCCCGCCGGCGCTCGCCACAATCGCGGAGTGGAGGCGCAGCTCAGCATCGAGGCCGGACCCAGCGGCCGGAGCGGGATCTCGCTCCAGCCGGGTGAGCAGTGCCTGGTCGGGAGCGATCCGCGCTGCCGGCTCGTGCTGCGCGATCCCCAGGTCGGCGCCCAGCACGTGGCCTTCAACCTGGAGGAGAAGGCGCTGTGGGTGATGGACCTCGGCCACCCCAGCGGCACGACCCTCGCGGGGCAGCGCCTCCCGCCCCGTCAACCGGTCGAGGCCTACCCCGGCGACGCGCTTCAGCTCGGCGATCACCTGATCCGGATCACCCTCCTGGGGCGCGGGGTGCGCGCGCGGACCCGTCCGCCCCTCGCCGGCCAGCCCCTGAGCGACCCCGTCGTCCCCGCCGGAGAGTTCGAGCTGCTCGAGGTCCTCGGCGAAGGCGCGGCGGGCAAGGTCTACGCCGCGCGCTGGCTGCCCCAGCAGCGTCGGGTCGCGCTCAAGGTCCTGCGAGACGACTACCCGCCTGGCTCGCACGACTTCCAGCGCTTCCTGCGTGAGTGCGAGACCGTGGCTCGCCTCGGCTCGCCCTACGTGGTCGCGGTCTACGACGTGCGCCGGGTCGACGCGCGCGCCTTCGCGATCATGGAGCTCGTCGAGGGCCCCTCGGCCCGCGAGCTCCTCGCGGCGGGTCCGCTCTCGCTGCCCGACGCGCTCAGGATCAGCCACGACGTCAGCCAGGCCCTCTCGGCGGCCGCCGAAGAGGGGATCGTGCACCGCGACGTCAAGCCGGCCAACGTGGTGATCAACCGCGCGCGCGGGGTCGCCCAGCTGTGCGACTTCGGGATCGCCAAGGACCTCGAGTCGACCCTGGCCAGCCTGACCGCGAGCGGAATGGGGCTGGGCACCATGGCCTACATGCCGCCCGAGCAGGTCGGCGAGGCCAAGCACGTCGAGCCCAGCGCCGACGTCTACAGCCTGGGCGCGACCCTCTATCACTTCCTCGCTGGCCGCCCGCCCTTCAGCCCGACCAACATGAAGGCCCTCTGGGAGATCGTCGACCAGCCCCCGCCCCCCCTGGACGCGTTCCGGGCCGAGGTCCCAGCCGAGGTCAGCGCCCTGGTCCACGCCACCCTGGCCAAGGACCCCGACGAGCGCCCGCCGATCTGGAGCCTGGTCGAGCAGCTCGCCGCCTTGCGCGCCCGCTGGCCCGGCTGAGCGGACCCGGCTGTCGCCTATACTTTGGGACGGAGACGCCTCATGCCCTGGACCCATTGCGACCAGGAGATCCTGGACAACGAGCCCTGCCCGTCCTGCGGCCTGAGCAAGTCGGAGTGGACGATCCAGGCCGAGGCCACGCGCACCTTCCGGGTCAAGCGCAGCGGCCGGGTCAAGAAGGCCCGCGACGCTTGGATCGAGCTCGAGCTCTGCGGCGCGGGCGGCGAGCCCGTCGCCGAGGCGGCCTATCGGGTCGGGCTCCCCAACGGCCGCGTCAAGCGGGGCAGCCTCGACGCCGCCGGCAAGGCGCGGCTCGAGAAGCTGCCCGCTGGGACCTGCCAGGTCTCCTTCCCCGACCACCTGCCCGAGCACCAGGAGCGCGAGACCAACGCCCTGCACCGCTTCGAGCTGCCCAAGCTGCCCGAGTTCGTCTACTCCTGCTGAGGTGACCGTGAGCCTGCTCCGCTACCCCGTCGACGCTGGCCCGGGCACCGAGGTCAGCTCGGCCGCGGCCGACGCGCTCCACGCCCACGTGGAGCGCGAGCACCCCAGCGGCTACTACCCCCTGGGCGCCAACACCACCTGGCACGGCGGGGTCCACCTCCACGCGGCGGCGGGCGCTCAGGTCGTGGCCTGTGCTCCCGGACGCGTGGTCGCGGCCCGGCTCGCGGCCGAGGGCTGCGCCTACGGGAGCACCAACTTCGTCCTCTGCCGGCACGAGGTCCACGGGGCGGTCCTGGACGAGCTCGCGCCCGCGCGCTCCTTCGAGCCGCGCCCCTACGCGTTCTTCTCGCTCGTGATGCACCTCGGCAGCCTGCCCCTGGACGACCCCGCGGCGCCGGCCCTGCGCCCCTTCGCCTGGTTGCCGCGCCCCTGGTCGGGCTTCCGCGTCAAGTCGGACCTCAACTTCCGCGCGGGCCCCGGCCAGGACGTGATCGGCGTGCTGAAGCCCGGCGACCGAGTCGTCCTCGAGCAGGAGGCCCCAGTCCCGGGGGGCTCGCTCCCGCACTACCGCGTGCGCGGCCTGCCGGACTGCCAGAGCGCCGCCTGCCGGGACGCCGTCGGCACGGTGGCCTTCAAGGACGAGTGGCTGGAGCGGATCGAGGTCGACCAGGACGCGCTGGCCGAGCTGCGCGGCGGCGGGGTGGTCGCCCTGGACGCCGAGGTCGCGGCGGGCGATCCGCTCTGGACCGTGGGCGAGTACGGGGGGAGCGAGCAGCGCGAGGGGCTGATCCACTGGGAGATCTTCTCGGCCGAGAACCTGCTCCCCGGCTGGGAGTCGGCCGAGGACCCCGACCTCGACTTCAACATGGACTGCGCCCAGATCGCCGCCCTGGTCGATCAGCGCGCGCTGGTCGGGCGCGACAACCTCGACCCCGGCGAGATCCGCGACTTCTACGCCCGCGACCCCGACGCCCGCCGGATGCGGACCCTGGCCGCCAAGTTCGTGAGCGAGTGGGGCGTCGACGTCGACGCGGCGGTGCCCCGGATGAAGGGCCTCCCGGCGCTGCGGAACTTCTTCCTCGGCGACCTGGCCGACAAGATCCGCCCGCTGATGTGGTGGGACGAAGCCAGCGCCGCGGGCGTCGAGCTGCCGGCCGACAAGCGGGTGTGGCACTACCACCCGGTGTCCTTCCTGAGCGCGCTCGAGCCCGTCTGGAGCCTGGAGGGCCAGTCGATCATCATCGCCGGCCAGCGCTTTCCGATCGGAGCCCCGGTCAAGACCTGGCTCGACGAGGGCGGCTTCGACGGCTACACGGAGCGGCGCGTGTTCAGCGAGGGGGTCGTCGCCAGCCACCCCTGCAACGAGCACTGCCACCGCGCGCGCCGCTACGACACCCGCGCGGCCTTCGCGGGCAAGGAGGAGGTCAGCTACCAGGACGTCGCCGACCACGTCGACCTGTTCGTGATCCACTACGACGCCTGCTGGTTCAGCCAGCTCTGCTTCAAGGTCCTCCACGACGAGCGCGGCCTGTCCTGCCACTTCCTGCTCGACGTCGACGGGACGCTCTACCAGACCGTCGACCTCAAGGAATACACCCGCCACGCCGGCGACATGGCCAACGAGCGCTGCGTCGGGATCGAGATCGCCCACGCCGGCGCGCTCGAGAAGGACCGCGAGGTCGACTGGTGGGGCAGCGACGAGCGGGGGCCCTTCCTGAAGATGGGCAGCCGCCTCGAGCACGTCGCGACGCCGGGCTACGAGGTCCGCCCCGCCCGCCCCGAGGTGTTCCGCGGGACGGTCAACGGCCAGGAGTGGTGGCAGTACGACTACACCGAGGAGCAGTACCAGACCCTGGTCAAGCTGCTCGCGACGCTGAACCGCGTCCTGCCCAAGATCCGCCTCGAGGTCCCCCGCGACGAGCAGGGCGCGGTCCGCCAGGAGCGCCTGCCCTGGGGCGAGCTGACCGCCTGGACGGGCGTCCTGGGCCACATGCAGATCAGCCCGACCAAGAAGGACCCGGGCCCCGCCTTCGACTGGGACCGCGTCATGAACGGAGCGAAGGCGCTCAGCGAGTAGCCAAGGCCAGAGCGGCCCTCGAGTCGATCGCGCCAGGATCGGGAACGGGCAAGTCAGCAGGCGCGTCAAGGCGCCCCTGCAATCGTGCCTCAGCGCGAAAGCGTAAGGGGCTGCTGCGCAACTGCTGTCAGGGCGTGGAAGCTCACACCTCCCGCAGCACCAGCCCCTGTTGCTTTCGCGGGCCCAAAGATGGGGGGTCTGGGGGGGCGCAGCCCCCCCAGAGTCACGCCTGAACGACGCGCGCCTTGCCTTCCAGCTTGCGGGTCACCCCGCGGGTGTCGACCACGAGCTTGGCCTGGTCGAGCAGCGCGGCGTAGTCGATGGCCTTGTGGTCGGTCACGATCAGGACCACGTCGGCAGCGGAGAGGTGCGCGTCGTCGAGCTCGACCGAGTCGAGGTCGATCGAGTAGTGCCGGCCGCGCGCCAGGCGCGGGACGTGGGGGTCGTGGTAGCTGACGACCGCCCCCTTGTCGCGCAGGCGCTCGATCAGGGTCAGGGCCGGCGACTCGCGCACGTCGTCGACGTTGGGCTTGTAGGCCACGCCGAGCATCAGGACCTTCGAGCCCTTGAGCGCCTTGCCGTCGTCGTTGAGCGCGTTCATCAGCTTGCTCATGACGTAGTCGGGCATGCCCGTGTTGACCTCGCCCGCCAGCTCGATGAAGCGGGTCGGGGCGCCGTGGCCGCGCGCCTTCCAGGAGAGGTAGAAGGGGTCGATCGGGATGCAGTGCCCGCCCAGGCCGGGGCCTGGGTAGAAGGCCTGGAAGCCGAAGGGCTTGGTCTTGGCGGCCTCGATCACCTCGAACACGTCGATGTTCATGGCGTCGAAGGTGACCTTGAGCTCGTTGACCAGCGCGATGTTCACGCAGCGGTAGATGTTCTCGAGCAGCTTGGTCGCCTCGGCGGCCGCGGTGCTCGAGACCACGACGACCTCGGACACGGTCCGCTCGTAGAGCGCGGCGGCGGCCTCCTGGGCGGCCTCACCGTCGGCGCCGACGACCTTGGGGATCCGCGCCGTCGACCACTTCTCGTCGCCGGGGTTCTCGCGCTCGGGGCTGTAGGCGACCAGCAGCTCTGAGCCCAGCTTCAGGCCGGACTCCTCGGCCAGGATCGGCGCGAGCAGCTCGGCCGTGGTCCCGGGGTAGGTCGTGCTCTCGAGGACCACCAGCGTGTCGGCGCTGAGGTGCGGGCCGATGGTGTGGGCCGTGTTCTCGATGTAGCTCGTGTCGGGGTCGCGGTGCTTGGTCAGGGGCGTCGGGACGCAGATCGCGATCGCGTCGACCTCCTTGACCCGCGAGAAGTCCGTCGTGGCCACGAAGCCGCCCTCGCTGCGCATCTCCGCGAGCGCGTCGTCGGGCACGGCGTCGATGTAGCTCTCGCCGGCATCGAGGCGCTCGATCTTCCTCGGGTCGATGTCGAACCCGATCACCTTGATCCCGCCGCCGCACATGGCGCGAGAGAGGGGCAGGCCTACGTATCCGAGGCCGACGACGCCGACGACCGCGTCGTCGCTGCGCAACTTGTCGCTGAGCTTGGTCATGGGGGGCGAAAGCTATCACACCACCCGCCGGGCGCCACGGCGGTCTCAGCGCCAGAGCAGGGCTGGAAAGTGCCCGCGGACGCACTACGATCTGCCCCCTCCCGGAGGTGGACCCATGTCCTTGCGCGGCCGCAACTTCGTCAACGTCACCGACTTCAGCAACCGCGAGATCGAGCAGGTGCTCGAGCTCGGCCTCGAGCTCAAGACTCGCTACCAGGCGGGGATTCGCGACGAGCCCCTGCGGGGCAAGACGCTCGGAATGCTCTTCCAGAAGCCCTCGCTGCGGACCCGCGCCAGCTTCGAGGTCGCCATGAACCAGCTCGGCGGCAACGCGCTCTACATGGGGCCTGCCGAGGTCGGCATGGGCGAGCGCGAGGCCGTCGACGACGTGGCGATGGTCGTGAGCGGCTACTTCGACGTGATCTGCGCGCGCACCTTCGGCCACGACATCGTGGAGCAGCTGGCGGAGCACGCCTCGGTCCCCGTGATCAACGCCCTCTCGGCGGGCGAGCACCCCTGCCAGGCCCTGGCCGATCTGCTGACCCTGCGCGAGTGGCGGGGTGACCTGAGGGGACTCAAGGTCACCTACGTCGGGGACGGCAACAACGTCGCGATCTCCCTCGCCCTGGCCTGCGCCAAGGTCGGCGCCAACTTCGCGATCGCGGCCCCCAACGGCTTCGACCTGCCCGAGGAGTGCGTCGAGCGCTTCAAGCAGGAGGCCCAGTTCACCGGCTCGAAGATCGAGCAGGCGAACACTCCCGAGGAGGTCGCCCCCGGGACCCACGCCTTCTACACCGACGTCTGGACCAGCATGGGCCAGGAGGAGGAGCGTGAGCGCCGCCTGAAGGCCTTCGAGGGCTTCTGCATCACCGAGAAGCTCTGCGCCCTGGGCGAGGACGCGATCGTGCTGCACTGCCTGCCGGCCCACTACGGCGAGGAGATCGAGCACGACGTGACGCGCGGCCCCCGCTCGGCGATCTGGGATCAGGCCCACAACCGCCTGCACGCGCAGAAGGCGCTCCTGGCGCTCGTCACCCCATGAGCGAGGAGCCCCGCTCCGCACACGACGCGTCGGAGTCGGCTGCGGCGGAGACGCCGCAGCCCGACGACACCACCCCTGAGCTTGCTCCCAGCCAGCCGGAGGCGGCTGAGGCGCCGCAGCCCGCCGCCGCAGCGGAGCCGGCCCCAGAGTCGGACGCCGCGACCCCGCTCCTGGTCGGGCTCTTGGCCCTGGCCCTGGTCGCGGTGCTCGGCTTCGCCTTCACCCGCGGCGGCCCCCAGGAGGCCGCCGGCCCGGCGGGGACGGACCCCAAGCAGCTGCTCGAGCAGGGGCGCGAGATCGGCAAGACCCAGCACCTCAAGGACGCGCTCCCCTACTTCCAGAAGGCCGTCCAGCTCGCGCCCGATGACGTCGAGGCGCGGGCCGTGCTCGGGCGCGCCCTGCTACAGCTCCGGCGCACGCCCGAGGCGACGCCGGTCTTGCAGCGCGCCTGCGAGCTGGCGCCCGAGCGCGCGGACGTGCACCGCATGCTCGGGGTGTGCCTGACCGACGCCGGCCAGTTCGAGGCCGCCCGCGCCCCCCTGCAGCGAGCCCTCGAGCTCGAGCCCGGCGACGTCGAGCCGCACTACTACCTCGGCGTCGGCGCCCAGCAGCTCGGCGAGCCCGAAGAGGTCGTCGCCCACCTCTCCCCCTACGTCCGCGCCTCGCGCAACGGCCCCCGGGTCAGCCTGGCGCTGACCTTCCTGACCGGCGCCCACGAGGCGCTCGGTCAGCGGAGCGAGACGATCGCCTGCTTGCAGAGCCTGGTCGCGATCAACCCGGTCGACATCGCAGCGCAGCGCACGCTGCAGCGCGCGCTCCTCGAGCGCGACGGCTTCGACGCGACCCGCGCAGCCACCCTGGCCCGGATCAGCAGCGAGAGCCACCCGATCTACGACTTCCTCGCCGGAGAGCTGCTCAGCAAGCACCCCGCGCATCTCGACCAGGCCCGCGCCGCCTACGCCCGCTCCTGCGAGCGCGCGCCCCAGGCCTGGCAAGGCTGGGCCTCGCGCCTCGATCTCGCCCTGCGCCGGGCCGACCACGAGCGCGCCGAGGCCCTCTGCGCCGAGCTGCCCGAGCCCCTGCGCGAGCACCCCGAGCTCGCCCTGCTGCGCGGCCGCCTCGACCTGGTCCAGGGACGCTACGAGCAGGCGCGCCAGCGCTTCACGCCGCTGCTGGAGGCCGAGCAGCAGCTCCCCTCTCGGCTGGTGGCCGACGCCCGGCTGGGCACGCTGCGCTCCCACCTGGCCGAGGGCAAGGGCGAGGAGGCCCTGGGCTTCGTGCGCGGGCTCTTCGCCTTCCTCGAGCCCGGCGACCCGCGCCACAAGCTCGAGGCCGAGACCCTGCAGACCCTCGGCAAGTTCGACGAGGCGCTCGCCATCTACGGGCGCTTGATCGGCGCCGGCCTGGAGCGCCACCGCCCCCTGTGGCGCGGCCTGCGCACCTACGTCTACCTGGACGCCGACCGCGGGCAGGAGGCCAAGGCCGCCTTCGAGGAGCTGCTGAAGCTGGTCAAGGACCAGGCGCCCGCCGAGCTCGCCCTGTGGGCGGGCCTGAGCCTGGCTCCCGACGAGCTCGAGCGAGCCCGGGCGCTCTGGAAGCAAGGCGCCGCTGGGCCTCGCTTCGGCGAGTCCTGCTGGTGGACCTACGCCTGCGAGCGTCTCCTGGGCGGCGGCGACCCGCGCTTGCTCGAGAACGCCGGCGCCATCGGCGGCTACCTGGTCGGCAACGATGTCGCCTACGTCGAGGGCCGCGCCCTCCAGCTGGCGGGCGACTCCAAGGGCGCCACGGCGGCCTACCAGCGCGGCCTCGAGCGCAGCTTCGGCGAGGAGTTCCCGGCGCGCCTCCTCCGCCGGGCTCTCGAGCCCTGAGCCCTGAGCCCTGAGCCCTGAGCCCTGAGCCCTGAGCCCTGAGCCCTGAGCCCTGAGCCCTGGGCGCTTCGGCCCGAAGCGACGCATCCCCTCACGTTTGGCACGCCTGGCGACGCGAGCAGTGACTCGCGGGCGGCGGCCTGTTCAAATCCCCGCCCCAACCACACCGAGGACCTCATGACCCCACGCAACCGCGTCTGGCTCGCGCCCTTCCTGCTCCTGTTCGCCTTCTTCCTGCCGACCCCGGCCCTGGCGCAAGACGCACCGCCCCCGCCGGCGAAGACCGCGGCCGCCGATCAGAAGGCCCCCGCCAAGAAGGGCGAGGAGAAGAAGCCCGCCCCGCCAGCGCCGATCCCCGAGTGGGCCAAGCCCCTCCCCGAGTGGAGCCACACCCCGATCGCCGAGGGGATTCGCTTCGTGACCACCACCGGCGTGACCTTCGCGATCAACCTCGTCGCGGCGCTGCTGATCTTCGTCGTCGGTCGGATCGCGGCCGGCCTGCTGACCCGCCTCGTGCGCCGGCTGATGACCAAGGCCAAGCTCGAAGAGACCTTGATCAGCTTCGTGTGCAACCTGGTCTACATGCTGCTGCTGGCCTTCGTGGTCGTGGCCTCGCTCGAGAAGCTCGGCGTCAACACCACCAGCTTCGCGGCGATCATCGCGGCGGCGGGCCTCGCGGTTGGCTTCGCGCTCCAGGGCTCGCTCAGCAACTTCGCCTCGGGCGTGATGCTGATCATCTTCAAGCCCTTCAAGGTCGGCGACGTGATCGAGGCCGGCGGCACCAAGGGCAAGGTGATCGAGATCCAGATCTTCTCGACCGTGATGCAGACCCCTGACAACGTGCGGATCGTGGTGCCCAACAGCGCGATCACCGGCGGCAACATCACCAACTTCAGCGCGATGTCCACCCGCCGGATCGACATGAGCTTCGGCTGCGCCTACGGCGACGACCTCAAGGCGGTCAAGGCCTACCTCGAGGAGGTCCTGGCCGGCCACGAGAAGGTCCTGGCCGACCCCGCTCCGGCGGTCTTCGTCTCGGGCCTCGGCGACAGCTCGGTGGACTTCGCGGTCCGCCCCTGGGTCAACAGCGCCGACTACTGGGGCGTCATGGCCGAGCTGACCGAGGCGATCAAGCTCGGCTTCGACGAGAAGGGCTTCAACTTCCCCTACCCGACCCGCGACCTGAACATCACCTCCCAGGTCGCCCCCGCGGCCAGCTAGCCAGCACTCGTCACGACGCCAGGGGAGTAGGCTAGGCGGGTGAGCCTGCCCACTCCGCTGGCCTACGGCGACGACCTCGGCCCCGCTCTCGATCGCGAGGGCGGGGCCGTTCCGTGGTTCTGCCGCGCCTGCCAGCAGGGCTGGCGCCTCCCCGCCGGCCCGACCCCGAGCTGCCCAGGCTGCGGGGAGCTCCTCCCCGAGCGCGACTTCGCGGTCGCCGGGGAGGCCTACGACCCCTACTCCCTGGCGAGCAACGTGGAGGGGTGCTTCTCGGTCCTGGTGATCGCGTTCGGGGTGCCCGCCGCGGCCTTCGCCTTCCGGGCCGTGGCCGGCTTCGCCGGCTGGGTCGCCGCCACGGTCCCCTGGGTCCACCCCCGCGCCCTGGCGCTCAGCTCGATCCTGGTGGTTCCGCTGGTCGCCTGGGTCTGGTGGCAGCGCACCGAACGGCGCTGGTGCCGGCGCGGGGTGGCCGAGCTCGGCCCGCGCGGCCTGCGGATCACCAAGGGGCTGTGGACCGCCGACTACGCCTGGGACGAGTGGGAGGGCTATCGGGCCGACCTCCCCGACAGCGTCCGCCTGCGTCGCCGCGGCAAGCGGCTCAACAGCAGCCACGCCCTGCCGACCCTCGGCGAAGACGCTCGCGTCGCGGTGCTCAACGAGCTGGACCAGCGCGGGATCCCCCGCCTGGACGCCTAGGCATGCCCGCGGCCTACCTGCTCGCGCACGCGCTGCTGGCCCTGCTCCTCGCGGCGCTCGGTCTCTGGGCAGGAGCCCCTACGCCGGAGGGAGCCCCGCCCTCCCGCCGGCGGGCGCGCTTCACGATGCTCCTCCTGGGCGTGGTCATGGCGCTCTTCCTGCTCGTCCGCCTCTCGCCCGAGCCGGTCGCGAACGCCCTCCCGCACCCCGACCTGGTCTTCTTCTCGGACCTGATCCCGCACTGCGCCCTGGCGATCGCCCTGCTCGCGGCGCGGAGCGGGGCGAGCCGCCTGGCGCGAGCTCGCCAAGCCCTGCTCGGGTGCGCCCTGGTCGCGGTCAGCCTCTACGCCAGCGAGCTGCCCTTCCTCCCGCGCGAGCTCGACCTCGGCGCGGGGCGGGTCGACCGCGCGGCGCCCGCCTACCCCGTCGTGCGCCAGAGCACGCCCTCGACCTGCGCCGCCGCGGCCGCGGCCACGCTCCTGCGCGCCAGCGGTCGCGACCCCGCCGCCAGCGAGCAGCAGCTCGCCGAGGCCTGCCTGACCGACCCCCGCCGCGGAACCCACCCGCTCGGCCTGTGGCGCGGCCTGAGCCGCGAGAGCGGGGCGCTGGCCCGCTACACCTTCCCCAGCCTGGAGCAGCTGCGCGGGCGCACGCCCTGCCTGCTGCGCGTCGGCCTGACCGATCGGATCAGCGACCCCGAGCTCTACCGCGTGCTCCGCGACGAGTGCGGCTGGCCCGAGGGACAGTCGCACGCGGTGGTGTGCTTCGGCTTCGCCCCCGGCGGCCCCGGCGAGGACGCCGAGGTCGCCCTCATCGGCGACCCGCGGCTGGGCTTCGAGCGCTGGGGGCTGACCCACTTCCGCGCCCTGTGGCACGGCGTGGCGCTCGAGCTCGGCCAGCCCAGCTCGCGTTGACAGGAGGCCCCGCCTCCACACGTAGTCACCTGCGAGCGGGCGGTCGCTCGAAAGCGGCCCCGGCGCTGGCGCACCCTCTCGGGTCTCTCGCAGAGATCCCCGCAGAGATCCCCGCTGAGGTTCACCACGGCGAGCGATCAACTCGTCGGCGCCCGCGTCCCGGACTCCAGGATTGGGAGACTCGTTCACAGGTGTTAGCTCAACTGGAAGAGCAACGGGCTGTTAACCCGTGAGTTGGAGGTTCGAGTCCTTCACACTTACCCACAAGGCGGTTCCCTCGAAAGGAACTTGCCCACGTCTGCGAGACGTTGGCACCTAAGAGAGCCCGCCGAGCGTGGACCCCGTCGACTTGCCTCGGCCGACGACCTGGCCTCGCCTCGGTCGCCAGCCGGAGCAGCGCAGAGCGCGCGGCTCTGCGACCTGGGTCGACGCCCTGCGCAGCCCGCGGCCCCCTCCCTGGGAGGAAGGCTGGCCTCCTGTTCGCTCCTGCCGGGAGCGCTTCAGCAGCCAGCCGGATCCCTCGGCGGCAGCCGCGGCGCCCCGCAAGGCGTCCCCCTCGTCCCGCCGCGCGCGCGTGGTCGCCGGCTCCGTCCCGCTCGCGCGGGCTCACCCTTCACCGCCGCGGCGCGCGTCGCGGCCTCCGTCCCCGCGGGGACCCACGAGCTCCAGGAGGAGCGACATGCTGACGCGGATCCGAATCGGCCGCCACGAGCGCGGCCTGCTGCACACGAACGAGGACTTCGAGCGCGTGCTCGAGCCCGGCGTCCACTGGATCTGGGGCTTCGACGCCCGCGTGACCACGGTCTCGCTCCGCGACGAGCTCGAGGTCACCCTCGAGGGGCTGAGCGCTTACCTCGCCGACGAGGGCTTCCGCCAGCACGTGATCGTGGCCGACCTCGCCGACGACGAGCGCGCCCTGGTGTGGGTCGACGGGCGGGTCCACGGTCTGCTGGGCCCCGGCAAGACCGCCTTCTGGAAGGGCCTGCACGAGGTCCGCCTCGAGGTCTTCGCGGCCAAGGAGCTGCGCTTCAGCCACCCCTACCTGGACCGGATCCTGGCCGTCGACGCGGCGGGGCTGCTCCACGCGGTCGAGGTCCCGGCCAACCACCGCGGCCTGCTCTACGTCGACAACGTGCTGCGGGAGGAGCTGAGCCCGGGTCGCTACGCCTTCTGGCGCGGCGTGTCCCGCCTCGAGGTCCGGGTGCTCGACCTGCGCGAGACGGCGCTCGAGGTGAACGGGCAGGAGATCCTGACGGCTGACAAGGTCAGCCTGCGGATCAACCTCTCGGCCAGCTACCAGGTCAGCGACCCGCGCCGCGCCGCGGAGCGGACGAGCAACCTGGCCAGCGCCCTCTACCGCGAGCTGCAGCTCGCCCTCCGCTCGGCGGTCGGGCTGCGCCAGCTGGACGACCTGCTCGCCGACAAGGACTCGATCGCGCGGGACGTGCGCGCCAGCGTCGCCAAGCGCGCCGAGGATCTCGGCGTGCGCTGGGGCGCCCTGGGCGTGCGCGACATCATCCTGCCGGGGGACATGAAGGCCCTGCTCAACTCGGTCATCGAGGCCGAGAAGCGGGCCAAGGCGAACCTGATCGCGCGGCGTGAGGAGACGGCGGCCACCCGCTCGCTGCTCAACACGGCCAAGCTGATCGAGTCCTCGCCGACCCTGCTCCGGCTCAAGGAGCTCGAGTCGGCGGAGCGAATCGCGGCCTCGATCGACACGATCCGGGTCACGGGGAACGGGCTGGACGGCCTGATCGACCAGCTCCTGCCCCGCACTTAGCGCTCCTGGCGGGGGAGCCGCGCCCTGAGCGCGGCTCCCTCGTCCATTGGTTGACTCGTGCTCTTGTCAGCTAGCCAATGGGCGGCCACGATGCGCTCCATGGGACCTCGGCTCCTGTGTTTCGTGGGCGGCGCCGCGCAGACGGCTTTCTTCATCAGCGCGGCCCTGCTCGCTACGCCCTTCTTCGGATCGGGCGCCTTCCTGTGGGCCATGATGTTCGCGGCCTTCCTGCTCGCGACCGCGCTGGGCCGCAGCGCGGGCCCGGTCCTGGCCAGGATCGCGGGCGCGCGCCACCTGGACCGCGCGGCGGCCCGCCTGGCGGCCCTGGGCGGGCTCCTGGTGTGGCTCGAGATCTACTTCCTGCCCGAGATCTGCCGCCTGGTCCTCCGATACGACGACGCCAACTGGCGCCTCGCTCCCCTGGCCGCGATGGTCCTCACGACCGTCCTCCCCGGGGCCGTGATCACCGCGATCGTCAGCTGCGAGATCGAGTGCCGGATCAGCGGCACGGAGGGTCGGCCGGCCGCCAACGCCCACGCCGCCCTCCGCCTGAGCGGGCTCATGATCCTGGGCGGGGTGGTCGGGATCCTGATCCTGGCCAAGCCGCTGCTCCGCGCCGACGAGGTCACGATCTACGTGTTCGGCTACGGCACGGGCGCGGCCCTGGCCCTGCTCTCGCTCGTGTTCCTCGGGCTGGTGGGCCGGGTGCTCACGGGCGTCGCGCTGGCGGTCCTGATCGGAGTCAGCGCCGCGATCCCCAGCGAGATCCAGACCCAGCAGTTCGCGGTCGCGATGCAGAAGGCCTGGCGCGAGCAGCAAGTCGCCAGCCTCTACTACCTGCGCACCAAGGACGACGACCAGCTGAGCGCCGAGGAGCTCGCGGCCCGGGCTCGCGCCGCGGCGGCCCACCACAAGCACGGCGTGATCGTGACCTGCGAGATGCTCGAGGCCCTCGGCGAGGCCAGCGTCACGGGCGAGGGGCTGTGCCGGACCCTGGACCTGCTCCTCTCGCCGCAGAGCAAGCCCTTCCTGATGCCCATGTTCAAGGCCGTCAAGAACGTGCGCGCCGACGGCAAGGGGATGCTCTTCTTCACGATCAAGCGCACGGAGGGCGTCGAGGGGGCCAAGTTCGAGCTCCCCGGCGCGGCTCCAGGCGAGGTCGTCAAGTTCTGGTTCCGCGACGACTTCACGATCCGGATGGACCACAAGGGCGACATCTGGAAGCTCGAGTTCGGCCCCGTGACCGTCGAGCCGGCCGGGGTGCTCGAGTTCAACGACACCAAGCGCACGCCGCTGCGGATCCTGAACGTGGTCGCCTGGGTCGACGCCTCGCTCCTGGGCATCGTGATCGAGGATCACCCCGAGCAGATCGCGATCAAGGCCGTCGCCCAGGGCGACATCGGCGACGTCAAGACCGAGGACGTGATCTCGCTCGCCAAGGAGCGCCGGACCGGCAACAAGTAGCCAGGTCAGTCGGCTAGCGCAGGGCGATGTCGCTGACCTTGGCCTGGCCGCCCGCCGGGACCGTGACGGTGGGGGCGCCGGTCGCCGAGAACAGGTCGGCCCCCTTGCCCGCCTTGACGTAGTAGGTCCCCGGCGGGATCCCCTCGATCTGGTAGCTCCCGGAGGCGTCGGTCTTGCCGCCGTAGGTCTCGACCGCGCCGTCCTCGTTCTTGACGACCGTCACCGGGACGTCGGCCACGATCTCGCCGGTCACGCGTCCCGCGACGCTGCCGAAGCGGGCCAGCGTCAGGTTGACGGTCTGGGTGGAGCCCTCGTACTGGATCAGCTGGTAGGCGCTGGCGTGGCCCTTCTTGGTCGCCTTGACGCCGATCGCCCCCATGTCGAGCCCGCGGATCGCGTAGCGCCCGTCGCGGTCGGTCATGACCTTGCGCCCCTCGGCCTCGACCACGGCGCCCAGCACGGCTACGCCCTCGTCGTCCTTGATCTGGCCGAGGATCGAGACCGTGACCTCACGCAGCGCCAACACCAGGTCGTGCTGGGACTGCCCGGGCTGAACGGTCAGGCTGGTCCAGGGGCCCACGCGGGTGTCCCCCGCGCGCGGCAGCTCGAGGCGGAGCCGGACCTTGCCCGGCGGCACGTCCTTCAGCTCGAAGCGCAGGCTGGAGTCGGGGCGGATCGGGCGCCGCTCGACCCGCGTCAGGGGGTTGCGCTCGGTCCCGCTCGTGATCTCGACCAGCACGTCGAGCTCGAGCGGTCGCAGCTGCGCCACGTCGGGCGGCAGCTCGAGCTGACCGCCGAGCGTGGCCTTGCGCGAGACGCGCAGCAGGACCTCGGGGGACTCGCCGTCGACGGGGACCGTCACGTAGTCGCGGTCGGACTCGCTGTGAGTCTTGCTGCGCGCCGAGATCGCGTACTTGCCCGCCGCGACCTGGACCGCGAAGCTCCCGTCCGGCCCGAGCTGCAGCGCCGCCGTGTCGAGCACGACCTTGGCCTGCTCCTCCTGCGGGTTGACCAGCACCACCTCGGCCTCGGTCACCGGCCCGCCGACCTCGTCCACGATCTTGCCGCGCAGGCGGCCCTGTTGGGCGGGCGAGAGCTGGATCTTGACGATCACGCCGGGCTCGACCGCGACCGGGCCGAAGCGCGCGGGCGACGCCGCGCTGGGGTGACGCGCCAGGCCCGCCACGCGCTCGCCGCGCGGCAGGCCGCGCAGGAAGGCGCGGCCCTGGCCGTCGCTGACGACGGGCTCGAGGGGCATTCCGCTCTTGCGCTTGGCCTCGATCCGCACCCCGCGCAGGGGCTGACCCTGGTCGTCCACGCACACGAGCTGCAGCGCCTGCGGCCCGTTGGGGTCCTGGGAGGGGTGGGTGTCGTAGCCCGGCCCGCCGGGGCCTGGTCCCTGGGGCCCCGGTCCCTGGGGCTGGCTGCCGCTGGGGTCGGGGCCGGAGGGGCGAAGGGCGACGTCCGGGGGTCTCTGGCCACCGGTCTTGGCGTCGGTCCCGGCCTCGGGTCGCGAGGTCTTGGCGCTCGGTCCGCCCTTGCCGCTGCCCTGCTGGGCTGGATCGGCCTCCTCGACCAGGAGCACGTATCCGATCGCCGCGATCAACCCGACCGCCACCAGCGCCGCGGCGCCGGCCTTTGCATTTGCGTCCATGGCGCGAGTCTACCCTCCGAGCGGCTCAGGGCAGTTCTGGGTCCTCGGGATTGGGGTTGGTCAGCGCCGTCAGCACGTGGTCGCGCCACTCGCCGTCGATGTGGAGGTAGTCGCGGGCGTAGCCCTGGACCACGAAGCCCAGGCGCCGCAGCAGCCGCCCGCTGCGCTCGTTGGTCGGCACGTAGTTCGCCTCGACCCGGTGCAGGCCCAGCTCGCTGAACACGTAGCCGAGGGCCAGACGCAGCGCCTCGCTCATGTAGCCCTGGCCGGCGCGCTCCTGGTCCACGGCGTAGCCAAGGAGCGCGGCCTGGAAGGGGCCGCGCACGATGCGGCTGAAGCTGAGGTGCCCGCGGACCGCGCCGGCAGGGTCGGCGGCCTCGAGCACGAAGAGGCGGAGCGACTCTCCGCGGCCGGCCTCCTCCAGGTTCTGCGCCAGGCGATCGCTCCAGAACTCGTCGCTGTAGTAGCGCTCGCTGAAGCGCGGGTTCCAGGGGCCGTGAAAGGCGCGGTTGCGCCGCACGTAGTCGCCGACGCGCCGCGCGGCCGTCGGCTCCAGGGTCGCGACCCGGACGCGCTGCCCGGTCAGCTCGAGCGAGAAGGTCGTCATGGCGTGCACTCTACGCGCCAAGGCACTGATTTCGCACAACTTGCGACCGCCCCCTTCGCTCCAGCGGGGGAGCTCCGAACTCCCAGCTGAGGAAGACGGAGGTGCTGTGAAGAACTCGACGATCTGGTTTGGCTTGCTCTTGAGCCTGGGGCTGAGCGGAGTCACCCGCGCAGACGACGTGGACGAGACCCGCCTGGTGGAGTCGGCGCGCGCGGGGCGCTGGGCCGAAGCGGCCGACCACTGGCGCCAGCTCGACGAGCGGGTCGACGAGCCCGCCTTGCGCCTGGTGTTCCTCGCTGCGCAGGTCGAGCTCGAGCTGAAGCGAGACGAGCACGCCGAGGATCTGCTGCTGCGGGTGCTCGAGCGCGAAGCCGACCACCTCGAGGCCCTCTACCTCCTGGCTCAGCTCCGCGCGCGTCAGGGGCGACTCGCCGACACGCGGGCGCTCTTGCTGGACTCGGCGCGGGCCGGACAAGCGGTGCTGCGCGACCTCGAGACGGGGCACGAGCCGGCCTTGGCGCCGCTGCGCCGCGACCCGACCTTCTTGCTGGAGGTGATGCAGGCCAGCCGCGGGGTCACCCTGGACGCCCCCCTGCGGGATCCCTTCGCCCGCCCGACGAGCTCTCCCGAGGCGACCTGCCCGCCGCGCACCGGCCCCGAGACGCCCGCGGAGGTCCAGGCCCTGGTGCGGGGGATCGAGCGCCTGCTGGAGCGCGCGCGCGAGCAGGCGAAGGCCCGCGAGGTCGACGCCCTGCAAGCCACCTTGGCCGAGACCCGCGAGCTGCTGATCCGGCTCGACCGGGCGGCCCCAGGCAAGGCCGACGAAGCCCTCGAGCGCCTGCGCCGAGACATGGGCGAGGTCGAGGAGCTCTTCGCGGCCCTCCAGCTCCAGCTCTGGGTGGCGCGCGGGAACCACCTCCTGCGGGTCATGGCTCGCGCGGCGGAGGAGACTCGCTGGGACAAGGCCCTCGCCGCCTACGCCGAGCTGGAGGGTCTGTGCGCGACGATGTCGGCCCGCGAGCGGGTCGTGTTCCAGCGCAACGCCCAGGCCTTGCGCCAGCGAGGCCTCGCGCTCAAGCGCCACGTCGAGGTCCGCAAGGAGATCGAGGGGCTCTCCTTGCGGGTCAGCGGGATCGTGATTCCGCCTCCGGGAGACGAGGCCGGCCGCCACGCGATCGTCTCGGATCGGATCCTGCGCGAGGGGGACGAGGTGCGCGACGGGTTCGGCGAGCGGACCGGCGTCGTGGTGGAGGAGGTGCGCCAGGGGAGCGTCACCTTCCGCTACCGCGGCGTGCGCTTCGTGCGAGCGCTCGAGCCGAAGCGCTAGCCAGGCGCCCGCCGTTTAGTACAGGTTCACGCGGGCCACACGGCGGGAGCAGGGCAGTTATCATCGCCAGCCTGGAGGGGATCCAAGGGTGGCAGACAGCGCCAACTTGGCTGTCTACATGATCGCGCTCTCGCGGAACTTCGCGTCCCGCGAGCAGCTCGATCAGGCAATGACTCGTGCCGTCACGCACGACAAGCCGCTCGAGCGCGTGCTGGTCGAGGCGGGGGTGCTGAGTCCCCAGCAGGTCGTCGAGCTCCGCGAGCAGCGGAGCAAGATGGGCCGGCGCTGCCCGGCTTGCTCTCAGGTCACCTACGTCCTCCCCGACGAGAAGGACAAGCCCTGCGAGAGCTGCGGTAAGCCGCTCCCCCAGCCGCGGCGCAAGAAGCCCGAGCCGAAGGCCGAGCGTCGTCCGCGCCGGCCCCGCCCCAGCCAGGAGAGCAGCGGCGAGGGGTCCGCGGTCAGCCGCCGCACGGCGCGCGTCGTCCTCGACCGGCGCATGGGCGAGGTCGAAGAGAAGCTGCGCCAGGAGCTGGGCGAGCAGATCTCGACCGCGGTCGAGAACCGGCTGGCCCAGCTCGACCTCGAAGGTCTGCGCGAGCGGGTCATCGCCGAGGCGACCGAGGCCTTCCGTCAGGAGCTGCCGCGTCAGCTCCTCAAGACGGAGACGCTCTCCGCGCTCCAGGCTCATCTCGGCAACGGCGGCGGGGGCGGCGGCGCCCCCAGCGAAGAGACGGTCGAGAGCCTGACCGCTCAGGCCCTGGCTCAGGTCGCAGAGCGCGTCGAGAGCGCGGACCTCTCGGGCCTCTTCCAGCGGGTCGCTGACGGAGCCCGCGACCTCATCGCAGCGGAAGGCGGCGGCGGCGGAGGCGGCGACCCTGGCCTGGCGCGCCGAGTCGACGCCCTCGAGACCCGAGCCGACTCCCTGGCGGACGTCGCGGCTCGCCTGGACAGCTTCGAGTCGCGCCTGGAGGACCGCGGCGGCTCCGAGGGGGACGCCGCGGAGCTGGTCGTGGCGCTCAACGAGCGCGTCCAGGAGCTCGAGGAGGCCCTGAGCTCCCTCGACGCGCTCGACGCGCTCGGCGCGCGGGTCCAGGAGCTGGAGGGGCGCCCCGCTGGCGCCCCCGAGCTGGCCGAACGCCTGGCCGCCCTCGAGGCCCGGCCCGCCGGTGAGCCCGCCGGCGACCCTGAGCTGGCCGAGCGGCTGGCGGCCCTCGAGTCCCGCCCCGCCGGCGACCCCGAGC
>MDTG01131292.1_pt1 | contig 20452 bp, 17 predicted proteins | sample 811421 | NCBI WGS metagenome assembly MDTG01 (sample SAMN05326645, study PRJNA326480) | marine metagenome | isolation source: seawater | place: Pacific Ocean: South East | collected 2011
ACATTGCAAATAGATTGCAGTTTAATTGAAAAAAATATTTCAAAAAAAACTAAAGCAATGATGATTCCAAATCTAATTGGTAATTTACCTCAATTAGATAAATTAAGAGAAATTTGTAATAGGCATAAATTATTTTTAATAGAAGATTCTGCTGACACTTTATCCTCTAATTATAACAATAAGAGTAGTGGATATTATTCAGATGTAAGTATATGTAGTTTTTATGGCTCTCACGTAATAAGTTGTGCAGGGAATGGTGGTATTTTATGTTTTAATAAAAAATCTTATTTTGATAAGGCATCTGTTCTTAGAAGCTGGGGAAGATCTTCATCAATTCTAAAAGAAAGTGAAAATATTAATGATAGACTAAATATTAAACTCAAAGGTTTTGAATTTGATAGAAAATTTGTTTTTCAAGAATTAGGCTATAATTTTGAACCCTCTGAAATTGGAGCAGCATTTGGCTTGGTACAGTTAAAAAAGCTAAAAAAATTTATATCAATTCGAAGAAGAAATTTTGATCTTCATCAAGATTTTTTTTATAAGCATAAGGAATATTTTAACCCAATCAAAGTAGATAAAAAAATTCATACAAATTTTTTAGCATATCCAATATTAATTAAACCAAATAAAAAATTTTCAAGAAAGAATATGCAACAGTATTTAGAAAAAAAGGGTATTCAAACTAGGCCGATTTTTTCAGGAAATATATTGAGACATCCTGCATTTAATCACTTAAAATCAAAAATAAATAAAGTAGAAAGATATAAAAACGCTGATTACGTTATGAAGTATGGTCTATTGGTTGGAATGCATCAGGGTTTAACTGTTAAAAATATAGATTATATACATAAAAATATTAAAAATTTCTTGTTAGATGCAAAATGAATTACTCTGTAGTGCTTTGTTTTTTTAACGAAATTAAAAGAGTTCAAAAAAGTTTAGAAAAAATCCTACCATATTTCCAAGAAAAAAATGAAATATCTCAAATTTTTATAGTTGATAATAATTCAACAGATGGGACTAAGGAATATTTGAAAGATTTGGTAATTGAAGATAATAAAATAACTAAAATTTTTAATGAAAAAAACCTTGGTAAAGGTGGCTCTATTAAAAAAGCAATTTTAAAAGCAAAAACCGATTATCTCATAATCTTTGATCCCGATTTAGAATATGATGAAAAAGAATTGGATTATTTAATTGAAGAAATTAATAATAAACAAATTGATTTTTTATTAGGAAATAGAATTCATCAAAATAAAAATTTTATTTATAAAAAAAATTATTTTGGAGTCATAATTTTAACTAAAATTATTAATTTTTTATTTGGAACTAAAATTACAGATTCAGCTACGGCGACAAAAATTTTTAATGTCGATTTTGCTAAAAAATTAAATATCAGAACAAATGGTTTTAATTTTGAGTTTGAATTACTTTGTAAATTCGCAAAATATAACAAAATTATTTCTGAAAAAAATATTAGTTATTTTCCTAGGAGTTTTGCCGAAGGTAAAAAAATTAATGCTTTGAAAGACGGTTTAAAAATTTTAGCAATTATTATTTATTGTAGAGTTTTTGATTAGCGAAATTTTAACATTTTCTTAATACCTATCTCCAATGATATTTTAGATTTCCATTTTATTAAATTTTTAGTTTTTTTTAAAAATGGGATAAAATTAATACTTTCATCTTTCCTTTTAATATTATTCCATTCAATTAGACTTTTTTCCTTATTCATAACTTCTAATATTTTGTATACGATTTTCTTTAAAGTATAGGATTTTTCATTTCCAATTATTAAACTTTTATTTATTGTTTTTTCAGTTTCTAGACATTTAATTATTGCAATATTCATATCATCTACATAAGTGTAATTTCTTATTTGATTACCAGAAGTAAGTTTTACCTTTGAGTTTTTACTTAAACTTTTAATTATATAAGGAAATAATTTTTTATTATTTTCTAATGGTCCATATACTGGAAACAATCTCAATAATGTATAAGGAACCTCTTTTTTATTATGATTAAATTTCAAATATTTTGTAAAATTTAATTTTGATAAACTATAATTATCATAGGCTTTTTCTTTTAAACCTTCATAAATTTTATTTTTTTGTTTACCAAACTCTGAAATTGTTCCTATATGAACATATCTTTCAATATTTAATCCAGCACACTCTTTTATCAATTTTTTTACATCCAAAAAGTTTGTTTTGTTAAAAGTCTCAAAACTTTTTTGTTTTTTTTTAAATAAAACACCATGGGCTGCAAAATTAATTATAATTTTAATATTATAATTTTTTATAAATTTAATTATTTTCTTTGTTTCTGAAATATCCTTATATTTTAATATATTAATTTTTTTAAAATTGTTCAGACTAATAAATCTATCAATATTTGAAGTATATCGTACCACTGGATATATTTTATATTTTTTTTCACTTAATTTTTTACAAAAATGAGAACCTAAAAAACCATTTGCTCCCAACACTAAAATATTTTTCATAGCTTTTTTTTGTAGCTATCAAGTGATATTTGACTAAATTTTTTGATGTTATTTTTTTGATTTAAAAATATATCATACCAACTTATTGTTTCTTTGATACCATCAGTAAAGTTATATATTGGTCTCCATTTAAGAAATTTTTTTGAATTATTATTATTAAGCATTAAATATTTAGATTCTTTAAATTTCACTTTTTTAATTGAATATTTAAATTTTTTATTAAAGCTTTTGCTAAATAAGTTCACTATTTCTTTTACCTTGTAATCACTTTGATTTTTATTGGGTCCAAAATTCCATGATTTTTTAAATATTGCTCTTTTTTTTTGATTTAATGGTATTAAAATATAACCATAACATACATCATAAATATGTTGCCATGGTCTAATTGAATTTGGCGATCTTACAAAAAATTTAATCTTATTTTTTATACTCTTGATAATATCTGGTATTATTCTGTCCTTACCAAAATCTCCACCACCAATTATATTACCTGCTCTAGCTGTATCTAAATAAATTTTTTTTGATTTTAAAAAAGATTGAAAGTATGACTCGCATAATATTTCGCTAGCTGCTTTTGAAGCACTGTAAATATCCTTTCCACCAAGTTTATCATCTTCTTTAAAAAAATTTTTTTTTTCTAAATTTTCATAAACTTTATCAGTTGTAATTATTACATTATGCTTAATATTAAGTTTATTAATGCATTCTAAAATATTAAATGTACCATTATAATTTGTTTCAACTGTTTCTCTTGGATTTTTATAACTTTCAATAACATAAGGTTGAGCAGCTAAATGAAAAACTAAATCTGGATTAATTTTTTTAAATATTTTAATTAAAGATTTTATATTTAATATGTTTAAAATATAACTTTTTTCTATAGTCTTTTTTATTTCTAAAATATTAAAATTATTTACTCTAGTTTTAGGTTTTAAGGATATTCCATATACTTTTGCCCCATAACTACTCAAAATATATGAAAGCCAAGACCCAACGAAGCCTGTATGACCAGTGATAACAATTTTTTTATTGGAATAAAATTTGATTAATTGTTTATTTTTCATATATTCACTTTCAATAAATTTGACAATGAAGCACCCAAAAAAAATCTTTATTTTTACAAGGTGTTATTGGACATATATAAATTTTAGAAAGGATTTGGTCAATTATATTTCTTTGCATACTGATTATAATATCTCAATTTTTCTGGACTTGTCTAATAAACCTAAAAATGTTTTTCTTAAGAACAAAAAAAAAGTTAAATTTTTTAATTTTCCATTTATCAACAAAAAAAAATCTCTTTTACAAGAATTTAAAAATATTATTTCATTAATTTTAATTTTAAAAAAAAATAAACCAAATATTGTACATAATTTTACTGCTAGACCAGTTATTTTTTCCTCAATAGCTTCAAAATTTATATCAAATATTTATCTAATCAACTCTATAACAGGTTTAGGAACAAATTTTATGATCTACAATAAATTAAAAGAGTTTTTTATAAAAAAATTATATAAATTTTCACTTAAAAAATCTAATTATCTAATATTTCAAAATAAAGATGATAGAAAATTTTTTTTAGATAATCTCTTAACAAACAAAAACACTTTAAATAAGATTATATTTCCATCAATAAATTCAAAACATTTAAATATTAGAGGAAATATATTTAAAAAAAGGAATAAAATAATTTTTTTAATGTTTTGTAGATTACTTTTTGAAAAAGGAATTAGGGAATATTATGATGCTGCAAAATATATTAGTATAAATTTGAAGAACAAAGGAGTTTTTTATTTAATTGGGGATATAGATGAGAATAATCCTAGCTCAATATCTCGAGAAGAATTAAAAAAATGGAAAAAATCTAAATACTTAAAAATTCTTCCACATGAAAAAAATATTAGCCAAAAAATTATATCATCTGATGTTATTGTATTTCCCTCCTATGGAGAAGGTTTGCCTAGCTCACTTTTAGAAGCGACATATTTTGGAAAGCCAGTAATTACTACAGATGTTAATGGATGCAAAGAGACTGTAAAAAATAAATATAATGGCTTTTTGATCAAACCTAGAAGTTCAAAATTATTACAAAATAAAATGATTACATTTATAAAAAATAAAAAACTAATTAAAAAATTTGGCATAAATAGTAAAAGATTATTTAATAAAAAATTTAAAAATAATTCGTTTGAAGAATATTTGAAAATTTATAGAAGTTTAAATTAAGAAAAAATGAAAGAAAAAAAATTATTTATAATTCAAGTTAATGAAGTTAATTTTGACTTAGTTGAAAAATATATCAACAAATATCACCTCCCAAATTTAAAAAAATTAATTTCCAATTTTAACTTAATAGAAACTTCGTCTGAAAAAAAATATCATAATCTAGAACCTTGGATACAGTGGGTGTCTTTTTACACTGGTAAGTCAGCTGATGAGCATAAAATTTTTCATTTAAATGATACTAATAAAAATATGCAAACATTTTATAAAGAAATAGAAAATTCAAATAAGCTATTGTTTATGTTTCCAATGAACCTAAAAAATAATTTTAATAATGACACTTTTTTCTTTCCAGATCCATGGACAGATACGAACCAAAATACTAATTCAAAATTATTAAATAAATTTTATGAAGTTGCAAAAAAAATGATTCTTCAGAATCAAAGTATCAAATTAAATTTTGACGCAATAATAAACATAATTCTAGTTTTTTTTAAATTTACATCTTTAAATGGAAAATTAAATTTAATTAAATTTGGATTTCTATCTATATTTAAAAGGTACTATAAAGCACTTTTTTTTGATTTTTTAGTTTCAGAAATATCAATTAAAAATATAAATAAATCTAAAACAAATATAAATACAATTTTTTTTAATGCTGCCGCACATATACAACATCATTATTTACTAAGCTCTGAATTTTATAAAAAAAAATATTTTGATCACTCATTTATAAGAAATGATGATCCAATTTTTGAATGCTATAAAGTTTACGATAAAATAGTAGGTAATTTTCTAAATCAAAAAAATACAAATTATTTTTTTGTTACTGGTTTGAGCCAGGAACCAATTGTTAATCCAATTTATTATTGGAATTTAAAGAGTCATGAAAATTTCTTTACAAATTTAAAAATTCCTTACAAAAAAATAGTTAAGAGAATGTCAAGAGATTATACTTTACACTTTGAAAATCTAAATGATTTAAAAAAATCTATAAATATTTTAAAAGATTTAAATCTTAATAAAAAAAAAATATTTTCTATAAAAGAGGAAGAAAATAAGATTTATTTGGAGTTGGTCTATGATGATCCAATATATAATGGTGAAAATTTGTATGATGGTGAAAATAATATTATTTCTAAAAATTTTTTTAATGATATAAATTTTGTTGCAGTTAAAAATTCAATTCACAATGAAAAAGGATATGTATTTACTGATCTAAACTTTGATGAGAAAAAACTAAATATTAAAGATTTTTACAACTATTTCATAAAGAATTATGCCTAGAATATTAGTAACAGGAAGCGCTGGGTTCATAGGATACAGCATAAGCACTCTTTTGCTAAAAAAAAATTATGAAGTTACTGGTTTAGACAATCTCTCAAATTATTATGACATAAGGATTAAAAATAAAAGGACTGCAGAATTGCTTAAATATAAAAATTTTAAGTTTTTTAAAATAAATTTAAATAATAAAAATAAATTAAAAAAATTATTTGAAAAAGAAAAATTTGATATCGTTTTAAATTTAGCTGCTCAAGCAGGAGTAAGATACTCATTTATAAATCCAGACGAGTATATTAAAACTAATATAAATGGTTTTTTCAATTTAATAGAATTATCTAAAGAAAAAAAAATTAAACATTTTGTATATGCTTCATCAAGTTCCGTTTATGGATTATCGAATAAAAATAAATCATCAGAGGAAGATAGTGTTGATCATCCGATTTCTTTATATGCGGCCACAAAAAGATCAAATGAGCTCATAGCTCATTCGTATTCGTATAATTTTAATCTTAGAACTACAGGCCTAAGATTTTTCACAGTTTATGGTGAATTTGGAAGACCAGATATGTCAATTTTTAAATTTATAAAAAAAAACTTACAAAATAAACACATTCAAGTTTTTAATCATGGCAGGCATCAAAGAAGTTTTTCAAATATACATGATGTTTGTAATTTTTTGTTTGAAATAATCAAAAGCAAAAAAAAAATAAATAAAAAAAATAATTTGAAAAAACTTAATCCAGGAATAAGTATTTCACCATTTGAAATATATAATATAGGTAATCCTAGTAAAATTTCTTTAACAAATTTAATAAAAATCATTGAGAGTAAACTGGGTAGAAAAACTAAAAAAAAATATCTTGGACTCCAAAAAGGCGATATAGTTTCTACACATGCAAGTGAGAAAAAACTTATCAAAAACTTTAAAAATAATTTTAGTATTGATATAAGTACAGGAATACAAAAACATATTGATTGGTTTTTAAAAAATAAAAATTTTTTATTAAAACTTAAAGATTAAAATTAATATCAATAATAATAGATTTGTTAATTTTACCTCTAAATATTTTTTTAAATTGGTGTTTCAAAAAATTGTTTGAACACCATTCATAATTTTCATCTATAGATATATATTTTGAAAAGTTTTTATTTAATTTTTCTAAGTAGGAATTGTAATTATTTCCTAGTTTGAATATTGTTTTTTTTCTATAGTCAAATATTATGCATCTTCCTCTAGTATTTTCCAAACCTTTAATTAATTCTACAAATTTTGATAGTGAGTCTTCATCAAATAAACATACTGTTGCTATTGAAAATACTAAATCAAACTTCAAATCAGTATTTAAATTTTTAATATCACAATAAAATTCAGGTAAATCACCATCAAAAACCCATTCAGATTTATGTTTATCTAAACCATAATAATTATGTTGATAAAATATATCTTTATAAATTTTACTTCCACAACCTATTTCAAGAATATTTTTACCTTTTGATATATTTTTTAAGACAATATTTAGTTTATTTACAATTTTATTATATTTTATTCCCCTCATTAAAAAATATTTTTTAAATTTTTGTAAATTTCATCAGATATAATTTTATTTCCATCATATGTAAGATGCATGCCATCTGTAGATAATTTTTTATCTTCTAAGTCAATTAAATTTCTAAAATTAAGTACCAACACATCTGGATAATTTAATAACAGACTTTCAACTTTTTTCTTTTGCAAATCTAAAATTACATTATCTAAATCTGGTTGATGTATAACAATTATTTTAACATTTTTCTTTGTTAAGTAATCTAATACTTTTGTATATTCGTCTATATAATCTTTAAAAGGTTCTTCAATACTCCCATCTGGCTTTCTAACCATAGCTTGATCTATTTCCAGATCTAATTTTTTTTTATCATCAACTTGATCTATTTGTTCTTTTGTGCCAATTTGTTTTTCTATAAAAAGCTTTTCTAATTTTTTTTGAAGTTTTTGATTTTCTTCTTCAGTCAATTGTTTTTTATTGCTATCAAAGACGAATATATCATCTGCCTCATTATATTTATTAGCGTAAAATTTTTCTAAATCTCCATATAAAAGTAATGCAATTTTTTCATATATATAAACATCAAGTGTTGGAAGATATCCAAAATTCTTAAAAATTGGATTATTATGTCTTTTCGAGTATTGAGCTAAAATATTAGGATTTACATCATTATACCCATTAAATATGATTACATAATCATAATTTAGATACTCATAATGAATGATGTCTTTATAAATTGCCCAAATACCATGTGATAGACCCCCTAAGTTTACTATATCAGCATCCTTATTATTTGATATGAATTTTTGCTCCAATAAGAATGGCCAACTTTCATTACTTTTTGTGCCATATCCAAAAGTTGTGCTTCCACCCAAAGCTATTATTCTTTTAGTATTTTTATCTTTTTCTTTTTTAAGTTCACCTCTGTAACCTTCTGTATTCCAACCAGCATAAATTTTATTAAATTTATTACCTACAATTCTATCAGCACTATAAATGAGTAATAATGTTATTATTCCTATAAAAATTGATAAAATAATTGACTTGTAGTATTGAGACATTAGTTAAAATAAACAATTAAAAGTAAAAAATCAAATATTATAAAACTATCTTTTCATGTATGAAGCAAAATCAAATACAAAAAATTTAAATACATTTCTTTCATACTATTTTCTTTCTTTTCCTTTTTTGATTTTTTTAGGCAATGCATTTCTAAATGTATATTTTTCATTATTGTTATTATTGACAACTTATAGTTTTTTTTCAGCAAAAATAAAAATTAAATTGTTTTTTTATGAAAATATACTTTTGTTTTTTTTAGTTTATATATTGTTGGTAAATATTATTTTTAAAAATACATTTGGATCTTACAGAATATTAAATTTATCATCACATATAGCAATATTTATTTTATTATCTAGATTAGTAAATTTTAATACAATTAGTTTAAAAAGTTACCTAAATTTATTTTCTGCATTAATAATATTTTTAATTTTTGATACTATTTTTCAGTATCTATTTGGATATAATGTTTTAGGCTTTCCAAAACTTGGCAGTAGACTCACAAGTTTATTTAAGGATGAAGCTATAATTGGAACCTACCTAACATATTTTGCAATAATAGCTTTTATGTATTTAAGTTATTTAATAAGTAAAAAATTCAAAAATATAAACGCTTACACTTATTTTATATTATTTTTTTTAATAGGTTTTTTTACAATTGTAATAACAGGTGAGAGAATGGCAACTTTATTATTTATTCTATACTTTATAATGGTATCTATTTTTCTTAAAGTTAAAATAAAAAAATTTTTAATACCTTTAGGTTTTTCTCTTTGTATAATTTATTTTATAATTCCTAAAGATGTTTTAGAAAATAGGATTTTGAGAGGAATAAGTGATGTTTTTTATATTGATAGTATTAAAAAATATAGCTCTATAGATATTCATTTTAGAACTTTAAAGCAAGGTTTTGAAAATTCACATTGTTATTTGAAAGATTTTGGAGAAATTAGATATGAAGATAGATTATCTGTTAAAAATCAAGTTCAAAATAATAGTTTAAATATTGATAGGTATTTAAATCAATTTAATGATCATGATAATTTGTATACAAAAAAAAAATTATTTTTAGATTGTAGAAAAAAATTTAATAATTACATAAATACTGTAAGAGATAAGTATCTACAAGATCAACAAAAAGGATTTTTCTCAAGTCCAATAGGCCTTATTTTTAGTTCCTCATATAATATAATTAAAGAAAATTTTTTATTTGGAATAGGTATAAAAAAATATAGATTGGTATGTGACAGTTATCAATCTAAAACTTACCCAACTAGCTGCTCGACCCATCCACATAACTTGTACATAGAAATATTAGTGGAAACAGGATTTTTTGGTTTAATTATTTTTATAACTTTTCTTGTTGTTTTTATTTTGAATTTAGCAAAAGTAAATTATTCAAATAATAATAATTTATTTAGAATTTTATTTATAACTCAAATTTCATGTTTCCTAATTTTATTTTGGCCAGTTAAAACTTCAGGGAGTTTTTTTTCATCATTTAATAGTAGTTTTTTTTGGTTCAATTTAATATTATTAAACTCCTTTATTTTAAATAATAAAACTAAATGATTAATCATATTATATTTTTTCTATTGTTTTCAATAATCCTATTATTAATTCTTAATTACATTTTAAAAAAAAAAAATATACTTATAGATAATCATAAATCAGGATCACATAAGATTAGCAAGCATCCAAATGTTATAGTGAGTGGAGGAATTTTTTTTTCTTTATGTTTTGCATCTATAATTTTATATTTTGATATTTCCTACTCATACTTTTATTTAATCATTATTTTTTTTGTAGGGATTTTATCAGATTTAGAAATTTTAAATTCTCCGAAGATAAGATTGCTAATTCAAACTTTTTATATTCTATCGTTAGTATACCTATTTAAAATTACAATAGAAGAAACTCGTATCGACATAGTTGATGTTTTATTGAATAATTCACTTTTCGGAATTATTTTTACTGCAAGTTGTCTTTTAGTATTGATTAATGGAGCTAATTTTATAGATGGATTGAATGGATTATCTTCTGGATATTTTTTTTTAGTTTTGATTTTTTTATTAATTCTTTTTAACACAGATAAAATTTTTTTAGAAAAAGAGTTGGCAAATTTTTTTTATATATTGATACCACTATTTATTTTTTTTTCTTTTAATTTAAAAAGTATAAATTTTTCTGGTGATGCAGGTGCCTATTTTATAGCGACCATTGTAGGTTTTTTATCAATAGAAATTTCATCTACAAATATAAAAAATTTGTCTCCAATTTTTATTGTAATTTTATTTTGGTATCCTGTGTTTGAAAATTTATTTTCTTTTATCAGAAGAACAGTTGCAAAAAATTCTCAAATTAAAGCAGATAAAGTCCACTTACATCATTTAATTTATTTTTATTTCTTAAGAAATTTTAAATTGAAAAATAGGATTTTATGTAATTCAATATCTTCTCTATCTATATTGTTATATAATGTTATTGTTTTTATAATTTCAATTAATTTTGTTAATAATAGTATAGTTTTGTCATCAATGGTAATTTTGAATATATTTATCTATGTTATCGTCTACTTTAAATTATATTTAAATTTAAAATTACCAATTAAAGAATTCTGATGTGTGGGATAAGCGGAATTGTAGATTTAAAAAACAGTTTATCTAAAAATCTTATTGAAGATTATCTTAATAAATTTAACAAAATATTGCATCATAGAGGCCCAAATAATTCAGGTACTTATATAAAAAACCAAATTGGTTTAGCACAAACACGTCTTTCTATTATAGATTTATCGCTTAATGGGAAACAACCAATGATTTCTCAAAATCAAAAAAACATTATTTCGTACAATGGTGAGGTTTATAATTTTAAAGAATTAAAAAAAAAATTACCTGATATCAAATATAAATCAAATACAGATACAGAAATAGTTTTGGAATACTTAACAAAGTTTGATCACAAAAAATTTATGAATGACGCAAATGGAATGTATGCAATTTCATTTTATAATTCTGCTGATGATACTCTATTATTTCTTAGAGATAAACTTGGAAAAAAGCCATTATATTACTATCACGATGAAAACTATATAATTTGGGGTTCTGAAATGAATATTTTCTTTGAATCCCCTATTAAACATAAATTAGAAATAGACCCTCAAGCTATAAGAAACTATTTTGATGTCGGGTATGTGCCAGCTCCAATATCAATTTTTAAAGGTATAAAAAAAGTATTACCCGGTGAAGTAATTAAAATAGATTTGAAACGTAATAAACTTGAAAAGTATAATTTTAAAATAATTAATAAATATAAAATTCTAAGTGATGAAGAATTTGAGACAACTTTATATGATGCTATAAAAATTAGAACAATTTCAGATGTTCCTTATGGAGTTTTTTTATCTAGTGGAGTTGATAGTTCATTGGTAGCATCTATTTTGCAAAGTACAAAAACAAATAAGATCGATACTTTCTCCATAGGTGTAAAAGATACAGATTATGATGAGTCCTTTAATGCAAAAAAAATAGCATCCTCAATTGGAACTAATCATAATGAGCTAATTATAAATGAGAATGATTTAATAGATGCAGTTCCACATATGTCAAAAATATATGGAGAACCTTTCGCTGACTCCTCTCAAATTCCAACTTTTATTTTAAGTAAATTTGCTAAAGAGAGTATAACAGTGGCGCTTTCAGGAGATGGAGGTGATGAAATTTTTTGTGGTTATAATAGGTATTTGATAGCTTATAAATATAAAATATTAATTAATTTTTTATTCTTAATTAACCGATTTAAATTTTCATATAAATTTCTTCTAAAAATTTCAGAAAAAATAAATTTAAGTTTTGTCAATAAAGAAAATCTTCACAAAGTACACTCTATAAGTAAAATTTTTAATTTTAAAGATTACTATGAAAGAATGATTTTACTTTCAGGTGAAAGCAATAATAAAATTTTTAAAAAAAATTTAGATGATTACGATAAAAGCTACTTAAAATTTTACCAAAATGAAAAAATTGACGATATTACTTCAATGCAGATATATGATTTATTAAATTATATGCCAGACGATATTCTAACAAAAGTAGATAGAGCAAGTATGGCTAATAGTTTAGAGGTAAGGTGTCCATTATTAGATTATAGATTAACAAATTCTATTTTGTTAGATAAAGAAAGTAAAATGAAATCCTCATTAGGCAAACATAGATTGAGAAAAGTATTAAAAAAATACTTAGACTTAAATTTGCTTTCGTCAAAAAAGAAAGGCTTTGGAATACCCGTAGGAAAATGGTTAAGTAATGGGTTAAAAAATTTTTCAGATGAGGTTTTTAACTCTAATTATTTAAAAAATGATTTGTTTCTAGATCATAAAGAAATTCAAATTCTCTGGGATAATCATAAAAAAGGTAATCATATTAATTCCAATCTTCTTTGGAGCATTTTAATTTATATTAATTGGAAAGCTAATAATAAAATTTTATGAAAATAAAATTTCTTACATTAATATTTTATTTTATTATATGTAATTTTTCTTTTAGCAAATTTTATGATTTTATTTTTTTATCAATAATTTTATTAATTTTTTTCATTTCAGAAAATAATGAAAGTAATGAAAATAAAAAATATTTAATTTTCTCGTCATTGTTAGTATTTTTATCTGTTCCAATAAATTTTTATTTAAAAAATTTTATTATATATGAAAATTTTAATGGGTTTAAATTACCTTTATATGAAACTGTGGATCCTAACAAACTGAGTAGCGAAATTGCAATAGTAGATCCAATACCCGTTACAGCAGATTATGAAAAATATATTTTTATTTTTTTTAAGGAAAATTATCTTCACCCCGATCAAGAATTAAAAATTGAATATAAAGGTAATGAGTATAATTTTGAAAAAAAGCTCAAACTTCAAGACATGATCAATTTAAGTGTTGATAAACATTTGCTTTTTAGCGTTCCTGATAGCCATAATAAGTTTGAAGATCATGATATCTCTAACCTTGCGATTACTGAAAAAGAAAGAATAGATAAATATAATTGGTCTGGTGTTGCAAATACTCATTTACCTGGATTGGATAAAAAAATTATCTGGTTAAATAATAAAAATTATAAATTGTCTTATATTGACAATATTAATAGTCAAAAAAACATCTTAAAAAAAAAACTTCCAAAAGAACTTTATGAAGAATTCAAATACCAATCTTTAAAAGAATACAATATATTTTATTCAGGATCCCATGCACCTGAATATAAAACAAAATTGCCAATGCTTTATTGGTCAGATTTACCTGAAGAATTATTCTATCCAACTAAAGATTTAATATTTCAAAAAGATAAAAATTTTTCTAGAAAAGTAGATGGTATAAATTTTAATTCAATCGAAAGTCATAAATTACCTTTTATAAATGATTATAAAATATGGAATTTTTCCCATATAGATAAATTTATATTTAGGGCAACAAATTACCCAAATCAAAGAGCAAAAATACCTTATTTTACAAGCTATAAATTTAATAAATATCATGTTGGATCAAAACTTTGCTGGCAAGGTTACATGTATCAAAAGAATGAGCAACAATATAATAAATATTTTAGCAAAGATAAAACTTGTCTAAAGTTAAATCAAGATAATATTAAAAATTTAATATATTTTTCGAATATTGACTCATCTAATCAATTAAAAATTAAATTTTATAAAAATTTCAATCATAAAATTATTTATAGTTTGTTATTATTTTTAAAAATAACTTTTCTATTTTACGTTTTATATTTTTATTTTAAAAAAAAAAAATTAAAAAAATATTTTTTTTATTCAATATTTTTATCTATTGCATATTTAATTATATTTTATGTAGAAAAAGATTTGTCACTAGGTAATTATGAACCACTTGGAGCCTGGGATGATGGAATTGCTCATGAGTCTTTTTCTTTAGCTATGATAAAAAATTCTATAAATGGAAACTGGTTAGAAGTTTTTAGAGGTGGTGAGGATTTGTATGATAATACAATGTTAATGAGATACATCAATTTTGTAGAAAAATTTATTTTTGGTGACACAAGAATTTTACATCTTATACTCGCACTTTATCTTCCACTATTAATATTTAAATTTTATAGAGTATCTATATCTTTTTTAAGCACTTCAATTTTTTTTTCTATTTTCTTTTTTAAAGGTGTCGAAAAAATAATTTTTCCTTATCTAAGAAGTATGGGTGGCACTTATTTAAATGCAATTGAAAATCTTGGTGTCGTTTACTATGAATGGGTACACCTGTTTGCATGGAATTATGAAGAGGGAATAGGTTTTTTTATTGTACTTTTAGGTTTATTAATATCAAATAAAAATATTAAACATCAAACTCTTACTGATACATTTTTAATAGGATTTATTTTTGCTTTTTCAGCATTATTTAGATTTAACTATGCCCCTATTGGTGCAGTATTTTTAAGCTATTTTGGTATACGTTTTTTATATGAGAAAAAATTTTTAAACTTATTATTCTTAATTTTAGGCTTTTCATTTATAATTTTATATTTTTATCATAATAATTATTTTGCCTCTCAATCTTCAATTTTTTTTGAGCACCTATCAAGACCATGGGTCGCTTTACCAATAAGCACATATCCCATTGCTTTGATTGATTTAATAAAATTTAATTTTGGATCTGAGCAATTAGTGTTGTTATTGAATAAAATATCTGAAGTATTTTATAATTTTAATTATATATTTTTAACCATATCTTTTTTATTTATATTCCAGTTAAGATTTTTTAATAAGATGGGAACTTTCGAAAAATTAATAAATTTAAGTGCCTTATTAATGTTTTTGTTAATGTTTTATTACATGTCTTATGAGAGATATTCTTTTTTAACATGGTTTTTAATTATTTTTTCCGTAGTTAATTATTTTGATAAATTCTTCATACAAAATATTAGGTTTAAAAATAAATACGTTAAAAAGTTTATAAATAATACTAATGATATTAATTAAAATTCTTTGATGATTTTCTTAAATTTTTTTCTTTCTCTAAAGAATGAATATAGAAATCTAAATTGCATATAGTAAGGTAAAATCTTTTTCAAAATGTTTTTTTCTCCAAGTTTAATTCTTTTAGATTTAACTTCTTCAATAAGTTTAAAGTATTTGAAAAAAAGTTCTAAATAGCTGTCAAGTTTAAGATCTTCAGATGAATTTTTTGATATGTAGATAGATTGTAAAAGTGATGAAGTTGATCCCATTCCGTATTCAGGGTTTGTTTTCATAAAAGAGTCTCCGATTGGGAATAAGTTTTCTACACATTTTGAAAGAGATTTATATTTTATAAATTTGCTATTAAAATGTGACCATTTCAAATTATTTCTAAATGCTATATTATCGACATCATTTTTTTTTAAATAGTTTAATAAAATTTTTTTAAAAATTTCCCTATCTAAAAAATTTTTGTTAATTGTAACAAATGAGGCACTAAATAAGCTTCCATATTTAATTAAACTTAAGTTGTAATTATTCTCATAAATCGTAATATTTTGATTCAATAATAAATTATTTAATTTTTTTAGGTTCATGTCATCTTTAATTTCAAAAATAAAAGTTAATATATTGCTATTGTTAGGAATATTTGTAACATCAAGATTATTATTTTTGGTTAATTCACTTTCAAAATAAGAATCAGTTCCTGTACAATCAAATATTATATCTACATTATTGATTTGATTTTTTTTACCTTTAATTTCAAACACAATATCCGATATATTTAGTTTCTCTTTTTGAAAATTTATATTATTAACATTGTTGTAATACTTTATTTTATTTAAAATATTTTTTAATAAAATTTCATGAAGTTCGACCTTAGTTAAATTAATATTATTAATAAAAAATTTTTCAAAAATTTTATTTTTATATTTATTTCCCTTTTGAATTTGCCAATATATTTCTGGTAAGTATTTTTTTAAAAAAAAAACAAAACATACTTGAAAAACTATGTGCATGTAAATTTTTTTTCTTTAACTTATAATATAATTTTAGATTTTCTAATGTTAACGAGTGCCTTTCTAATAAAAATATTTCATATTTTTTTTTTAACAATAAATTTGCAACTAATACACCTGAGAGTCCTCCTCCTAAAATAATCACTTTTTTCATTTTTATTTTTAAGATAAAATTATCTTGAATTTTTTTATTATTAATATTTTAATTATTTCAAAATTTAATTAAATAAATTTATTAACAAAAATCTTTCTTTAAAATAATTAATATTATTTTTGAATATGAATAAAAAACTCTTAATAATAATGTATGATGATCTTAATAGTCTTATTAATAAAGGTGAAATAGTAAAAAGATACTATAATCCATGCAATTATTTTGAGGAAATTCATTTTCTTTTAATTAATCAAAAAAAAATTAAAAAAAAAATTTTTATTAAGACTTGTTGGAAATTCGAAGTTATTTCTACATTATATAAATATAAACAATTTTGAAAAATTTTTATGTCTATTTAACCTTTTTTTCATATCTAGCAGATTAAAAAAAAAAATAAATAATATTGTCAAAATAAATCCGTCTATTGTTAGATGTTATAATTTGAATTACCAAATTTTCTTAGCTGAGTATCTAAAAAAAATTCATAAGATACCCTATGTTATTAGTATTCATTTTGATTTACAAAATCATATATTAAAGTGGAGTAGAGCTAAAAAATTGTTATTCAATTTTTTTAAAATAAGACTAAATAATATACTTAGAAATTCTGATGTATTATTGCCTGTTTATATATCTGCCACAAGGTATTTAAAAAAAAATAATATTTATAATTATAAAATTCTTTATAATTTTATAAATTTTTTCCCGTGTAAAAAAAAAAAATCAAAAGATAAAAATTTTCATTTAGTATGTGTTAATAGACAATACCGTGATAAAAATCCAATTAATATAATTAAAGCAATTAATAAAATACCTCAAACTAAATTAACTCTTATAGGTAACGGTAATTTACATAAATATTTGAAAAAATTTGTTAAAAATAAAAAATTGTCACAAAGAGTATTTTTTGTAAAAAAAATAAATAATGAGAAGTATTTAAAAAATTTATTAATATATGATGCATTTATATCTAATAATTATGCTAATGAATTTTCTAAAGGAATGATAGAGGCTATATCTCATGGTTTACCAATTATTGTAAATAAACAAAATTATAAAATTAAAGAGCTAAATAAAAAAATTTCATTAGAAAATAATGATACACCTGAAGGATACAAACGATCAATTTTAAAACTTATAAAAAATAAGAATTTATACAAAGAGTTAAGTAAAAATTCAAAAAACTTATATTTAAAAAAATATGATACTTTAAAAGCAGAAATTAAATTTAAGAAAATATACGAAAAATTATTGGCGATTAATAAATTTTAACCATTCATTAGATATATTAATATTTGTAAAATTTGAAATAAATTTATAATATTTTAATGAAGTTCTTTTGTTCAATTTTTTTTTTAAAAGTTTTTTTATTTTTAAAAAAATTTCTCTTTCATTATATGGGTTAATAATTACATTTTCATAATTTTTATTAGGTATCATCTCTTTCCATCCTGTTTGATAAGAAATCATAAAATTAGATTTCACGAACATATTTTCATATGCTATAGTGCCAATTGGTTCTTGAATTGAATTTAAAACTACTAAATTTGAAAATTTCATCCAATTAATGAATTCGTTTAACTTTATTAAGTTAATTATGACTACGAATTTTTTTAATTTATTTTCAGAAATATAATTTAAAACATTTCTATAATTATTGCCTTTTTCACCATGTATTAGTAGAATAAAATCTTTCCTTATTTTTGATAAATTATTAATTGCTTTTATTATTGATAAATGATTTTTGTCTTTATCAATTCTTCCAGGAGCTAATATTACTTTTTTATTTTTATAAATTTTTTTAATTTTATTTTTAAATGAATAGTTAATAGATTTATTTATAAATTTTGGGTCAATACATTGGTATATGACACTTACTCTTTTCCATAAAAGATCTTTTTCGTATGCTTTTTTAATATATTTTGAACAAGCAACCACACTATAATCAAAAAAATTTCCATCACCAAAAAGTTTTCTCCAAATAAATTTTTTAAAGAAATTTCTAGGTTCTGATGTTTTATAATGAAATTGTATCCATGGTATTTGTTTTTTTTTAAATAAAAAACAAACTATTCTAGTTATAATTATTGTTTGTGCGTCGCCTGTTGAAATTACATAATTAAATTCCTTATGATTGTTTAGCATAAATACAAAAAATTTAAAAAAATTAATTATATTATTGTAATGATTTTCTTTATTTAAATAATTTACTCTAATACCTTTTTTAAACTCAACGTTCTTTTTAATTTTTTTTTCAAAAGCTACTATATTTATTTTATTATTCTTATTATTTGCAATTCCATCTGCAACACTTTTTAATGTATTTTGGGCTCCTCCCGTTATCAATCTATTGATTACAAAGCAAATTTTCATTTAATTTTTTTTATGAGTTTTTCCAAATTGTTTGCAACTAATACAGCATGATCAACTTTACCAGAAAAAATTTTATAATAGTTTTTTTTTAACTTTTTAATATGAGAAATTCTTTTAGAGGTTTTCATATTTTTTGGTTCAAAAACTCTTGCGCTAATATGATTTTTAATTATCCTAAATTTTAAATTTGGAAAATAATTCTTTAAATCCTCCCTAGTTTTAACAATTTGTTTATTTATCAATAATTTAGTATTTATTTTAAACCAATCTTTATTAAATTTTTTTGTTTTTTTATTTTTTAATACTGAATATTTAACATGATAAAGTAATGCATTATTATTTTGGCCTTGTGGTAGAAATGAAAAAAACGGTCCATCCATCAAACATAAACCAAAGTTTTTATAATTAGAAAATTTAATTTCTAAAATATTTGTTAATTGATAAATATTATCTTTTAATTTAACAAAACTTTTAATCAAATTATTTGAGCCCTCATAACTAGCATCAATAATTAAATCAAATTTTTTTTCGTTTTTTTTTAATTTTAATATAAACTTACCAGAATTGTACCTAATATAATTAATATTTGAATTTAAAAAAATTCTTTTTTTATCATTTTTAATTTTTTTATTTATGATCGATTTAATTTTACTCCAAGAATAAATTGGCTCTTCAACTTCATAAATTTTTTCTAAATTTTTGAATTGTATATTTCTTATCTTGTTAACTATTTTAAATTTTAATTTATATTTTTTTAATACTTTTTCATACAAGTCTGAACTTGTTTTACTGAATTTAGAAATTGCATAATAATTATTAAAATTAGAAAATACACTTTTGCCATACATAGATATAAAAGACTTAAAACTTTTTTTTGATTGAACTATTGTATCCGGGTCTCTTGGATAATGGTAACCAAGATGAATTCTATTTAAGTTTTTTGTAGAGGCACCACCTAAAATTGTTTTATTTTTATCAAATAAATAGCAATCGTGTCCTTTTTTTCTAAGTTTGATGAATGCAGTTATTCCAAATATTCCAGCACCTATTATAGCAATTTTCATAGTGTTTAAGATTTATTCATTGAAATATAAAAGAAAGTTTGTGTAATACTTAATTAAGCTAATTGCAAATAAAATTGTAAAAACGGATGAATTTATTGTTAATAGGATATGGTAAGGTAGGTAAAAGATATTTCTCAATATTAGAAAAAAAAAAAAATGTTAAAGTAATTATTCTAAGAAAAAAAAAATTTATTAGCAAAAAATTTATTAATAGAATTCCCAACTTAAAAAAAATTTCTGCA
>MDTG01284208.1_pt1 | contig 20452 bp, 27 predicted proteins | sample 811421 | NCBI WGS metagenome assembly MDTG01 (sample SAMN05326645, study PRJNA326480) | marine metagenome | isolation source: seawater | place: Pacific Ocean: South East | collected 2011
AGCTATTAATATATTTGAATTATCTATATTTTCTTGGGATTTTAAAGTTTTTTTTTGTAAATATTAGTCAGATTTATCAAATTTCTCTTCATTATTTTTGTTACTTTCGTCAACATCTTCATTATTAGTCGATTTTTTTGAAACACCAACCATAGCTGCACGAAGGAGCCGATCGTGCATGATATATCCTGATTGAACTTCCTGAACAACAGTTCCTTCGTCTACATCTTCTCTTTCAACCTCCATCATAGCTTGGTGAAAATTGTGATCAAATTTTTTGTCCATAGCTTCAATTTTTTTAACACCATGCCTTTCAAGAATATTTTTAAATTCTTTTAAAACCATTTTTAAGCCTTCAACTAAATTTTTTATATTTTTAGAATACTCTTCTTTCTCTGGTAATGCACCTAAAGCTCTTTCCAGATTATCTGCAGGAGATAAGATATCTCTTGCAAGATTAATACTGCCAAACTTGATAGTTTCGATTTTTTCCCTTTCAAATCGTTTTCTAAGATTCTCCATTTCAGCTAAAAGTCTTATTTTTTCTTCTTTTAGTAATTCAATTTCTTCTTCAAATTTATTTTCTTTATTACTATTTTCCTCTACTGAGTTGTTATCCTCGTTCTTATCTATGTTATTTTGGTTTTCATCACTTTGTGAGCACTCACATCCTTGTCCTTCACAAATTGGGCAACTTGGATCGGAGGATTTATTCTTTTTTTTGCTCTCTATTTGATCTTTTTCTTCGCTTTCACTCATTATTCAATCACCTTTCCTATGATTTTTGATGTGTAATCAACAAGTGGGACTATTTTTGAGTAGTTTAACCTGGTTGGGCCAACAACTCCAATAGCTCCTATAATTTCCTGATCATTATTTTTATATGGTGCCATTACCATAGAAAGACCAGAGTGTTTAAATAAAAAATTTTTTGATCCTATAAAAATTTGAACTCCTTTTGCTTTACCAGCGTTTTCTAATATTTCAACAAAACTTGATTTTTTTTCTATTTCATCAAAAAGATTTCTAATTTGATCAAGATCTTTAGATATAATTTCATCCCTTAATAAATTTGATTGACCATGCAAAAAAATGTAAGGGTTTTTTATATTTGGAGGAGTCTCAATAATGCCCTTTTGTACAAGGTTTGAAGAGATTATTTCTAATTTATTTTGTGATTTTTTAATATCTGATTGTATTAGTCTTTTAATTTGAGTTATGTTTTTATTAGTAAATTTTGAAGTCAAATAATTTGAAGCCTGAATTAATAGAGAATTGTTATATTTGCCCTTATCTTCAATAATACGATTTTCGACTTCACCATTCTCATAAGCAAGAATTAACATAAGTTGAGTTTCGTTTAGTCTAATGAACTCAATATGTTTTAAATTCTTTTGAAATTTAGGAGCAATTACTATTCCGGCATAATTTGAAAGACCAGATATTGCCTTAGATGCAATATCTAAAACCTCTTCGTAAGATTTACCTTTGGTAGAACATTGTTGTTTAATATTTTCTTTATCTGTTTTAGAAATTCTTCCAAATTCTAATAGTCCATCTACAAAAAACCTCATTCCCCTTTCAGTGGGCATTCTTCCAGCCGATCTATGAGGAGCATAAAGAAGGCCTTCCTTCTGTAAATCAGAAAGAATTGATCTTATTGAAGCAGAAGATAGGTTTAGTCCTCCCATTCTCATTATGGTCTCAGATCCTGAAGGAGAGCCTGTCTTAAGATAGGACTCAACTAATTTTTTAAATATTAACTTAGACCTATCATTCATTTCTATATATAAATTATCAACCATGAGTTTTTTGTTTAAAATAAATTTTTATCTACTATTATTAAATTTATATGAGAAAAGATAGATTGTTCAATCAATTGAGAGAAATTTCGTTTGAAAAAGATGTAAATATCCATGCCGATGGATCATGTTTAGTTAAATTTGGAAATACTCATGTTATTTGCTTAGCAACAATTGATGAAAAAGTGCCACGTTGGTTAAAGAATACTGGCAAAGGTTGGGTCACGGCAGAATATGGGATGCTACCAAGATCAACAAATACTCGAATGGATAGGGAGGCCGCAAAAGGGAAACAAAGTGGAAGAACTCAAGAGATACAGCGTTTAATCGGTAGGAGTTTAAGGTCAATAGTTGATCTATCAAATTTAGGTGAGAGACAAATTAAGATTGATTGTGATGTTATTCAAGCTGATGGAGGAACAAGAACAGCGGCTATAAGTGGTGGTTTTATTTCACTATGTTTAGCAGTTAATAGACTCAAAGAAAATTATAATATTCAAAAGCCTATTATTAAAAATTATATAGGTGCGGTTTCTGCCGGGATAATAGATAACAAAGCATTATTAGATTTAGATTATATTGAGGACTCTGAGGCACAAGTTGATGCAAATTTTGTCATATGTGAAACGGGTGAAATATCAGAAATCCAAGTAACTGGAGAAGAGTTTTTTTTTAGCAATGATCAGTTTAATGAAATATTTGATTTAGCAAAATTTGGTATTAGGCAGATAATAGAGCTACAAAAAAAATCTCTTTCCTAAATTGTACAAAATTCTATTTTACTCAAACAATCTAAACAAATTAAATGAAATAAAAAATTTTTTTGATTCTTTAAAATTTAAAATATATTCTCCAATTGATTTAAATATTTCTTATGAACCTAAAGAATTTGGCAAATCATTTGCAGAAAATGCAAAAATCAAATCTAGTTATGGTTTTCATAAATTAAACATGCCTTGTTTTGCAGACGACTCAGGTTTTTGCGTAGAAGCTTTAAATTGGAAGCCGGGTATTTTGTCTAAGGACTTTATTAATAGTTTTTCAAAAAGTGATCAGTGTTTCAAACACATAATAAAAAAAGTTGAGATTTCAAAAAAAACACGTGCCTATTTTAAAACATCAATATGTCTTACGCTAAAAGATAATTATCATATAATTTTTGAAGGAAAAGTTGATGGGACAATATCAAAAATAGCAAGAGGGATTAATGGATTTGGATATGATCCTATTTTTATCCCTCATGGATATTCAAAAACATTTGGAGAAATGGACCATAAACAAAAAAATAAACTAAGCCACAGATCAATTGCTATACAAAAACTAATTAATTTTTTATCTAATTAATTTTATTCGCTTTCCCGTTTGAAATTTTTAAAATATCCAGATCTCTTTCTATTAAATTATTTCTAAAAAAAAACTTACCGTCAACCCCATCAAATTTGACTGAGGGGTTATTAAGTAATTCTATCATTTGGTTAAAACTTAGTTGTTTACTATAAATGTGATTTAAGAGCCCCACTAAATCATAGGGTAAAGTTGAAATCCTCATCAGATTTTCATTGTAAATATTTTCATATTGAACAAGCAAGTCCAATCTTTTGTTTTTTTCAACTCCAGGAAATATGGCGCCTTGTAAAGATGGTTCAAAAAAGAAACTGTCATCATCTATTACACCAGTTGTTAAAAATTGTACTACATTTGGGTCAATATCATAATATGGAAGAAGAGGAGCTACTTGAAGTAAGTTAAGCCCATAGTCAGCTATAAATACATGTGTAAAATCATAATCATTTGTCGTTTTAAATTTTTCTAGTTTTTTTAGTCTTAATTTTGATGTTTCATCATTTTTAGATAATAATAATTTTTTTTGTCTTTCTAGTTCATATTTTCTCAGCTCATATTTTCCTAGTTCTTTAATTGCATCTCTAACATTTGATAAATCTTTTTTATAGGAAGACCTATTTACGATTATAGCATCGCTTGAGTTTGCTATTTCATCAATTAATAAGTTAATTGAGTAACCATAATTGTTTTCAGGGTACAGCAAAGCAACTTTTGAACCAGGCTCTAAATATAAAAATAATTGTTCTAATTCGTTTTTTGGAAAAAAGTTCAACAAATATATGCATTGATTTGCTAATGTTGTGTCAGAAGAAAATGTGAAAAAAATTGTTTCATTATCACAAAATTTATTTGCTATTTTTGTATACTTAGTTTCAGTTAGACCAATATATATTTTTCCTTCTTCTTTAGACTTAGTTATTATGTTTATTAGTTCTTGCTCATCATCAAAATAAGATATTTCAAAATTTACATTTTCTAATTTTTTATTGAATACAGCTAATTCTAAAATATTTACTAGTTGTTTAGTAAAATTTTTCTTTTTATTATTTGAAAAAACTACTGTTATATTTGTGCTTATTTTTTTATCTTTAACAGAATTGATATTTTCATCTGAAATATTTTTTTTGCTCTTTGTTGTTTCTTTAACTTCGTTTTGTAATATATTTTCTTTTCTTGGTTCTATTTTTTTAGATACTTGAGATTGTTTTGTTATATTTATTGGAGTACAACAAGATATAAATATTAAAAGAAAAAATATGGATAAAAAGAACTTAGGCATTTATATTGTTGCTACTCCCATAGGTAATTTACAAGATATTTCTACACGAGCAATTGAAACAATTGATAGTGCCGATCTGGTTATATGTGAAAATCCAAAACATTCACTTAAACTACTTAATAAATTAGGCATTAAAAAGAAATTGGTATCTTTACATGACTATAATGAAAATCTGGTCATTGAGAAGTTATCGAAACAATTATCTGCCAAAAAAATAGTTTTAATTTCAGATGCTGGTTCTCCACTGATTTCTGACCCTGGCTATAAATTAATAAGGCATTGTATTAAAAATAAAATTGAAATTACATCAATTCCAGGACCGAGCGCTATTATCCCCGCTCTTCAATTATCGGGAATTTCATCAAACGAATTTTATTTTGCAGGATTTATACCAAAAAGCGGGCCCAAAATAATTGAATTTATTAACAAAATAAAAGAAAAGGGTTGCACATCTGTTTTTTTTGTATCCAGCCATAAATTGAATTTATGTTTAAAAATAATGAAGGATATTATCGGAAATAGATACATAAGCGTTTCTAAAGAACTTACAAAAATTAATGAAAATACATTTAGGGGTTTTGGAAATGAGTTGGAAGATATAATTTCAAAATATAAAGTTAATTTGAAAGGCGAATTCGTCGTTGTTGTTGAGAGAAAATCCTTAAAAAAAACAAAATCTACTGGTCTTGATATTTATAATAATGAAATAAACAAGTTGCTTTTAAAATTTTCTTTGACCGACGTCGTTGAAATAGTACATAAATTGACAGGAATAAGTAAAAATAAAGTATATAAATGGGTTTTAAATTTAAAAAATTCTTAAGCTTTTTGGCTATAATATTTATTTCAAGCATATTGTTAGTATTTCATTATGGGTGTTCACCCTCAGGGATATTAGCTACAGGAGGAAGTACTGCAATGGTTGTTGCAGAAGGAGATAGAACACTTGGAACAGTAGTTGATGATGCAACTATTAAAATAAATGTTGCAGCAAAATTCCTTAATGCGGGGAATAATTTGTTTGTAGATATTAATTCTACTGTTTTAGAGGGAAGAGTGTTGCTAACTGGACTAGTAGATAATCAAGAAGTTAGAATTGATGCTGTCAGGCTGGTTTGGGAAGTTGATGGTATTAAAGAAGTCGTAAATGAAATTGAAATAGGGAACAGAGAAACTATTAAAGATTATGCAAACGATTTGTGGATTAACACACAGGCTAGGGGTGTTGCAGCAAAAACAATAGGGCTTAGATCTGTTGCTTATAACTTTGAAACAATTAAAGGTAAAATTTATGTAGCGGGAATAACTTCGCGACCTGAACAAATGGAAAGTCTAGTCGCAGCGTTGAAAAGCATTAAGGGTGTAAAAGAAATTGTAAATTATGTTATTGTCAAAAATTAGTCGTAAAATTTATTTTACTTTTTCACCACCCAAAATATGAACATGAAAATGAGGTACTTCTTGACCTCCATCAGCTCCTGAATTTGTTATAATTCGAAATCCAGTTTTTTTAATACTTAGTTGGTCGATTACCAAATCAACACTTAGGAAAAAAGATGTAATAATTTTTTCGTCTGTGTTTAATATAAAATCAGAGAAATCAACTCGATTTACTTTTGGAATTCCTAATACATGAATTTTTGCCTGCGGGTTTATATCGTTAAAAAAAAGTGAGTTGTTGTCTTCATAAATTTTTTTACATGCAATTTCGTTTCTTAAGATTTTTGCAAAAATATTATTATTATCGTACATGTTTACTCTCTTTTCGTAAGTTCTTTGTTTATATCTTTTAAAGTTATGTTCTTTGATTTTAATAAAACTAACAAATGATAGATAAGATCCACCGCTTCTTCTGTGGTTCTTTTTTTTGAGCCTTTGAGATAATCTATTAAAAGTTCAGTTGCCTCTTCACCAAATTTTTGTGCAATTTTATTTGGTCCAAGTTTTAAAAGCTTTTTCGTGTATGAGTTCTTTTTTTTGCTCTTGGCTCTTGTTTCTATTAATTTAAACAGCTTCTCGATATTCATAATTAAACTATTCTTACTCTTACGTTTTTATTAAATAAATAATCCTTTACTTCTTTAATGCTGATTTCGTTAAAATGAAAGACTGATGCAGCTAATAAAGCATTTGCTTTACCCTTAACAACCCCATCATAAAAATGCTCTAACTTTCCTACACCTCCGCTTGCAATCACAGGTATAGTAACAAATTTTGAGACTTTTTCTAATAATTCTAAATCAAAGCCTGACTTGGTTCCGTCTTTGTCCATTGATGTTAATAGTATTTCCCCCGCTCCAAGTTCCTGAATTTTTTGTATCCAATCCAGGGCGTAGAGTCCTGTATTTATTGTTCCTCCATGAGAATAAACGAACCAGTCGTTTTTTTCTTTCTTAACATCTACTGCCAAAACTATACATTGATTACCAAAGTATTCAGATGATTTTTTTATTATGTTTGGGTTATTAATAGCTGCGGAATTTATAGAAACTTTATCAGCCCCTGCCTTAAGTAAGGCTTTGATATTTTCCAAAGAAGATATACCACCTCCGACAGTCAGTGGTATAAACACTTCATTAGCTGTTTTTTTGACAACGTTGACCATTGTGTCTCTATTTTCAAGTGAAGCACTTATGTCTAAGAAACAAATTTCGTCAGCACCATTATTTGAATAATGTTTAGCCTGCTCAACGGGGTCTCCTGCATCTTTTAAGTCAACAAAATTAATGCCCTTTACAACTCTTCCATTCTTAACATCTAAACATGGTATTATCCTTACTTTATTCATTATTCCTCAAAATGTTTTGGGCTTTGACTAAATCAATTTTTCCACTGTAAAAAGATTTACCCGAGATAATCCCTTCTAGGTTTTTTAAATTTAAATTTTTTAATTTTTTTAAATCTTCATAATTGGTTAGCCCGCCCGCTACAACAATTGATTTGAAAAGGTTTTTAGTTTCTATTTTTTTGGCTAAAATTTCAATAAATTTGGTGTCTAAGCCTCTTAACATTCCGTCATTTTTAATATCTGTGATTATATATCCTCTTAATTTGGTTTCACTATATACCTTTAATATATCGTCCAAAGTAAGGCTTGATTTTTCTTTCCAACCTTTGACCATTATATTATTTTCTTTAATATCAAGCGATACATAAATTCTATCTTTATAGAGATCTGATAACAGCTTGACGTTATCTGGATTGCTTGTTGCCATAGATCCAATTATTAGATTTTCTATTCCGAGATCAAAGTATTTTTCCGCATCTAGTTTGGATCTTATACCTCCCCCTATTTGTATTGGTATTGATGTTGATTTTCTAATTTTTTTTATAGAAGAAAAATTAATGTTTGGTCTTCCAAAAGCTGAGTCTAAATCAACAATGTGTATTTTTTTACACCCGATATCTTCAAAATAAATGGCTTGATTAATTGGATCATCATTAAAAACTTTGCTTGTTTCATCTATCCCTTCTGAAAGTCTAACACACTTGTTATCCTTTAGATCAATGGCTGGTATAATTTGCACTACAGATTTTTAAAAAAATATATTCCTTTAATGAAACTTCCATTAATAAAGGCATAGTAAGGGTTTTCACCCCAAATTTTATAGTCTTTACTGGAGAACAGCTGAACAGCAGCATCTTGTGTTTCCCTAACTGCTAGTTGGATTGATTTTATATTATCCTCCTTTGCTTTTTTCTCTGAGAAATCTATCATGGACTTGGCTAAGCCATATCCGCGAGCCCAAGGGGCAACAAAATGCCTTTTTATTTGAGCAATATTCTTTCTTGATTCAATATTAGGGGCCTCATATGATAATTGAAGTGTGCCTGCTATAACGCCGTTTAATCTTCCTACTACAAGATTTGAAAATTTGTCATCAGTAATTTTAATCCAGTAATCATTTAAAATTTCTCTTGTTGGAACCCGCAACCAACCAAAGCCCCCTCCAGCATTTATTGCTTGTTCAGTAATGTTGCAAAGATCTGCAAGGTCTACATCTGACAGTTTTTTTAATGTTTGAACTGATATGTTTATTTTTTCTTTTACTTGTGTGGACATCTTTAAATAACAAAATTTTTAATCAAGCTTAATCCTTGAATTGAGCTTTTTTCAGGATGAAACTGAACGCCATATATATTTTCTTTACAAACAATTGAAGTAAAATTTATTCCATACTGGGTTTCTGCTAATATATTTTCTTTGTTTTTACACTCAAAATAATAAGAATGAACAAAATAATAATCTTGAGAATTATCAATCAGTTTATTTTCTTTAGAGGGGTTAACAGTGTTCCAACCCATGTGGGGCATCTTTAAATTATTTATTGGTAATGGTTTTATAATTCCATCTATCCACCCAAGCCCATTGTTGATACCATTCTCCTCACTATAATTAGCTAACATTTGCATTCCAATACATATTCCTAAAAATGGTTTTTTTTTAATAATAGCAAATTTATATAACTCCTCTAGTAGTCCAGGTTTCTTGTTAATTCCCTCCATGCAAGTGGCGAATGCTCCTTGTCCTGGCAAAACAATGTGGGTTGAGTTTCTGACTGTTTCTAAGTCATTAGATATTAATACTTTTGACTTAATATCGTTCTCCTTTGTAACTTTAATAAAAGATTTTTGAGCCGATAAAACATTTCCTGACCCATAATCTACTATGGTTATTTGTTTCATTAAATTTAAAGCGTACCTTTTGATGATGGAATCTGATTGTTTCTTCTTTGGTCAATTTCAACTGCGTTTCTAAAACTTTTAGCAAATGCCTTAAAACAAGATTCAATTATATGATGGTTATTATGTCCATATAGGTTTTCTATATGAAGATTACATTTCGATTCATTTGAGAAGGCTTTAAAAAACTCAATGAACAATTCCGTATCCATTTCTCCTATTTTTTTTAAACCTAAATTTACTTTCCAAATTAACTCTGGTCTACCACTAAAATCAATTACACATCGGGAAAGACATTCATCCATCGGAACATAAAAGAAGCCATATCTATTAATGCCTTTTTTTTCACCTAGTGCTTTTGTGGTTGCTTGAGCTATTGCATAAGCTGAATCTTCAACGCTATGATGCAGATCTACATTGGTATCTCCATCGGTTACAAGGCTCATATCAATTAGGCTGTGGTGGACAAATAATTCTAACATATGATCGAAAAAACCAATTCCTGTTGAAATTTTGGCTAAACCAGTTCCGTCCAAATTAATATCACAGGATATTTTCGTTTCTTTGGTATTTCTTTCAACATGTCCTCTTCGCATTTTTGCCTAATATCAGCGAATTTGAATAAATTCTAGGTAAATTACTTGATAAAAATAATTAAATAGCCATTTTAGATAAATACAATAGAGATGACAAAAAACCATATTAAATCAACAACAATTATTGGCATAAGAAAAGACAATCTTGTAGTAATAGCAGGTGACGGACAGGCAAGCCTTGGGAATACAGTAATGAAATCAAATGTTAAAAAAATAAGGAGGTTGGGCGTAAATGAAACAGTTATATCTGGTTTTGCAGGCTCTACAGCAGATGCCTTTGCTTTATTTGAGAGATTAGAAGGCAAACTAGACCAATATAAAAACCAATTAAAAAGAGCGTGTGTTGAACTTGCTAAAGATTGGAGAACTGACAGATACCTAAGAAGGCTAGAGGCTATGATGATTGTTGCTGATAAAGATGTAAGTTTATTGTTATCTGGAACTGGTGATGTAATTGAGTCAGATGATGGAATACTAGCTATTGGATCTGGTGGTCCATTCGCAAACAGTGCTGCTAAAGCATTAATGAAAAATACCAAAATGGATGCAAAACAAATTGCAGTAGAATCACTAAACATTGCAGCCGATATATGCATATATACAAACCATAACATTATTTCTGAAACAATAGAGCTATAGATGGAGTCAAGTTTTAGCCCAAGAGAAATAGTTTCTGAGTTAGATAAATTTATAATAGGTCAAAATAAAGCAAAAAGGGCTGTAGCTGTTGCTTTAAGAAACAGATGGAGAAGAAAACAACTAGAGGAATCACTTAAAGAAGAAATTGTTCCAAAAAATATACTAATGGTTGGACCCACAGGATGTGGAAAAACTGAAATTTCAAGAAGACTTGCAAAGCTTGCTAATGCGCCTTTTATAAAAGTTGAGGCGACAAAATTTACAGAAGTTGGTTATGTTGGGCGTGACGTAGAGCAAATAATTAGAGACTTGGTTGAAGTAAGTATAACAAAAACAAAAATTCAAATGGGTAAAGAGGTCAAAGCAAATGCAGAAAAAAATGCAGAGGAAAGAATTTTAGATGTATTGGTTTCGAAAAGCTCAACCCCCTCAACAAGAGATAGTTTCAGAGCTAAATTAAGATCTGGAGAATTAAATGATAAAGAGGTTGAAATACCTGTTTCATCAAATTCAAATTTTAATTTACCTACGATGGATATACCAGGAATGCCTGGGTCTCAAATGGGTATGATAAACTTGGGAGATGTTTTTGGCAAAGGTTTTGGTGGTCAAAAGAAGATGAAAAAAATGTCGGTGAAAGATTCGCATGCTTACTTGTTAAATGAAGAAACTGAAAAATTGCTCGATCAAGATAAAATAAACACAAGAGCTTTAAGTGATGTTGAACAAAATGGCATAGTTTTTATTGATGAAATTGATAAGATTACTTCAAGAAGTGACAGATCAGGAGCAGATGTTTCACGAGAAGGCGTGCAAAGAGATTTGCTTCCTCTTATTGAAGGAACAACCGTAACAACAAAACACGGTGTAGTAAAAACAGATTATATATTGTTCATAGCTTCTGGTGCATTTCATCTATCCAAGCCTTCAGATATGCTGCCCGAACTACAGGGAAGATTACCAATAAGGGTTGAGCTTGATAGTCTGACTAAACAGGATTTTAGATTAATACTAACTGAAACTCAGAACAGCCTAATAAAGCAATATAAGGGACTGCTTGGCACAGAAAAGGTGGATTTAGAATTTGAGGACAGCGGCATTGAAACTATAGCCACATTATCTACAGAGATTAATCAAAATGTTGAAAATATTGGTGCTAGAAGACTTCACACTGTAATGGAAAAAGTTCTTGAGGAGGTAAGTTTTTCGGCTTCGGATATAGGCCCAAAAAAAATAGTTATAGATAAGGATTATGTTGAGAATAGTCTTGGTGAATTAATTAAAAGTCAGGACTTATCAAAGTTTATACTGTAAGTTTGTCAGCTCAAAACTAATATAGATATGGGCATTTATAAAAAAATAAAATATGAAACTTTACTTTTAATAATAGTAACATTGGTTGTTCTTTTACCATTTAATTTAGATGGTGCTTTGAATGACTTTTTTTTTATTTTAGGCAATAACCTGAGCAATGATTATCTTAATATATTTTTTATAAAAATTACAGAGTTAGGAAATTCAGTCTGGTATTTTGGTATTTGTTTGTTTTCTTTATTAAGTTTATTCATAAACAAAAAAATTAATTTTATAAATATAAGCGCTCAAGATAAAATAATTAATTTTTTTGTTAAAGCGATAATATATTTAGCCACAATAGGGTTGGTAACACAATTTATTAAACATCTTTTGGGCAGACCGCGGCCTAACCATGTAAATTTAGAAAATAGTTTTGATTTTAATTTTATAACTTTTGACTCTAGCTTTCACTCATTTCCATCTGGTCATTCATCAACTATTTTTATGGTGGGATTTATTCTTTGTGCAATATTACCAAATTTAAAATATTTTTTTTATGTAATGGTGTCTATTATTGCGGTGAGCAGAGTAGTTGTTGGGGCTCATTTTTTCACAGATGTCTTGGCTGGTGGCTTGTTGGCTTTAATAGTTTTTAAATCATTTAATTATTATTTTGAAAAAAATTACAAGGTTTTCATATTCCATGAAATTCTGTTTAATAAAAACGGAATTATTTTTAAACTATTAATAATATTATCAGGGGTTATTTTATTTTTAACTGTTGGGCCGACTATTGATTTGTACATATCTGGTTTGTTTTATCATGGCGAGTCTCAATTTTCTTTACAAAGCCATTATTTATTATCTTTCCTTTTTAGAGAAATATTAATACCATTAATTTTAATTTATCTTTTATTTTTACCCATATTATCTAAATATATAAATATTGGAAAAATCTACTTTAATCATAAATTTTCAATTAGTCAGATTTTATTAATATGGACTTCACAAATTTTATCTACAGTTATAGCTGTTAACTTACTATTAAAAAACTTATGGGGAAGAGCAAGACCTGGAGATGTTTTAGAGTTTGGTGGTAATGGAGTTTTTACACCCTGGTATAAGATAAGTGATTATTGTGATACTAATTGCTCTTTTGTGTCAGGAGATGCTTCTGTTGGTTTTTCAATTATCATGTTGTATTTCATTACAAGAAACATTTTTTATTTTTATTGCAGTTTGGTTTTCGGTTTTATGCTTGGGTCAATAAGAATCATAGCTGGTGCGCATTTTATTAGCGATGTTTTATTTGCCTGTGCTATCACACTCATTCTTAATATAATTATGTATAGTTTTTATAAAAATTATTATGACCAATAAAATATTATTTATTTTGGTTATTCTATTGTTTTTTATAAAAATTGGGGCAGCATATTACACAAATTTTGATTTATTTGGAGATGAGGCACAATACTGGCTATGGTCAAAGAGTTTAGATTTTGGATATTATTCCAAACCCCCATTATTATCTTGGTTTCTAGGTGTTTATGCTAGTTTGTTTGGAGACACTTTTTTTTATTTAAAAATCTTCCCTATGTTTATATATTTATTAACAGCTTGGGCTTTTTATGATTTGTGCAAAAGTATTGGGCTGGATAAAAAAAATGTAGTTTCGTGCTCTTTAATTTTTCTATTCATACCAGCTGTTTCTTTTTCATCATTTATAATCAGCACTGATCTTTTTTTACTTCTTTTTTGGACTCTATCGTTGGGTCAATTAGTAAGAATTGAGAAATTTGCAAGATTAAAAAGTTTTGTTTTTCTGGGTGTTTTTCTTGGTTTGGCATTTTTATCAAAATACGCTGCTATTTATTTTATAATCTGCATGCTTTTTTATTTTATAATAGATAAGAAGTTTAGAAATATATTTAAAAATAACTATTTGGGTTTCACACTTTGTTTAGTGTGTGCCCTAACAGTGTTTTCTCCTAATCTAATTTGGAATTTTAAAAATGGTTGGATAACATTACACCACACGTCAGATAACGCTAATTTTGAAAATATTGAATTTAGTTTTTATAGAGGTGTTGAGTTTTTATTAATACAGATATTTATGATAGGACCATTTTTGTTTTTAGGCGGTGTTATAAATATTAAAAATTATAATAATTCTTACAAACAAAACTTGCTTTTGGCATTTTCAATACCAATATTTTTAATTGTTTTTTTTGAGGCTATATTGGTCAGAGCAAACGCTAATTGGGCTGCTCCAGCACTCATATCTTTTTTCATATTTCTATATACAGCCATGAAAGATAAATTTTTTAATTATATAAACATTTTGTTTAATTTTACTTTTTGTGTCATTTTTTTTTCTTTAGTAGGAATAAGTTACTCTGCTAAAATATTTGATAGAATTAGTGGTATAGGTGAATTCTCTGAAAAAGTTTTTTATCAAAGATTAGAACAAAATATTAAAAAAATTGCTGTTACTGACAGACTTTTGTTTTCAAGTATGAGCTACTATTTAAGAAATGAAGAAATAGATTTTTATATGCCTTATGATAGTAAATCTAAGATTACTAATCATTTTATGATTTCTTCTCCTCTTAAAAAAGAAATGTTTGAAAACTTTATATTTATAGGGGGGGTCAATGAAATAAATTATTTAATAAACAATTACTCATTAAAGAAAAGAAATGTGCCTGAGTATAATTTTACAAAAAGAGAAATGGAAATTTATGAAGTTATATTTGATTAAATTAATAACATTGTCTCTAGTGGTTTGTTTTAATACAGTAAATGCTTCTAATTTCAAAGCAGAATACAATGTTAGCACCTCAGGAATAAAAATTGGAAAATTTAATTGGATATTAAAAGTTAGCGAAGAAGATTATTATACTGAAATTAATCTAAAAAATTCAGGCGTTTTATCCCCTTTATATAAATTTAAAGGTAGGTACACTTCATTTGGAAAAATTGAAAATGATAATTTTAAAACTGATGAATATAAACAAAATTGGGAGACAAAAAAGAAAACAAAAGTTGTTGAGATGTTGTTTAAAAAAAATTACCTTACAGAACTTCGCCAAGATCCAAAAGAAGAAGAATTTTCGCGTATAGATTTATATGGTCTTTTTGGATATTTTGATCCAATTACATCTTTTATAAATATTTTAAATGGGAAAAATGAAGCAAAAACTGTAGATGGAAGACGTATCTACATAATGAAAAAAACAAATTTTGATGACTCAAAAAATGTTATTCTTAAAATCAAAGGCTATAAAAACATATGGGCAGATCATAAAAGAAATGATCTTAAAAAAATTGAATTTTTTTTAAAAGAGGGTGTTTTTTTACCTATAGAAATACATGTGCACTTTAAAGATAGGATATTTAAACTTAAAAAGGTTTAGTTTTTTTTCTTAAGTAAACGAATATTGCACCATCACCCCCATGATCTAAACCAGCATCTTGGTAAGTTAATATATATTTCTTTAAATCTTCTTCCTCAATCCAAGAAACTATGGCATTTTTTATCTTTCCATAAAATAATTTTGGTTCAGGATTGTTTGTATTAACATGCAGTCCTTTGCCTGTTATTACTAAAATACACCTTTTGTTCTTTTCATATGTTTTCTTTACTTCTTTTTTAAATTTCTCATAGGCCTCTAAGAGGCTATACCCGTGCAAATCTATCCTTCTATCAATGTCGATTTTGCCTCGTTTAAGATCTTTGTTTATTTCACCAAACGATAATTCAAATTTAGATTTTTTTATTTGGGTTTTTAAGTCGTTTTGTTTAGTCTCAATTGATTTTTTTAAACTATTTTTTTTTAAATAATTTTTATTGTACGTTTTTTTGACTTTTTTTGTATTTTCATCTTTTGTTAAAGGTGTCACTCCTTTCATTTTTTTTAAGAAAAATTCATCTCCCATAAGCTATTTGCAAAAATGTTTAATTAAATCATCTACTCTCTTTGGGGTTTGTTTATACCATAAGCTGTCCATCATTTCTAAGCAGGTTAAATACTTTTGTTTTTTTTTGAGATAAAACAGCATTTTTTTAAATTTCATTACACCTTTTGGTCCTAATTGGAACAGCATCTCAATTAGTAGCTCTTTTTCATTTTGTTTGTAAAATTTTTTTTCATAAATATTTTTAAATTGTTTAACTGACTTATTGAAATCATTTTCAAAGAGATCTTCAAAGTGTTGTTTTTTAAATTTTTTTTTGAAATATTTTTTTTCTTCAGCCTTAATCAAATGGCCGTATCCAATCGTATAAAAACCAAGTTGATCTTTATAAGGTTTGTTAGAATAGCCCTCGTTTTTTTTAATTCTATATTTTAGGTTTTTGAACAACAGAAACTAAGTTTGTGTTAGGGTCCACTTTGGGCTTGAAGAATTTATTTGTTTTTCAAAAGTCCAAGTATCCTTATTCTTAATAATTTTACCCTCATCGTTGTTTAACATTTGCTCACTTACAAAATTTATAGATATTGATATAATTTCATTTTCTACTTTTGCATCATGAATACCCTCAATAACTAAAGAGTAGAACTGTGATGATGGGTTATTTGTATTTTCGTTAATTGCTTTGTCAAATGCTTGGTACACGTCTTTTGAAACTAAATCTTTTAGTGTTTTTCTATCGCCGTTGTTAAAAGAGGTAATAATTATTTCAAAAGCTTTTTTAGCCCCCTCTAAAAACTGCTTGTGGTCAAAATTATTTACACGCTTGTAGATTTCTTCAAGTTTTAGTTCATTGTCTAGTAAAGATGGCATCTTTCTGTCTTGTTCGCCCTCTTCATTTTGTATAGGCTTTCTATTAGCAACATCTTTTTGAAAACCTGTTCTTTTTCCTAAAACGCTCCTTAGGCGGTATATTATAAAAGCAGCTATTGCCGCAAATATAATAATGTCGAAAAATTGCAGGTCACCATAAAGCATAAAAAATTATATAATTACTTTTTTCAATTTTAATAGTTAAATTTATTCCAAATTGGGTTTTTTATCTTTTTTAACATTTTTGAATGTAATGAAATTTGCTCTTTAGTCAAAGTTATTAGCTTTGTTGTCTGTTTGTTAGAATTCATTATTGTTGATTGATCAGCCTGATTGTCGGATGTTTCTAACTCCATAGAAAACTGCTTCCCTCCTCTCAGCTCTAAATAAACGGATGCTAATAGCTGTGAGTCTAAAAGGGCTCCGTGAAAGGACCTGTCTGACAGATCAACACCAAATCTTCTACATAAATAATCTAAATTTGCTATTCTAGTATTTAGAGTTTTTCTTGCCAGGGAAACTGTATCAACCACTGGATTGTTTAAAGGGGGTAAACCAAGTAAATAAAGTTCGTTATTGATAAAGCCCAAATCAAAATCAGCATTATGTATTACAAGCGTGTCTTCTTTTATAAAATCCAATAACAAAACGTGATTTTCTTTAAAGGTTTTTTGTTTATTCAAAAAGCTGTCTGATAAACCAACGATCTTTTTCGCAGACTCCGATATGTTTTTGTCTGGCCTGCAATAAAACTGTAAAGTTTTGCCGGTTGGAACATGGTTTCGAAGCTCAACGCAGCCGACTTCTATTATTCTGTCACCTGTTTTATAGCTTAGTCCTGTTGTTTCGGTATCAATTGCAATCTCTCTCATTTAGTTATTTTATCTAACGTCTTGTTTATTTTCGTTAGATACTCCTTAATGCTGTTATTATTAAATATTAATATATCAGAATTTTTTTTTCTATCTAGGTCTGATGTTTGAGATTTTAAAATTTTATTGAAAAAAAATTTAGTTATTTTTTTTGATTTCTTAAGCCTAATAAATCTATTCTTTCTTGTAGATATTATTGAAATAACAATATCAAATTTCTTATTCAACTTATTTTCAAAAAGAAGCGGTATATCAAGAAATATTATTTTGTTTTTTTGCTTTTTTTTAATCTCAATAAATTTTTTTCTTTTTTGTCTTACAACTTTAAAGATGTATCTTTCTAATCTTAACTTTATTTTCTTGTTTGAAAAAATTATGTTAGAAATAATTTTTTTATTTATTTTTTTTCTTTCTATAGAAGTTCCTAAGCCTATATTTTTTAGATGTTTTAAGAAGCTGATTGTTGGGTTTTTATAAATTTCTGCAACAAGCTTGTCTGAATCTAGTAATTCAAAACCCCGCTTAACAACCTCTTTAGAAAAAGTGGATTTTCCTGAGCCTATACCCCCTGTAATTGCAACAATAATTGTCATTTTATTTTGTTTTCTAAAATTTTAATAAGTTTTTTGTCTACAGCAGGACTAAACCCAAACCATAACTTAAAACATGGTGCTGCTTGTTCTAACAACATCGAGATACCGTAAATTTTTTTGTTATTAGGAAAAAGTTTTAAAAATTTAGTTTCTTTTGGTTTGTAAACCAAGTCACTTAGTATAGTTTCTTTTTTAACAAACTTTTTTTCAAACGAATTTATTGGGTTTATTGGTGTTGTGTTAATTATTAAGTCTGCGTTTGATAAAAATTCATGAAGCTTATTAAATGAAATTGTATATTTAGTTTTTTTTTCAAACATTAGTTTTTTTTTGGTTCTGTTTATTATATTAATATTTTTAAAACCCTTGTGTTTTAATACATAGTGAATTGCGAGAGCGGCCCCGCCGTATCCAACCAATAGTACTTTCATTTTTTTTATGTTGTTTTTTTTGGGTAGTGTTTTGAAATACCCCGTCCAATCGGTGTTGATACCTTTGGTTTTTGTGCCGAAAGAAAGACAGTTGACAGCATTAATTTGTTTTGCGTGACGATCCAATAAATCCGTGTGTTTAATAATTTTTTGCTTAAAGGGGATTGTGATGTTTATACCAATTGTGTCTTTGTCTTTTTTAATTTCTTTAATCTTTTTGTCAAAATTACTGTTATTTAGCTCAATATATTCATATTTTGCTTTTATTTTATATCTCCTAAACCAGTAATTAAAAATTACAGGTGATAGACTCTTTGAGGTGTTGTTTCCAATTACGTATATTTTTTTCATTTATTGAGACTTGTATATTTTATTAACTTAAACAGTGGAAGGCCCATTACATTAAAAAAGTCGCCTTTTATTTCTTGAATTATATTTGGTCCAAGGCCTTCTATTTGATAACAGCCAACTGATTGTAAAATTTGTTTACCTGCTTTTTTGAGATAAACTCCTATCTGTTTGTTATTAAGTTTTCTGACCATTACCTCGGTGGTTGATGAGCATTGCCAAATCTTTTTACCATCATAACAGATGGTCATTCCTGTTACAATTTTATGCTTCTTTCCAGAAAGAGCTCTTAGTTTTATGCTTGCTTCTTTTATATTTTTTGCTTTATCAAATATTTTTTTATCTAAATATATTAAAGTATCACATCCTATTATTTTTTTTTTGTTAAACTTTTTGTTTAAGCTTACACTTTTTGCTTTTTCATAAGAAAGTCTCTTAGCAACCGTAGCTGGATGTTTGTTTTTTAAACTATCTTTAATTTTTTTTTCATTACATAAAGGCTTAACTTGTTTAAAGGGGAAACCAGCATTTTTTAATATTCTTTTTCTTGAAGCGCTAGTACTTGCCAGAATATATTCGTTGTGGGTAATCATGTTAATAGATTTGTTATTTATTAACATAATTAAAAAAGTTTTAAATTAAGTAAAAATGTATTTTTTTTAGTTAATAATTTAATCACAGCTTAATAAAACATATTCTAGGTTTCCATATGTTGTTATTAATTATTTTATCCATGTTTTTTAACAGGTTATTAAACATATAATAATCGTCTAAATTATTGTATTTTCAATAAATATATGTTTATTAACTTTATTAGGCTTTTCTATTTGACTTTTTTTAACATGTTAATAGTTCTTTAAAAAACCATTAAAAATATAAAATTATACTAATTCACCTTACAAATACTACTAATATAATAATATATATAAATAATATTATTATTTATTTTGACATTGATATCTATTTTTTGTAGAAATTTATTTCATTTCTTTACCATCCCACCACTATGAATTTACAAGAGTTAAAAAGTAAAAATCCAGAAGAGCTTTTAAAACAAGCTGATAAACTAGGAATAGAGAACCCGTCTTCATTAAGGAAACAGGACTTGATGTTTGCAATTCTTAAAACCATTGCCGAAGAAGGGACACCGATTACGGGTATTGGAGTAATAGAAATCATGCAAGATGGGTTTGGTTTTCTAAGATCATCAGAATCTAATTATTTACCAGGCCCAGATGATATATATGTTTCACCATCTCAGATTAAAAAGTTTAGTCTAAGAACTGGTGATAGTGTTGAAGGTGAAATTAGATCACCAAAACAAGGAGAAAGATATTTTGCAATAATAAAAATAAATAAAATTAATGGCCAAGATGTAGATCAGGTAAAAAATAGAGTTAATTTCGAAGACTTAACACCGTTGTATCCAGATTCTAGATTCAAACTTGAACAAGAAAAACCAATGCCAGACTTAACTGAAAGAATTATTGATATAATAGCTCCGCTAGGAAAAGGACAGAGGCAGCTTATAGTTGCACAACCATTTACTGGTAAAACTATAATTATGCAAAAAATAGCAAATGCCATAACAGCTAATAGTCCTGACACAAAACTGATCGTTCTTCTTATAGATGAAAGACCTGAAGAAGTTACAGATATGCAAAGATCACTTACTAAGGGAGAGGTTATTAGTTCTACTTTTGATGAACCAGCATCGCGACATGTCCAAGTTGCTGAAATGGTTATTGAAAAAGCAAAAAGACTTGTTGAATACAAGCACG
>MDTG01196646.1_pt1 | contig 20451 bp, 15 predicted proteins | sample 811421 | NCBI WGS metagenome assembly MDTG01 (sample SAMN05326645, study PRJNA326480) | marine metagenome | isolation source: seawater | place: Pacific Ocean: South East | collected 2011
GGTGCCCGGTTGTACCGACCCCGCGGCCTGCAACTTCAACGGCCTTGCCACCGATGAAGACGGCTCCTGCATCTTCACCGACGGCCAGTGCCAGACCTGTGAGGAGGGCGTCATCGTCGACAACGATGCCGATGCCGATGGCATCTGTGATGCGGACGAAGTGCCGGGCTGCCTCGACAGCACGGCTTGCAATTATGCCCCGGCATCCACGGATGAGGACAATTCGCTGTGCACCTACGTGACCACGGCCTGTGAGACCTGTGAGGACGGCGTACTCCTCTCCAATGATGAAGATGGAGATGGCATCTGCAATGCCGATGAAATCCAAGGCTGCAACAACCCGGCGGCGTGCAACTACAACCCCATTGCGACAGACGACGATGGCAGCTGCATCGTCCCAGAATTCCCGTGCGAAGTGTGCGACGGACTCAGCGTGGTCCTGGCCGATTCGGACGGGGACGGGGTCTGCGACCCGGATGAAATCCTCGGATGCACCGACCCAACAGCCTGCAACTACGACAGCACGGGCACGACAGATACGGACAACAGCTTGTGCGCCTACGCGACGGCCGAATGCGAGGTCTGCTCGGGTGAAACAGATGGAAGCGGCGTGGTCGCATTGGTCGATGCCGACGGAGACGGCATCTGTGACAACGACGAAATCGAAGGCTGCGACGACCCGGAAGCCTGCAACTTTGACCCCATTGCCACAGACAATGATGGCAGCTGCGAATACCAAGACGCCCTCGGCGTGTGTGGCGGGTTCTGCCCATCCGACATGGACAATGACGGCATCTGCGACGACGAGGACGCTTGCATCGGACTGTATGATGCCCTCGGAGAATGCAATGGAAACTGTCCCGCAGACATCGATCAGGACGACATCTGCGACAACATCGATCCCTGCGTGGGCAGCTACGATGCCCTGGGAGAATGCAATGGAGATTGCGAGGCCGATTTGGATGAAGATGGCATTTGCGACGATGAAGACGACTGCATCGGCACCCCCGACGCCCTCGGAGTCTGCAATGGCGACTGCCCGGCCGACGCCGACGGCGATGGGGTCTGTGACAACGCGGAAATCTTGGGATGTACCGATGAAGCGGCCTGCAACTTCGACGCTGACGCCACCGAGGAGGACCAGAGCTGTGAATACCTCGACGTTCTGGGCGTCTGTGGCGGTGACTGCGCTGCAGATGAAGACAACGATGGCATTTGCGACGATGAGGACGCCTGTGTCGGCCAATTTGACGCCCTTGGCGTGTGCAATGGCGATTGTCCGGCGGACATTGACCAGGACGACATCTGCGACAACATCGACCCCTGCGTGGGCAGTTATGATGCGCTTGGCATCTGCAATGGCGACTGCGAGGCCGACCTCGACGGAGATGGCGTTTGCGATGACGCCGAGGTCCTCGGCTGTACCAATCCTGACGCCTGCAACTTCGAACCGAGTGCCACCGAAGAAAACGGCTCCTGCCTGTTTGACGATGCCCTTGGCGTGTGTGGCGGCTCCTGCACGTCAGATCTCGATGACGACGGCATCTGCGACGATGTCGATGAGTGCGTGGGAATCGTGGACGCCATTGGAGTGTGCAACGGAGACTGTGTGGAAGACCTCGACAACGATGGCGTGTGCGACACCGACGAAATCCTGGGTTGCACAGATTCGATGGCGTGCAACTTCGATCCCGACGCCACGGAGGACGATGGTTCCTGCACCGTGGAGGACGCCATCGGGGTTTGTGGTGGCGATTGCCCCTGCGACCAGAATGACAACGGCATTTGCGATGACGTGGAACTGGCCTGTCCGGACTTCAATGCGAACGGCATTTGCGACGGCAATGAAACGTTTGGATGCACCTACGTCGAGGCCTGCAACTTCGACGGAACGGCCACCACTGACGATGGGTCATGCACGTATGCTGAACCCGGGTACGACTGCGACGGCAACAACATCGACGCAGAGGAGCTCTTCTACGGCTGCACCTACGAGGAGGCCATCAACTATAGCGCTGCGGCCGACCTCGATAATGGTTCTTGCGTCTTCCTCGACGTCATCACCGACATCGGTCCGTGCTATTTCGATGTCACGGATGACGGCATCGTCAATACGCCAGACCTGTTGATTCTGCTGCAATACTGGGAAGCCACTTGCGTGGACTGATCGCGAGCCACCGACTTTCAGGAAAGCCGCGCCATTAAAAGCGCGGCTTTCTCATTGAGCTGCGCCGCTGCTCGGCAGCAGCCGCCTCTTCTTCGCGGGCCAGAATGTCCGCAATCTGCTCGGCGCCCACCTGCTTGGCGATGACCCGCTTATTGCGGTCAAGGAGGAACATCTTCGGCGTCGCGTAGACATCGAAGGTGGTCCGGAAATTCAGGCTCTTGAGCGTGGTCACGCCGGCCATGATCAGGGCTGTGGCGCTGTCTGAGGCGTTGATCTGCGGATTGTCCGATACGTGGATCCAGTCGCCGATGTTCTTTTCTCTCACGTATTCCAACCACGGCTCCGGCTCGAAGTCGTTGCCGATGGCATAGATCTCCAGCCCTTTGTCGTGCCACTCTTCATAGAGGGCCTCCAGCTTCGGCATTTCCTTCTTGCAGTGGCCACACGTCGACTCCCAGATGGAAACCAGGGTGTATTTGGCATCCACATCATAAAGGCTGACCCAATTCTGCTGGCTCGTGTCGGGCAGGATGATGTTGGGAATCCGCATACCACACTGGCTGTAACGCAAGTCTTCTGCCCGGTCCGTGACCTTCTTGAGTTGCGCTTCGGCCAGCCAATCCGCTTGCCCGGTGGCGTAGTAGCGGTCCACCAAATCCACGAAGACCTTGTCCATGCACATCACTTGGCTCTTCTCTGCGGAAAAGGTGAAGAAGTGCACGAAGTACTTGAACATGTCCGGGTCTCCCTGCGTGCGGGCGATCAGCTTGTTGACCTCCACGAGCGCTGTATCGGGCAATTGCGGCATCACATTGCTCCAGAACTGCTCCAGCAGGGTGTGCAAGGCCGGATCCCGGACGAGACGTCCATCGGAGAAGTCAACGCGGTCCCAGTAGAGCTTGCGGAATTGGTAGTAACGCCAGAGCTGCGGATTGTCCACCCCTGCTGGTGCTTCCGGCACATCGGGCTCCTGAACCATGGCCACCATCTTCCCGAACAGCGTGTTGCCATGCTCTTCCTGAATGCGCACCTGCTCTGCTTCCACCTCAAGGTTGAGCACCTCCAGGTCCGATACAAGCTGTGCCCGATCCGCTTCGGACAGGGTGGTGTCTTGGGCCCGGGCGTCAATGGGGGCCCGCTTTTCGCGCATGATCTGGATGAATCCGAGGTAATCGTAGAACAATTGGGTGTCCAGCCCCTTCTGCACTTCCACGCTTCCGGGCAAGTCTGCGAGGTTTGCGGTCAGGGCAATGTCTCCTCCGGTCACAATGAATTCGACAAACGCATTTTCCGGCAGCACCAGCCCGTATTTGCCCCCTTCTTCCGCAGGGGGAGAGGGGAACGTGAAGCGCCCTTTGTCTTCGACCGAAGCGGTGTCCGCGTAGTACATCTTGTTGCCGTAGTAGTTGGCCAAATAGACGGTATCGCCCTGGGCCAAACCCTCCACCTGAAAGGACAAGGTGCCTTGGGCGACGGCGAATCCAGAAAACAACAAGGCCACTCCCAACAACAGGGAGCACACCGTGGACGACAAAGCGCGAGAGAAAGACATCAATGACATGTGCGTTGCGATGGCCGCTAATTTAGCCGTGCGCCATGGCATCCGATGCAAACAAGTCCTACAACTGGGGCATCCTCGGATGCGGGTGGCTGGGGCAAGCCTTGTGCAGGGCACTTCAGGAAGACCAGAAGACCTGCTGGGGGACCGGACAGTCCACTGAAACACTTCAGGCCATTGCCGCTACAGGTGGAGATGCGATCCAATGGAAAGGCGGCCCCTTCGCTGTATCGACATGGCCCGAGACGGCATTCCTGCTCGTCGCCTTGCCCCCGTCCGCGGGCGAGTTGGCCCTGGACACCGCCGCTACCTTGTCGCATGAGGTGCAACACACGGTGCTCATCAGCAGCACCAGCGTGTATCCCGCAGAACAAGGCCGATACCGGGAATCCGACGCCATTCGCAGGATCAGTCCCCACTCCGGCGCCTGCCTGTTGGACATCGAGGGCCAATTTGACCCCGCAAGGACCACCATCCTGCGGGCCGGAGGGCTGTTCGGTCCCGGGCGCCACCCCCGGGGATTCCTCCGTGGCCGGCCCTTAACCAATCCTGCGGAAACGGTCAACATGGTACACCAACAAGACGTGGTCCGGGCCATCCTGCATGCGGCCGAACAACGCCTCGCGGGGCCTTTCAATGTGGTCAGCCCCATTCAGACTTCCCGGAGCACCTTCTACGCCGCTGCAGGCGCTGTCCCATGCGCTTCACAGGAACAAGCCTTGCCTCAGGGTCGCCACATCCTTTCGGAAGCCCTCTTGGAAACCGGCTTCACTTTCCTTCATCCGGATCCGGCCAAAGCGGTCCTCAGCTTGACATGAGCATGCGCGTTCAACACCTCCCGTTCCTTCTTCAGCGCGCGAACGACAGGGACATCCACGGCACATGGCACTTGCCCGAAGACCTGCCTGCCAAAGGCACGGTGCTCTTCTTGCATGGCTACAAAGGATATATGGACTGGGGCGCGTGGAATCAAGTCGGAGATCAAATGGCCCTCTCTGGATGGCGGTTCCTGCGCATCAACTTCACCCACAACGGCACCACACCCGATGCGCCTTCTGCATTCGCGGACCTCGAGGCCTTTGGCCGGAACACCCACCGGAGGGAGCGGGACGAAGCCCTGGCGGTCCTCTGCGCTTTGCGTGAGCCCGGACCTGTAGGCCACCCCAATCCCACAGCGCAAGGCCCCTTGGCTGTCGTGGGACACAGCCGGGGTGGCGGTATGGCGGTTCTTGCAGCTGCACAAGGCGACACCATGTTGCGCCATGAAAGCGCGGAAGGAGTGACCCACCTGATCACATGGGCGGCAGTGGCCGATTTCAAATCCCGCTTTCCAGGACCGGAGACCCGCCAGCTTTGGGAGCAGACCGGCCAATTGGAGGTCATCAACCACCGCACACGTCAGCGGATGTACCACAATTGGACCTTCTACACGGATTTCCTGGCCCACGAAAAGGAACTCAACATCGAATCGGCCATCCGGTCGTTTGGAGGACGCACCTTCATTGCACATGCCGAAGATGACGCCGCCGTGGATGTGGAGCACGCCCTTCAACTGTCAGTCTGGGCACAGGATCCCACGTTGCTGCTGATGGAGGAAGGGGGGCACACCTTTGGCGCCTCAGAACCTTGGACGTCTCCGGCGTTGCCCCCCATCCTCGAGGGCCTGACGCAAACGACCCTGCGCTTCCTAGAGGAAGGCAGGGTCGTCGGTGATTCGCTGGAATAAGACTCAGCGGCGCACCACCAGCTTGCGAAGGTTGCGCAAATCCGAAGTGCCGAGCAGGTAGACGCCTTCCGGAATGTCGAGGCGCAATGTCTGCTGTCCGGCTTCGACTGCAGAACGGACGACCTCGCGGCCCATCAAGTCGAGCACCACAATGTCCTGCGCCTGGGTTACGCCAGTAAGGCGAAGGGAACCGGAAGTCGGGTTTGGGGCAAAGCCAAACGCCTCCACCGTCGCCTCGGCCACGTCCACCAGCACGACATCGCTGACTTCGAGGGAAATGTCATCCACGTAGTAGAAACCAGTGGTGGTGCCATCTCCAAAGGCAAAGAAGTTGATGCTGGAGAAGTTGCCGACGTAGGGAAACTGGGCCACCTCTTGGCCTTCAAGCCAAAGTTTGGCCAACCCCTGATCGAGGTCCACCACGACGCGAACCTCAAACCAGGAACCAATGCTGACGTTGACAGGAGCAGCACCGCCCCACGGGCCATCGACGAGCGCCGATCCCTGCGCATCAATGGCGCAATTCAGCTGCCAGCTGTCGGTTCCAATACCCGGGGCGTCCGTGCCCTGAATATTGAAGTAGGCTGCAAAGCCTTCCTCCACCAACATCTTCCAGGTCAGGCTCCAATTGCCCTCGGTTTGGGCCACGTCCAACAGGACATCGCCAGGACCACCTGCAGCTGCAGTTTGCTCGACCTTAAGGGAGTTCAAGCTCTCAAACGCATTCTCATCGGTGATTTGCAAGTCGCCGTCAGTGCCCTCCGTTCCGGCAGCCCAAGGGTAGAAATGATCGCTGACCACGGAGACGTAGTCGCCGGCCACATAATCTTCGAATCCTTCCGTGAATTGACCGAAGGAGAGGAGCGGTGCCACAAGTACAGCACAGAGTAGGGTTTTCTTCATGTTTTGGTGGTTTCAGCCAAGGTAATTCTACCTTTCAATATCAGAAGAACCGATGAGAGGAGAAGGGAACATCCGGAAGTTGAAAGGGCGGTTGAACGAGGTCCATCAAGTGCAATACAGGTGGTGTTCCGCGGACATCCTCGTGGCGCATTCGCCCGTCGACATCACAGGCGCCGTAGGCGGTCCCATCCGCATTGAATCGCAAGGACAGATTCATTGCACAGTCACCGGAAAGCGCATCCGGAAAACCTATGGCGACGGCATGTCATTTGACGCCTTCCAGTCGTCTCCCTTGGCGGTGGAAAGCATCATTCGGCCGGAATTGAGTCGCATCCACGAGGGCATCGCCCTGCGCGATGCCGCCTGGGAAGAAGCCCACCATAACCAACCTCATGCCGTTTACCTGAGCGCCACCAGCGGCATCAAAGTGGGGGTCACCCGCGACACCAACATCCCCTCCCGTTGGATCGACCAAGGAGCAAACGGCGCGTTGGTGCTCGCCCGAACCCCATACCGCCAGCTGGCCGGCCTCATTGAGGTGGCCATGAAGGACCATTTTGCCGACAGGACCCAATGGCGGGCCATGCTCACCGCCGGCAATCCGGAGCAGGCCAAAACCGAAGGTGCATTGACGGAGGCACTCGATGACGCCTTTGAGAACTGCCCCGCCGAGTTCGAAGACTTCCTCGTGGACGAGGATGCGGTGACCTTCCTTGAATACCCTGCTGTCGGTTTCCCGGAGAAAGTCAAGTCCATCAAGCTCGACACCACCCCTGTGATCGAGGGCACACTGGCCGCCATCAAAGGACAGTACCTCATCTTCGAAGACGGCCGTGTCTTCAATGTCCGACGCCATTCCGGCTACCGAGTCCAGTGGACCTTCGGCGCCTGAGTCCTTGTCAGTTCAAACTGGGGTCGGTCGGCAAACCCGGCACCTTGGAGAAGCGAGGGCCTTTGTCCCCAAGCAACTGCTTCCAAAGCTCACCTGGATCCGTGTCCATCACGATGTTCAACTTGTCCACCAGGGGCGCATCGTGAACGTACCAACTGTGGCGTTCCATCTCGGCCTCCAATTGGCCTGCTGCCCAACCGCTGTATCCGATGAAAAAGCGGATGTGCCCTTTTGCCTGCCCCGGTCGGGACAACAGCTTCCGGATGTCATCCAGTTCGCCCCCCAGCCACAAACCGGGCAGCACAGGCATAGCATTAACAACCTGATCGCCATAGGTGTGAAGGAAGAAGAGGCTGTCGTCGTGCACCGGCCCACCGAGAGACACTTCGTGGTCGATTCCCCAGGCTTCCGACTCCGGCAACACCTCTTTCAGACGGCGACCAGTTCCATTGTCTAGCACGAGTCCCACCGTGCCGTCCGCATCGTGATCGCACAGAAACACCGTTTTGCGACCGAACCAGGGGTCGGTCAAAAAGGGCTCGGACAGCAAAAACTGTCCGGCGCGGGGCTTCGCTGTGGAATCCGGAACGATTTCCATGCTGCAATGTCCCACTTTTGGCGTTGCATGTCGAGAACCCGCTTCCCAAAAAAGCGCCCCACGTTGCCTCTGCGACTTTGGCTGCTCCTTCCGCTGCTCTCCATAGGCGCCACGGCCTCCCTACTCGGTCAAGGATTGGGCAAGACCCCGACCTGGGATGAAGCCATCCGCGCCTATCAAGGGCTGCACGACCGCCATCCGGAAAACACCACCTGGGCGCCCTTCGGCACCGCTGATGTGGGACGCCCCCTGCACTTGTTTACCATGGGAAAAAAGGAGGGGGCCGAACTGACACTGCTGGTCAACAACGCCATCCATCCAGGCGAACCCTGCGGCGTCAATGCCTGCATCGCTTGGGCCACGGACATGCTTGATGGCGGAACCTTGCCCGACGGCGTTCACATTGCCATTGTGCCCATATACAATGTGGGAGGGGGCTTGCGGCGCAATTGCTGCACGCGGGCCAACCAACTCGGTCCGGAGATGTATGGTTTTCGTGGCAACGCCCGAAACTTGGATTTAAACCGAGATTTCATCAAATGCGACAGCCGCAACGCATTGGCTTTCAATGCCATGTTTGCTTCACTGTCCCCGGACGTGTTTGTGGACACCCACACCTCCAATGGCGCGGATTACCCTGCGGTCCTGACCTTGATTGCCAGCCAACCCGACAAACTTGGCGGCGTCCTCGGCCCTTGGCTCGAACACACCTTGATGCCTGAGCTCTACGCCGATATGGCCGAAGCCGGCACCGCCATGACGCCTTACGTTTACACCTTGGGCGACACGCCGGACAACGGCATCATGGACTTCCTCGAAACCCCGAGGTATTCGACCGGCTACGGCGCATTGCACCACACCATCGGCTTCACCACCGAAGCGCACATGCTCAAGCCGTTTGAGGACCGGGTGGCGGCAACGCGATTGTTTCTGGAAGTGGTCCTCGATGCGGGGCTTCGGCATACAAAGGTGATCCGCGACCTGCGCCAACAACAGGACCAACTCTTCCGCCAAGCCGACGAGGTGGAGGTGGCCTGGGCGCTTGACACCAGCGCCGTGGATGCGGTCGCGTTCTCGGGATATGCCGCTCGACAGGAGTGGAGTCCAATCACCCATGAACGGCGCTTGCGCTATGACCGGGACAGCCTCTGGACCCGTGATATCCGACATCTGCACACTTACGTCGGCACCGAAACGGCTTCCGTACCTGCCGCCTTCATCATCCCGCAGGCTTGGCGCCACGTGTTGGAGCGGTTGCAGGCCAACGGCGTCCGCATGACCGATGTCCCCAACGACACGACCTTGGTCCTCGAGGTCACCTACATCCTGTCCCACCGGGCATCGGAGCGCCCATATGAAGGCCACCATTACCGAACCATCCAAGACGTGGAGGTGCGCAACGAGGAAGTCCAGCTCTTTGCAGGCGACAAAGTCATCTCCATCGACCAACCCGCGGCCCGTTATCTTTTGGAGACACTCAGCCCTAAGGCTGTGGACGCCTTCGCGGCTTGGAACTTCTTTGACAGCGTCTTGCAACAGAAGGAATACTTCTCGGCCTATGTGTTTGAGGAAACCGCCCAAACGATGGTGGAAGAAGACCCCGATTGGATGGACCGACTCGATGCACTCCGGGAAGCCAATGCGGAAAAAGGAACGTCCATGGGCCACCGTGCCCAGCTCGACGTGCTGTACAAAGCCTCCCCGCACTTTGAAGGCACTTCTAATCGCTACCCCGTCTACGCCTGGCCCAAGGGGAATGGGCTTCCTTTTGAATGAGCCATGAGCCGGGATTGGTACCACCCCTTCATCAGCGGACACCATCAAGTGGTGCGCACCCTTCGGCGCGAAGTGCTCGACGCCAGCCCGGGTCAATGGCGCCTAGCAGCGGACACCGTGGCCCGACTTTACGTGGCACCGCGGGACATGCAGGTTCAGAAGGAGGATTGGCACGGATTGCGCACCGAGCGCATCCTGCGCAAGGGCCACCGGCCTGAAACCAAGGACATCCTGTGGATCCATGGAGGCGGATTCGCCTTCGGGTCACCGAGGACGCACCGTGCTGGTGCTGCGGCACTCGCGTTGTCGACCGGCCGAGCCGTGCGGCTTCTCGACTACCCCTTGGCCCCGGAGCATCCGTATCCACAGGCGCTGGACGCCTTGTCTCAAATCTCAGTGAACGTTCCCCTCGACATCGTGGGCGATTCGGCCGGGGGCAACCTCGCATTGGCTTGGGCCTTGCGCCGCGGACATGGGGACCGGCTCATCCTGCTTTCGCCATGGCTGGACCTTCGGGTGGACGGACACAGCGCCCGGCGCAATGCGAGTGGGCACAGCGTGTTTGACCGGGAAGACCTTCGGGAATACGCAGGGCTCTACCTCGCCGGGCATGCTGCCACCTCCCCGGATTGCAGCCCCATTCTCGCAGAAGACATCGCCCTTCAGCGCCTCGGCGATATTCTGCTCGAATCTTCCAGCGTCGAAATGCTCCATGCCGACGCTGAAGCCTTGGCCGCGCGCGCCAAGGCGCTCAACCTCCCACTGACTTGGGCCCAGGAAGAGCAAGCCCACCACGGCTGGCAGCTCTTTCCCGACGTTTTGCCCGAGGCCCAGCGAAGCATCCGACGCATGACCGATTTCCTTGCATAGGCTCGACGGAATGGCGCACTGCGCGTGACACCTGCTTAACACACCCCCGACCAAATTGCGCCTGTCGAAATGGATGGAGGTTTCGATTTCAGGTTCTCAGGGTTGGCTGCAACAAAAGGGGCCAATCTCTCCAAGGCAAAGCCACCTCCAAACGCGGGGGTGGCTTTTTTCATTGGGCCAGCACCTCATCCATGGCATCCAACAGGGACGCCAATGCCCCCGCCAATTCTTCGCCACTGACATTGAGGGGAGGCGCCAATCGGAAGCCCTCGGGACGGCTCAAAAACCAAAAGAGAATCAACCCCCGCTTGCGTGCGGCCTTCACCAATTCGGCCACCTTGTGCGGGTGGTCCAGATCCACCCCAAGGAAATGGCCCCGGCCTCGCACCTCCTTGACGAGTGGATGGGCTCGCAAAGCCGTTTTCCAAGCCTCTCCTTGGCACAGGACGGTTTCGAGATCAAGACGGGCCAATTCGGTGAGGTAAGCTGCCGCGGCAGCACAAGCCATCGGGTGCCCGCCAAACGTGGTGATGTGGCCCAGCTTCGGAGACTCCCGCAGTTGCTTCATGTGGTCTGAAGCCGCCACGAAAGCGCCGATGGGCATGCCCCCGCCCAACGCCTTGCCCAGTACGAGCACGTCCGGCTCCACCCCGGTGGCTTGGAAGGCATGGACATGCCCGGTTCGGCCCAACCCACATTGGATCTCGTCGAGGACCAGCATGGCTCCCACAGCTTGACAGCGCGCCTTCAACGCCAGCAAATGCGGTTCTGGGACAGGCCGGATTCCCGCATCGCCCTGCACCGTTTCCACAAAGACGGCAGCGGTCTTTTCCGTAATGCGCTCCAGTTCCTCATCGTCCCCAAACGCGAGGTGATCCACATCGGGCAGCAGCGGCATGAAGGCGTTGCGGCGATGGGAGGGGGTAGACAGGCTCAAGGCCCCGAATGTGGCCCCGTGGTAGCCCCCATGTACCCCGAAGATCTCGGTTCGACCGGTCACACGTCGGACCAGCTTCATGGCCCCTTCAATGGCCTCGGTGCCGCTGTTGACGAAATAGACGGAATCGAGGGCCGTGTCTTTGAGAGACGACAACAATGCCTTGGCCGCACGGTCCTGCGCCGATTGCGCATACTCCCCGTACACCATCACATGGAGATGCTGGTCCACCTGCGCATGCAAGGCCTCTCGAATGGCCGGGTGGCCATGCCCCAGGTTGCTCACCCCAATGCCACTGACCAAGTCGAAGAGGCGCTCGCCATTTTCAGTTTCCAGCCAACACCCCTCAGCCCGCACAATGCGTTCGCCAAGCGGATGTGGCGTGGTCATGGCTAAGCCCCGGGAGAGAAAGTCTGAAGCGGCCTTCATGGAACTGGAACCGCTTCGAAACCGAACTCATCGGCAAACACCCACGTAGGATTGCCCCGTCCCGGATGCCAATCCGGGATGACCCCTCCATTGAAGGGGGACAACTCCAACTGCAGGTATCGGGCTTTTCGGCTTCCTTCAGCGCGAATGCGACGGGAATGAGCGCCGTATTGCTGTGGATCCATTCCAGGACGTTCGCGCCCAAATTCCTCAAACGTGACTCCGTCCATGGACGTCCGGAACTGCACTTCAGATGGTCCCCAGATCCATGACTTGACATCCTGCAGCACCCCAACGTCCATGCTGGCGATGCGATGGACGCGCCCCAAATCCACAGTGACCAGCGCCGGAACGCCGTGATATCCTTGCCAATCTCCAGTTCTGAAGTCATCGCCATCGCCGCGGATATCATCGACCAAAGCGCGGTCACCGCCCGCCGCATATTGGTTCGCATAAGGGTAAACGATGTTGATGCCGTAGTCAGGATTGACCCGGGCAATCCGCCCAGAGACCACAGCACTCCTGATCCCGTCTCGCTCAGCGACAAGCTGGACCACCTGGGTACCGCGCACGGTGATGGGACCTTGAACCGGTTCCATTTTCGTCATGTCCCCCTCATCCCCGATGGCATAGTAGAGACGGGCATCGGAGTCGATGCACCCCACTTCCACGGACAAGCTGTCTCCCGAGTAACTGCGGGGCGCATTGAGATAAGGGGCAGCCACAAATGCGTCCTCTGCCATCGTCCAATCCGCCACAGGCCAATCGCCTTGGGCACGGCCAAACCCGTCAGCCGGAGCTGGCTCGTCCGACATGGTGAACGCCCAATGGCCTCCGGCCAAGAGCTGTGCATGGGTGACCCACGCTCGGGACTGGGGTTCTCCGTTGATGGTCAACCCGTGGATGTACGTCGCGTTGGGACCAGAACGGTCTGCCGTCACCCGCAGGGTGCGGCCATTCGGGAGCAACCATTCCACCTCGTCGTAACGCGGCGTACCCAAGACGTACTGATCCGAACCCGGTGTAACGGGGTATAAGCCCAACGCACTCCAGACGTACCAACTGCTCATCTGTCCGCAATCCTCATTTCCACTCAACCCGTCGGGTTCCGCGGTGTAGAGCGCATCACAGATGCTGTCCACCAAAGCCTGTGTCCGGTCAGGATAACCCGCAAACGATGGCAGATAAGCCATGTGATGAGAAGGCTCATTGCCGTGCGCGTATTGGCCGATGAGGCCGGTGATGTCGCTCTGGTGGCGGCCCGTCATCTCGCTGGACGCAGCGAACATGTCCTGCAGGCGCTCCGCATATGCCTCAGGCCCGCCGAGGAGGGCCATGTGGCCACTGATGTCATGCGGCATGAAGAAGTTGTACTGCCAACCGTTGGCCTCAGTATACTCGAACGTCACTTCTGTGGGGTCAAAACCTTCACGCCATGCTGCGCCATACCGCGGTTGGATGAACCTGTTGGCGGGGTTGTACAGGTTCTGCCAGCCCTGAGCGCGACGGCCGAAGCGCGACGCGATGTCCATTCGGCCCATGCTTTCCGCCATGCGCGCAATGCAGGCATCATCAAAGGCATACTCAAGCGTCTTGGACACGCTTTCGCTTTCTCGCTCCAAGGGCAAATACCCGATGCTGTCCCAAATTGGTTTGGCCAGCTCATCGGCCGTCGCAGCCGCCACCATGGCGTCGAGGGCTTTCTCCGCGTCGTAATTGCGCAGCCCTTTGGCCCAGGCATCCGCGATGACGGGCACCGCGTGGTAGCCGATCATGCACCCGGTGTAGTTGCCAGCCAGTTCCCACATGGGGAGTTGTCCGCCCTCCTCATGCATGGCGATGAAATTCCGAACGAATTCCTCAGTCCGTTCGGGTTCCAAAACGTTGAGCAGGGGGTGGGTGGCCCTGAACGTATCCCACAGGGAAAACACCGTGTAGCGAAGCGTGCTGTCGTCCGCCTGATGCACGCGCAAGTCCGTCCCCCGGTAGCGCCCGCCCACATCCGTGGCGAGGTTGGGAACCGTCAAACTGTGGTAGAGGGAAGTGTAGAAAATGGTCCGCTCATCGGCATCCGGTTCTTCAATCTGAATCCGGCCCAGCGCCGCATTCCATTGCTGCTCCGCCCGGGCCCGGGCCGCATCAAACCCGCCCGCCGTCGGGGCTTCCGCGTTGAGGTTGGCCACCGCTCCTTCGAGGTCCGAGAAACTCAAAGCCACTCTGGCCTCAACAGACTCTACATCTTTGAAAACCAATGAGAAAATGGGGACGTAGGTCAACTCCTGCTTCAGCACGCCATTCGCATCGCGCTCGGTCTGCAATTCCGCCATCTGATCCAGCCATTCAAACGGTTGATCAAACCGCATCGCGAAATACACATGCTGCTCCCGCGCCCAGTTGTCCGAGACCCGCTGCCCCACCAAGGTGGAGTCGTCCAAAGGGTACATGCCGTAATTGATGAGGTCATCCCGGTGAGCCAGGTCCACCACAAGCTGCAGCGTATCGCGCGATGACAAAGTCCAACGGTGGTGCCCCACGCGCTCGCTGGCCGTCAATTCGACTTCGAGCCCACTGCGCTCCAATGCGCATCGATAGTAGCCCGCATGGGCTTCTTGACTGCCCTGGACGAAGCGGTCACGGTACCGCTCCCGCCAGACGCTCCCCGTGTCCATGGGGCCCACAGTGGGCATCAGCAATACGTCGCCATAATCGCTGACCCCTGTGCCTTGCAAGTGGGTGTGGCTGAATCCGTACAGCTCGTCATCTGTGATGTGAAACCCGCCGCATCCGTCCCAGCCCTCCAAGCGGGTATCGGGACTGAGCTGTACCATGCCAAAAGGCACCGTCGCTCCAGGATAAGTATGGCCATGCCCACCCGTTCCGATGAACGGATCAACCTCCTCACACAGCGGCTTTTCCGGACCTGTGCAAGACATCATAGTCACCCCGACCAAGGAAACCAACAAGCTTAATCGCAGGGCAACAGGGGTAAGGCGAATGTGGAGATCGTTGGACATCATTGTTGCTTGAGGGTGGGCATGGGAATGCCAGGAGGAACGTCAAGTGCTCCGGGCTCCTTGCACACGAGACACTTCATCCGGTCATGAAAACCGAAGTGCTGAATGGAAGGCGCTGGCGGATTGAAAATGCTGTCCAAGGCCAATTGATCCAGTGGCGATAGGAAACCAGCGACAAAGGCATTCCGGTCTTGGCGGACCGTTCTCATCTCCTGCCGGATGGCCCCGAGCCGCAACAGCAGTTCAGTCTCATCCATGGCCGCCCTTTGCAGGGAGTCCACTTCAGCCTTGAGGCGACCAGACCTCTCTGCGGCGGAAACAAACGCACCCGTCCAAACCCGTTCCACGGAGGGAAGGGGAGCGAACCGCTCGACCAAAGCGTCCAACAGGCGTCCTTCCGCACCATTGAGGCCACTGGCCCCTTGCGCGGAACACGCCCCAACCGCACACACCCATGCCAACAGCAGGGCGAGCGATGAACAGAACCTCGGACAACAGCGTGAACTCATGCGCCCTGCAAATTACCGCAGGGGAACGAGGTCTCCCGCCAACAGCCACCGCACCGCTTCCTTCCAAGCAGCGGCATCTGCGTTACAGTCGGCATTGACCTCGAGATCAAAGGAGCGTGGCGCGGAAGCACCCAACTCTGTTTGGAGGGTTGGAATGGACACCCAAAGGCCGGAACCCGGCAATTTCACAAACTCCGGTGAGCCCGAGCAGCCCCCCCGAAGACCCAAGGGTGCGCATCCAAAAGCGCGCGCCCGACCCGAGAGAAGCAAAGCATCAGCCAACAGGAGGGAAGCACTGAAACTGCCCCCATCCAACAGGACCGCGACAGGAACAACCATGGGCCGTTTGGTGCGAACGATGGGCATCACGGGCACCGCTTCGATTGCGCCTGCCATGGACCAGGCGCCCTCTTGCTCTTCAGGCCACGATTCTGTCGAGACAAAAGCTTGCAGCACCGCATGCCGACGGGTGCGGTACCCACCAAGGTTGCCGCGCAAGTCTAACATGACCGGCTTGGCTGTCCGCCTCAGTTTGCGCCGAGATCGGCGAAAGTCCCGGGCAAAGGAACGGTCGCTTCCTTGGCCGAAGGAAGGCACCACCCAGCGCAGGAATGCCCCGTGGTCCACCACGGACATCTCCGACGAGGCGATGGAAGAAGTCATGGATTCAGAAGCCTTGGCATTCGGCCGCAAGACCCCAATCCAAGGCCATGTTTGCTTGAGCCAAGCGCACTGAGCACAGGGCGCAACCATCGGTCCGGGACCAAAATCCGCCCATCCCCCCAACATCTCGGGACAAGACGGCGCAGGCTCCTCCGTCCGGCCCCTCGTTACGCGCTCAAAGCCCAAGCGGAGATGCGCGTCGCCAGCAGATGCCAACCATCCCTGCAAGGCGAGGGCCCAGTCCAGTTCATTCACACCGCCATCCTGCAGCATCTGCGATACCAACCGATTCCGAGCCCCGAGACCAACCTCACGCCCGGCGAATTCGGCCATTCTTGGGCCCAGAACAGAATCCAGATGGGCCACATCGGCCAGGCGTTGTTCTCTCGAAACTTCAGGCCGCTGGCTCCAAGCCGACAGGCCCATCATCAGAAAGGCCCACACGAGACCTCGGCAGCGCAGAATTCCGCGGGGCAGGCTCATTCAGGCTGGTGGCGGTTCTTCACCATGGTCAGGATGGTGGCGATGGCGACCGTCTCACCGGTTTCATCCGTCACGTCCACCTTGAATTTCACGATGCCCTTGAGCACGTCATCCTCTCCGCGAAGCTCCTGCTGGACCTTCTCTTCCACAGTCAACTTCACACCAATGGTCATCCCTGGATAGACTGGCTTGGTGAACCGGCAACTTTCCAAGCCATAATTGAGGAGAACCGGGCCTTTGTGCGGCTCCACGAACATGCCTGCCGCCTTGGACAACACCCAGTATCCGTGCGCCACACGGCCTTCGAAAATCGTGCCGTCCAATGCGGTTTCGTCGACATGGGCGTAGAAGTGATCCCCACTCACATTGGCAAAATTGACGATGTCTGCCTCGGTGACGGTGTGGCGGTGGGTGGTGTAGGTCATGCCGACCTCCAAGTCTTCAAAGTGACGGCGGAAGGGGTGGACCTCAGATTCGGGACGTGAGGCACCGGGCTGGTGCCGCTGGGTGATCTCCGTGATGGTATCAGGGTGACCTTGGATGGCCGTGCGTTGCAGGTAATGACGGATGCCGCGCAAGCCGCCCATTTCCTCGCCACCGCCGGCACGTCCTGGACCACCGTGCACCAATTGGGGCATGGGGCTGCCATGCCCGGTGCTCTCCTTGGCGCATTGCGCATCCAACACCAGAATTCGACCGTGGTGGGTAGCTGCCTCTGTCACAAACTCACGTGCCACCGACCTGTCTGCCGTAGCAATGCTACAGCAGAGAGACCCTTTTCCCTTGTGAACCAAGTCAATGGCCTCGCTCAAGTTCTGGTATGGAAGGAGGGAGGAGACAGGACCAAACGGCTCCACCTCATGGACGAGCTTGGCTTCCAATGGCCGGGAATGGGTGAGAATCCTCGGACCGTAGAACGCCCCTGTTTCCGCTCTGGCACCCATCAATTCGGGAGACTCCATGGCGTACATGACCTCTGTCTCTGTCAACAAGCGCGACACGGCCTGTTCCACTTCATTGCGCTGCTCCATGCCGGCCAACGCCCCCATGCGCACCTGCTCCAGCGCGGGGTCTCCAACCGCAACGCGGTCCAACTGCTGTCGAAGGGCGTCTGCGACGGCCTCCAAGTGCACCTCCGGAACCATGGCACGGCGGACCGCCGTGCAACGCTGGCCACACTTGATGGTGAACTCTTTGCGCATCTCTTTGATGAACAGCTCGAATTCCGGGGTACCTGGAGCCGCATCCGGGCCAAGGACCATGCTGTTCAGCGAGTCCGCTTCACAATTGAAAGGCACGTTGTCACTAAGGATGCGGGGATGGGATTTCAACGCCAACCCTGTTTCCGCAGAACCGGTGAAGGTCACCACATCCTGGAACGTGACATGGTCCAAAATGTCCCGGGCACTGCCGCAAACCAATTGAATGGCGCCTTTCGGCAGGATGCCTGATTCCACGATCTCCTTGACCATGCTGTGAGCCACATAAGAGGTCAGGGTCGCCGGCTTGACGATCGCCGGCACGCCCGCGAGCAGATTGCAGCTCACCTTTTCAAGCATGCCCCAAATGGGGAAGTTGTAGGCATTAATGTGAACGGCCACTCCACGTTTTGGGACACCGATGTGGTGCCCGATGAACGTGCCTGCCTTGGACAGCATGGCGGGATCACCGTCCACGAGGTAGGGAAGATCGGGCAGCTGCTTTCGCAAGCTGGCATAGGCAAAGAGGGTTCCGATGCCTCCCTCGATGTCGATCCATGAATCGGATCGAGTGGCCCCGGTGTGGGCGCTCCACCTGTAGAAGTCCTCCTTTTTGGACATCAGGTGCAGGGCCAGCGCCTTCAACATGCGCCCGCGCTCCTGGAAGGTCATCTTCCGCAAGGCAGGACCTGCATGTTCTCGGCCAAAGCGAAAAGCAGAAGCCATGTCGACACTGCTCGCATCCACGCCGGCGACAACGTGGCCATGAACCGCATCGAGAAGGGGAGAGGGGTTCGGGCCTGCAGGAACCCATTGTCCTGCGATGTAATGATCAAGGATGTGCATCTCAACCGCAAAGAAAGGAGGCACTGACATGAATAATTCGTGAATTCGTCGACAGAAACCTTTCTTCAGGCAGAAAAATCGCCTATCTTGGGGAAGATTTGTTTTTGCCTCCTCTAGTCTTTGAATCATTAAACCACTGAACATGAAGAACTTGTTCGCCCTCACTGCCGCTGTGCTTTTCGGCTTTTCTGCCGCTGCCAGCAACGTTCAGCTCGTGGTCCAAGCCGTGGACAACGGTGATGCCGTCCCCGGCAATACCTACCGCGTCTACGCCGAGCTTCCTTCCAACCAGCACAGCCTGCACGCCATTTTTGCTGATGGTGAGCACATGCTGAATGTGACCTCTACCGGTTCTTTCTACCAGAATCAACTCGGTGGTGCCACCACCATTGACCTCAACGAATCCGTCATCGGCATCGACGAGACCCTCGCATACGACAGCTGGGTGACTGTTGGCGCTGAAAACAGCGACAACAACAGCATGTGGAACATCGGCATTGACTTCGCTGAGTTCAACAACGGCGGCGCCCTCGAGGTGGTCGACGGTGCTTGGTTCGTGGTTCCGACCGACGTGCGTGCCGTGGCTGATGCCCGCAACCTTGTCCTCCTCATGCAAATCACGACCGACGGCACCGCCACCGGTACGCTGAACATGCAGGGCTGGACTCCGAACGGGGAGACCTGGCGCGACTACGACGTGACCTTCACCACGGACGACGCTGAAGTGTTTGGTTGCACCAACCCGGATGCCTCCAACTACAACAGCGCTGCCACCTACGACAACAGCACTTGTGAGTTTGCCACTGAAAACGGTCCGATGGCTGACCTGTTCGATCTCGAGGACAGCAACTGGAACGTGTTCCCGAACCCTGTGTTCGAAGGTCACTTCAGCATCCAGTTCGACAAAGAAGTCAACCTCGGTGCTGAGAACATCATCGTCGAAGTCACCGACATGAGCGGAAAGACTGCCATTAGCCAGGAGATCACTTCCGGCGACGTGATTGGCGGAAACCGGGTGATGGTGAACCACAACCTCGCTGCCGGCGCTTACACCCTCAGCGTGACGCACAAGGACTTCTCTGCCGCTCAAAACCTGATCGTCAAGAAGTAATTCCATTCTTCAACGCATTCGGAAAGCCGATCCTCAAGGGTCGGCTTTCTTTTTGCCCCAACTTCCACATTATGTCAAACAGAGCGATGCGCCCAAACCATGGGACTGCAGGGGACTAATAACCCGATTTCATCCTCTGAGAGATTTCCCATGGCTGTCCTGGCAAAGCCCGTATGACATCACCGACCATTCGCGCCATCCAGAACACCACAAGGAGCGCAAGGCAACATCCACGAGTGTCAGCCACCCGAATACAGCCACTCATTGGTTTTCCAGAATTCTCGGATTTCGACCCACTGGACACACCGCTCCAGAATTCGCGAAAATCCAGAGGGTTCAATTCCACATGCAGAGCGCAGGCCACAGAGCCGATCCCAATTCCAGGAGCACAACACATCGGATGATACATCCCAAGCATGCCAAGCTCAGCATTGGAACGACCAGAATATCTCATCACACTCAAAGCGCATGTTCCATGGAGGAACGCGATTCATTCTGCGCAAAGCTCAAGCCTCGACCTCGCAAACCACAAGGGTGCGCCGAACCAAGGAGGAAAAAGCAGCCGATTCAGGTCTGAATCCATCATCCAAACCACCAACCCCTCTTGAATGATAATTTACATTATGTAAAACAGGACATTAAAAAGAATGGGGAGTCCTAGCTCCCCATCCGATTCAAAGTTGCAGCAGATTCACTCGAGGGTCTTGAGCCTGGCACTTACCTCTAACATTTTTTCATCCATCCCCACACGCGCATAGATGTCACGCAAA
>MDTG01412327.1_pt1 | contig 20451 bp, 15 predicted proteins | sample 811421 | NCBI WGS metagenome assembly MDTG01 (sample SAMN05326645, study PRJNA326480) | marine metagenome | isolation source: seawater | place: Pacific Ocean: South East | collected 2011
CAATAGTGAACATGGGTTCAAATTTAATTATTTTTTTTATTTTTTCTGATGAGATATGATAAGACCTGTTGTCGTTTGTTTCTTCTCTGTCAATTTCCACATCATCTCCAACTACTTTTTTAACAACATTTGCAATTTCTTTTACTTTCATATTATCGTAACCAGCATTAAAAATTTCACCATTTACTAATTCTGATTTTGCTTCTATTAAATTTAAATACACTCGAACCATATCTTTGATATGAATATTTGGTCTAAGTTGATCACCTCCAAAAATTTTTATTTTTCTTTTATTAAATGCAAGATTAGTCAAAATATTAACAACAACATCAAGTCTCTGTCTTTTAGAATAACCACAAACAGTCGCAGGTCTTATTATTACTGTTTCAAATTTATCATCTTTATATTCAAGTAATATTTTTTCACATTCAACTTTAAATTTTGAATAATCGGTTAATGGCTCTAACGACAGATCTTCACTAACATTTTTTTCTTTTTTAATGCCGTAAACTGATGAGGATGATGCATAAATAAATCTTTTAACATTATTCGTTTTACACATCTCAACTAAAGGTCTGAAACAATCTAAATTTATAGATTTACCTAAATCAGGATTTAGTTCAAAACTTGGGTCGTTTGAAATGCAAGCTAAATGTATTACTATATCAATGTTTTTAATGACACTTTTTAATTTGTTAATATCTCTTATGTCACCTTCAATTAAATTCAAATTTTTATTTTCTTCTAATACATTTTTCCCGTAAATAAATAAATCATAAACACTTACTTTATAATTTTTATTCAATAACTCAGGAACTAGCTCAGAACCCACATAACCTCCACCACCTATGACTAAAATATTTCTCATTTTATTATAAATTCAATTGTTCTTAATAAACTGTTTTTTTCCAAATTTTTACTGTTGCCTATATTTTCTACAGCACTTGCGCCTGCTAAAGATCCTAAAAACAAAGTTAAATCAGAAGGAACTTTGAGTTTTAAACATAAAGCAACTATTGCAAGCATGGTATCTCCAGCACCCACTTTATCTACAACTTTATTAGAAAAAGCAGGACACTTTATGACTTTTTTATTTTTACTTTCAATTAAAAAAGCTCCGTTGCGTCCTCTAGTTACAATTAAATTTTTGACGTTATGCTTTTTTTTTAATATTTGAGCTAAAAAATATACATCCCCTAGCTTATCTCTCATCTCATGTCTTAATTCTGTTTCATTAATTATCAATGTGTCGATTTTCTTATATTTTTCTAGAGAGTGATAACCATAATTAGATGCATTTACTTGTGCATTTAAAGCGATAAATTTTTTAGATTTTGAAATTTCTGATGCAGATTTTTGAGAAATAAAACCATGACCATAATCTGAAATTATAATTAAATCTGATTTTGAATTAATTTTTTGTGTTAATTTTACTAATTTTTTGGAAGTGCTTGTGTCTATAGACTCATCATTCATACTATAAACACCAAAAAGTTTATTTCCTGAAATTGAGTCAATAAATCTTTTTTTTAAAATAGTTGGTCCATTTTTTTTTGTTATAAATATACTTTTAATATTTTTTTTTAAATTTTTTTTTATAAAATTAATATAATTTTTTTTATCACCAAGACATGATATAAAAAAAATTTTTTCACAAAATGATGAGACATGATTTGCTATAGCACCTGCTCCACCCAAATATATTTCTTTAAAATCATCTCTAATTACCATATGTGGCTCTTTACCTGATTTTCCTAATACTTCACAAAAGACATACTCATCTATTATTGTTTCACCAATGATAATTGGCTTTAGATTGCGAAACTTATCAAAAATTTTTAAAATACTTTCGTATGAATATTTTTTAGAAATGTTTTTTAAAAATTTTTTTTGCTCATCATTGAATAATATTTCACTTTTATTAATTAAATTACTTGAACTATAAGTTTCGTCATTTGAATAAAGAATTTTCCCATTATTTTTTTTTATAGCTTTAATTTCCTTAAATATTTTTTTAGTATAGTCACTTGAATTGTCTCTATAATCTGGACCCTTAAAATATATGTCAGGTTTTACTAAATTAATCATCTGTTCAGCTGATTCAGATTTACTTATAATAACTCCATCTACTATACTAAGAGATTCTATCATTTTGGCTCTTACCTCTGTGTTAAAAATTGGTCTACCTGGTCCCTTATTTACAAATTCATCAGACGTAAGCGATACTAACAAATAATCTCCAACTTTTTTTGCACTTTCAAAATGCTTAATATGACCAACATGCAATAAATCAAAAACACCATGACACAAAACTATTGTTTTTTTTTTCAGTTTCTCCTTTTTTATTGCTTTTATAACTGATTGGGATGAATGAATTTTGTTAACCATATTTTGCTAACTTTTACTAGTTTTGACCAATTATTAAATAAAAATTATAAAAAAGATCGGTATTTTTTTACAAAATATGGGTCAAAATAAATTTTATCTCTAATTTTTAAAACATTTTTATCCATATTTGCTTGTATGCCATGAGAAAGATAATTTGTTTTATCTATTTTATAAACATTCCCATAATTTTTCCACGGATTTTTATTTAAACTTATAAGAAACTTATTTATTGAATGATACAATTCATCATCAGAGTTATCAAAATATTTTAAACTTAAATTTTTAATTCTCTCAATCCCATCATAATTTATTCTTGGGTTTATTTGATAATAATCTTTAATTGAAAATATTTTTTTTTTGCATTTAAGAACTTTTGGTAAAATTATTGATAAATTATTTTTTAAAACATAATCAAATGGAGACCAATTAATTAATAAACTTGGCTTGTCAATTGTAAGCATCATATGGGTAATCCCAGAAGTTGTACCAATGTGACCCTTGCAATTATTTAATAATAAAATGTCATTTTTTGGGTTTTTAAATTTTGATTGTGGATAATTAAACACATTTTTTAAGTTTGGAGTAATTTTTTTCAAGTTTGATCCACCCATTAAAACAAAAGTGAAACTGTCTTGCTTTATTTTATCAAGTATATTTAAAATATTATTTAAGTCAGAATTTCTAATTTTAGAATTTGAGTCTTCTAAATGATAACCTGGCTGTCTAATATGTACTGTAATAATTTTTTTAGATATTCTCATAGTTTCCAGTAATTTTTGAAATTCATTTTTTTCTTTATTGTAAGAAAATTTTTTAATTATTGATTTATTTTTTCTCGAATTAACTTGAACATATTCAAAAAAATTGTCTGAGTGATAAAATTTTTTTAATTTATGAACATACCAATATCTCATATTTAAATTTTCTTTTATAGGTTTTTTTGAAAAAATTTTCTCTTTGATTAATATTTTTTTATATTTATTATACAAATATGAATTACAGATTTCACTTTTTCTAACATTAAAACTAATTTTTTTAATTTTAATTAATTTGCATAAGATTGCTTTTATCAAGGTATCAATATGCACCATATGACCAATAGCTTTAAACCACCAAGAATCTAAAGAAACTCTTGTCAATTTATTACCTTTAAAATTAATTATTAATTGCGCCTGATATAATTTATTTAAAAACGGAATTTGTATATCACAAAACATAAATTCTAGTATAAGTTTTTCAATTATATTTTTATTTTTGTTTAAAATATTATCTGAAAATTTTCTCGAAAATTTATTTTGAAATAAGTTTACAAAATTTATAATATCATAATAATCTTTGTCAAATTGGTGCTTTTCATTAGTTTCAAAATTTTTTAAAATTTCAAAAAAAACAATTTTAGAGATGAAAAATCTAAATGATAAGTTTTTATTAAGTTTTTTTTTTGAAAGGTTAGAAAAACATTTTTTTGATACATCGAATAAACCTACTCTCATTGAGTTTTTAAATAAGTGATAAACAATAAATTTAGGAAATATTGAAATAAAATATGAAAAGAGTTTTATTATCCATCTTTTTTTAAATAAATAATAAATAGTATCTGTGAGTCCCATTATTTTTTTTTAGGACCAAGGGATAGGAACCACTTCCTTGTGGCTTTTTTTATTTTTTTTGGGGTCCATAGTGGAGCATCTTTCCAATTTGATAAATTTTCCAAAAGTTTGCTTATACCTTCTTCAATATCTACTTTTGGATACCATCCAATTTTTCTCTTTATTTTAGAAATATCTGCAAAAGTTATTTCTGGTTCACCGGGTCGTTTTGGAATTAAAACCTTTTTTCCACCTAAAATATTTACTATTTTATTCACACTAACTGTTTTACCACTACCAACATTGAATATCTCACCTGATACTTTTTTGTTTTTTGACACTGCCACAATTGAGTCAACAATGTCAGAAACGTAGGTAAAATCCCTTGTTTGTTTTCCATTTCCAACAACCGTAAATGGCTTACCAGCAATTTTTTGTGCAAGAAATACACCGAATACTGCTCCATATGTACCTGAAGTACGGGCTCTTGGCCCATAAACATTAAAAAATCTAAGGGAGGTTGAGTTTAAATTATAAATTTTTGAGTAATGCATTACTAATTCTTCACCTAACCTTTTAGTAAGAGCATAAGGATACTGTGGATCTATTTTTGAATTTTCTGATGTAGGATATTTTTTTGGAATTCCATAACTTGACGATGAAGCTATATATATAAATCTCTTAATTTGATTTTTTACAGATAAATTTAAAATATTTAATGTTCCTTTAACATTCACATCAAAATAAAGTTTTGGATTTTCAATACTTGGAACTATATCAGCCATTGCTGCTAAATGAAAAACATTATCTACTTTTTTAAAGTACTTCTCTATTTTTTTTTCGTTAAGAATATCTTGGTTTATTATTTTAATATTTTTTTTTATATTTTTTAGATTACTTTTTCTACCAATTGAAAAGTTATCTATCACAATCACTTTGTGATTTAATTTGAGGAGTTTTTCAGCTAAGTGACTTCCTATAAAACCACCTCCTCCAGTTATTAAAGATATCATAAAAAAGTTATTATAGAAAAAAAATTAAAAAAAAAGAAAAAAATATTAATTAATCAATTACTTTTTTCTAAATCATTAATTTTCTCAATAATAATGTTATTAATCAAATTTGAGGTATATCCTGATTGATGAAATCTATCTTGTAATAATAGATATCCATTTTTAATTGAGTAACAATCTAATTTATCACAGAATATTTGATCTAGGTCTAAGAAGTGAACTTTATTAGTTTTAGATTTTATAAGATTTTTAAAATTAATATATTCCCTAGAATTTAATTCATGTATTTTTTTATTTTCTTTAAATTCTAAAATTTTTCTTTCTTTAAACATATAAACTAATCTCATGTTTCCTTGTGAAAAATTGTAAGGATTTTTAATGACTGGAATAGGACTTAAAAATATTATCTCATTATTGTTAGCGATAAGTTTTTCAAAATAATTTAAAAATTTTTCTTTTTGTTTTGAAAACTCAAAAATATTATCTGGGTCATTGTATACACCATTAATAATCAATACCGAGTTAGAAAATTTTAAAGATTCATTTATCATATATCTTACTCGAACATTGTTATTATCAAATTCAATCTTTCCAGTTGTTATAATATTAAAATTATTTTTATTTTTTAAAATTTTATCTTTTAAATCATTGATTAAAAAAGCAGATCTACTGTCACCTAATAAAACTACATCTTTTTCAAAATTTCCAAATTTACAAAATTTATTTTTTTCAAAATCAAATTTAACGAAACAATTTCTATATTCTTTTGAGTAAAAATTAATTATTGAAAGTTTATTTTTAATTTCATTAGGAATCCGATCTTCAAAACCCTTTTTAGAAAAAGAGATAACAGAAAATGAAATTATTAACAAAGAATTGATTATTAAAAAAATTATTACTTTAAGAAAACTTACCTCTCTATTTCTAAAGTATTTTTCAATAAAAAAATAAGAGAAGATTGATATAGAAAAAAGAAGTGTAACAATAAATATTTTATCAAAAAAAAATGTTATAAATGCACTACCTGAAAAATAAACTCTGTAAAATGCAAAAATTGGATAATGCCATAAATAAAGGGAGTATGAAATTAGCCCTAAAAAAACTAATAATTTTGAAGATAATATTTTACAAAGTATTTGATTTTTGCATGCAAATAATAAAATTATACAACAAGAGATTATTGGAAATAATGTTAAATAAGAAGGATGCTTAGTGCTTTGATCAAAAAATAAAAAACAGCAAATGATTACAACAAAACTTAGATTTACCAAAAAATTTGTTAATTTTTTACTAACTTTATTAAATTGGTTTTTGTATTCAAAACATGCAACTAATGAGCCTGATAACAATTCCCAAAATCTAGCATGAATAAAATAAAATGATTTAGAGGCATTAACTTCAGTCTGAAAAACAGATAAAATAAAACTTATTAAAAGGACAATTAAAATTGTTAAGATCAATTTTTTTTGAAATTTAAAAAAAACTAATACGAAAAAAAATGGAAAGATTAAATAAAATTGCTCTTCAACTGATAATGACCAAGTGTGTAAAAAAGGGTTAAAAATTGACTCCACTGCTGAATACTCTTGACCTGAAAAGTAAAAATAAAAATTTGAGGAAAATCCAAGTGAATAAATTATTGATTTAGTAAAATTAATCAATGAGTTAGGCAATAATGATAAATACGCAAAAGGGATAGAAACAGTAATTACAAAAAATAGTACAGGTAATATTCTTCTAATTCTTCTTTTGTAAAAACTAATATATGAAAATTTTTTATTTTGATAGACTTCTTTATAGATAATAGAAGTAATTAGATATCCTGATATAACAAAAAAAATATCTACTCCAAGATAGCCTCCTGTTAAAAACTCGTTTCCGAAAACAAAAATTTTTGCATGGTAAATAATTACTGAAAATACAGCTATAGCTCTTAGGCCATCTATTTCAGGTCGATAATTTATTTTAATTAAATTCATCAATTTAAATTTAATAGAGAAATTAATATTCTAATAAATTTATAAAATTTTTTTAGTATTATAATTAGAGTATTTAAATCTAATCCACTGTGAAATTAAATGCATAAATGAACAAAAAATATCTTCCGTGATACCATAATTTTTGCAATTTAAATCATAATGAAATTTTACTTTATATTTTGGTTTTTTATTTAAAAAACCTGTTATAAAAACTGTATCAATTTTTTTTTGATTAGCTAATTTAATTAAATTTAAAATATTTTTAGATGTTCCAGAGCAACTAAATATAAAAATTATATCACCCTTTTCGCCATAATTATCCAATTGAAAATCAAAGATGTTTTCATATTTAATATCATTAGAAATAGCTGTGATTATCTCAATTGAATTAGATAGTGAATAAACTTGAGGTTTCATTTTTTTATTTGAGGAAATCTTAATTCCTTTATTAAAATCACATAAAAAATGATTTGCTACTGATGCTGAGCCACCGTTACCAGCAACAAAAATTTTTTTTTTTGATTTAATACTTTTTTCAATAAAATTTGAAATTTTAATTAGTTTTTTATGATCAATTCCTTCTATAGTTTTTGCAATATTAGAGAAATAACTTTTAAAAAACTCTTCTTGGATTTTTTTTTCATTTTTTTTCATAAATATATAATAATATTTTTCTATAAATTTCACATTACTTATAATAAATATTTAGTTTTTATATAGGCTTATAATATATTTTAATAAATGAATTTAGATTTGGTAATTGTTATAAAAACAGAAAAATTAGAGCAAAATAAATCAAAAAAAATTACAAAACTCAAATTATTAAATAAAAATTTTTTTAACAAATTCCTTTATCATGCTGCAAAATTTGATTTTAAAAATATTTTTATTTTTTTTGACAAAAATTCTGTAGAAGTGGACAATAAGTATGATGGAAAAATTTTAAATTTTATCAAAATTAAATGTTATAAAATAAATGAATTGAGTGGACCAATTAAGATAATTACTCAAATTTCAGAAAAAATTAAAAATGACTCAATTGTTATAAATTCAAACTTTATTCAGAATTTTAAAACTAAAAATTTATTTTCAAAAAAAATAGATAGAGTTAAAAAACCTAAATTTCACAAAGATGGTTTTTTAATTTTACCAAAATCAAATAGCTACATAATTTCTAAAAATAAAAGAAAATTAGAAAAAGTACTAGTAAGTAGAAATTACGAATTAAATTTCATATCAAAAAAAATTATTAAAAAAAATATAAAATTAAAAAAAGCAATTTTTTTAGATAGAGATGGTGTAATTAATTATGATTTTGGTTATGTCTATGAATGGTCTAAATTCAAATTTAGGCCAGGCGTAATTAAAGGTCTTAAGTATATTGTTAAAAATAAATATTTATTATTTATTATTACAAATCAATCTGGAATTGGCAGGGGATATTTTAGTGAAGATCAATTTCACTCACTCCAAAAAAAACTTAAACAATTTTTATCTAAAAAGAAAATTTTTATAGATGATATTCAGTACTCTCCTTATCATCCAAAAGCAAAAATTAAAAAGTTTAAAAGAAATAGTAAATTAAGAAAACCAGGAAACTTAATGATAAAAAATATTTTTAAAATATTCGATGTCGATATAAATAAAAGTTTTATGATAGGTGATAGACAAAGTGATAAAATTGCTGCAAGTAAGAGTAAATTGAAATTTTTTTACACAAAAGGAAATTTTTATTCTCAGGTAAAAGAAATAAATATGTCGTTAAAAAAGTAAATTAATTGAAATGTTGAAATTTTAATGTATCTAACCTTAAAAAAAATATGAAAACAAAGTCAAAAATATTATGTGTTGGACTTGGAAAGCTTGGTTTAGTTTTTTCACAAGTTCTAGCTGAAAAATTTGGAGAAACTTTAGGTTATGATATTAACAGAGAGACAATATTATCAATTAAAAAAAATAAAAAAAGTATTGAACCCAATCTTAATAATTTAATCAAGAAAAATAAAAAAAAATTTACTATAGTCAATAATCTGAGTGATGGTGTAAAATTTTCAAATAGTGCGTTCTTGATATTGCCAACTCCATCTAAAAAGAATTTTGAGTTTGATAATAAATTTATTATCAATTCTTTAAATGAAATCGGCCCATATTTAAAAACAAAAAAAAATTATCTTATAAATATTACTTCAACTGTAAATCCAGGCTCATGTGATTACTTTATAAAAATACTTGAAAAAAAATTTGATCTTAAACATGGGAAAAATTTTATACTAACATATAACCCTCATTTAATTGCTCTCGGTTCAATATACAATGATATTCTTAATAGTGATTTAGTGTTAATAGGTTCAGATCTAGATAAAGGATTTAAAATTCTTAAAAATATATATAAGTCATTTTATCCAAAAAAGTTGTCAAAATTAAAATTACTAAATTTGAAAGAAGCAGAAATTTCAAAAATTGCCATAAATTCATACATCACTATGAAAATCTCATACACAAATATGTTAAGTCAAATTGCCGATAAAAATAAAAAAATTAATACATCAAATATATTAAATGCCATCGGTGAGGATAAAAGAATTGGAAGTAAATACTTATCTTTAGGTGCAATGTTTTCTGGGCCTTGTTTTCCCAGAGATAATTTAAACTTTATTCAATTTTTAAAAAAAAGCAAAGTCAATTTTTCCTTACTTAAATCTACTGATAAAATCAATAATATTCAAATTCAAAGATATTTAAAAATATTTAATGAAGAAAAAAATAAAATAAATAAAAAACCGGTAGTTGGATTGTGCGGCTTAAGTTATAAAGAAAATACATTAGTCCAAACAAAATCTCCAGCAATTGAAATCTTAAATAAACTAAAACGAAAGTATAAAATAATATTTTATGACACAAATATTCCAAAAAATTTTGATAGCAAAATGTTTATTAAAGATCAAAATCTATTTTTTAAAAAATCTGATATTATATTTGTATGCTATAAAAATCAGAAATTTGCAAAACTTGGGAGCTACAAAACAAAAAAACAAAAAATTATTATAGATTTATGGAATTTTATAAACACAAAAAATAAAAAAATTTCTGTAAAAAAAATTGGAATTAATTAAAAATTATTTGATATATTATAAACTTGAAATAATTTTTTTTGTAAATTTTATTTCTTCCTCTAAATTTATTTCCTTGAGGCTTAGAGGCTCTTCTGTAAATTTTTTTAAGAAAGTATTTGAATTTAATTCAATAAATAAATTTTCATAATTATTTTTTGTGTAATCTAAAAGATTTATAAATGCGCGAGGATTAAAATCAATTTCTATGTTTTTATCTGCCCAAGTAATTGGTAAACAATCACTAAAAAAAGAGTCGGGAACTTTTTCATCATAAAAACCAGGGTATAAAAGTTGATGTGGACATAAATTAAATGCAAAATCACTCATGATTTCTTTTTTTGTAGAATTATTGCTATCATGATTAACTATAGTTTTATCAAAATATGGTCCAAAACCTTTAATTTTAAAATTTTTTTGAAAAAGAGAAAATAATGATTTTCTTGGCTCTTTCATGTGACTAGAGAAGATACAAACTTCCCTTCTTTTATTTAAAAATTTATCTCCTAGGGGTTTATAAAAATCTGTTAAATCATAAAAATTACCTAATCTTTTACTGTTTAATGTACCTTGATCTCTGAAGATACCTTGATTAGACCAATCAATATAATCTTTCCAAGATGGAATTCTTAAATGCTTATCATCATCTATTGCTAAATGAGGTGAAATTGAAAAATCGTATCTAATTAATTCAGGTATGTATGGCTCATGAGATACAAAAATTCTTAATGGACTAAATTTCCGATTGAATTTATAGATATCCAAATTTTTATATTTAATTAAGTTTAAGTTAAATTTATGGACTAGTTTCATTAAAGCTTTTCTCTTAATTGTATTAAAATCATACGGACCAATAAACAAAATGTCACATTCTTTATAATTTACTTCTATAAGTCTTTTATTACTCTCTTTTTCTAATAGTTTAAAAATTACTGTATTTTCTAAATCGTGACACCAGATTTTTGAGTACTTTAATTCGCTCATTTAATTTTATTTTAACTTAAATTTTTTAAATTTCACGATTATAATATTCTACAATTTTTGTTCCATCACCTTTTTTTGATAATATTGAAGAACTGCTATACATTTTTTATCTCTTATATATAAATAAAAAAAATTAACCTTATAAATTTTATAAATATATATTTTTATTAATATAATGTTTTAATGAATTAACAAATGTTTAAAAAATACAAAGCTTTTAAAGTTACATTAATTATATTTTTAATAATTTTAAGCCACTTTTCTTTTTTTTTAATAATAGATCAAAATAGATCTATCATAAGAACTTTTCTAATCGAAAATAAAATTATAGATATATAAAAAATATTTTTTCTAAAAAAAATATTCAAAAGTAAAGATAATTATAAAAATATTTCGCAAAATAAATCAGAAAATATTATTCCAGAAAGTTTTGATTTAACTTTTCTAGAAAGTAGTCATCAAATAATAGATTTAATGAAAATTATGAATGATAATGAAAATTACGGACTTATTACCTCGGTTGAAAAATTAGAAAATGATTTTCATATTCTTACTAATAGTGGATTTATTATAATTATAGACAAAAATTATAAATTAAAACAAAAAATTAACTTAAAAAATTATTTTAATAGTTTCCATACTGATTTAGGTCTTGGTGGTGTTAGAGGTGCTGTATGGCTGGATAAAGATAAGGTATTTATTTATACTACTGCTTACATTGAAGAAAAATATAAAATTATTATTCTATCTTTAAACATAAATAAAAAGAAAGTTATCGATACTTATATTTTTGAAGATCTACTGCAACAAGATGGATATGCAGCAAATTTAGGCGGTGGAATTGAATTAATTGACAATCAAATTATTCTTACTATAGGAGACGGAAGTGAGGTGGATAATTATGATAAAAGTTTAATCTCACAAAATGACAATTCATTTTATGGAAAAATAATTTCAATCAAATTTAATAAATTAAATAATGATTTTTATTTTGATGAGGTAAAAACTCTTGCAAAAGGAATAAGAAATTCTCAAGGTTTAAAATATATCGATGAAAATATTATTTTTGTAGAACACGGGCCAAGAGGAGGTGATAAAATTGCAATTCTAAATAATTCAAATGATATAATAAACTATGGTTGGCCAATATTTTCATATGGACAAACCTATGAGACAGCAGATACCTTTTCTGAAAGAGGGGAATTAAGAAAAACTCATAACAATTTTAATGAAAAGTTTAGAAAACCAATCTTTTATTTTAATCCTAGTATTGCAACATCTGATTTAGAGGAATGTCCTTTCCCCAATTCAAAATATAATCAATTTACAAATTGTATAGTTGTTTCATCTCTAAAAGATACCAGCTTTTATATTATGAAATATGATAAGCAAAAAGAAGGTATAAATATAAAAAGTTATGAAAGAGTTTTTGTGGGAGAAAGAATAAGAAAATTATTTGTTGAAAAGGATACTATATACCTGTTCTTGGATAGTTTTAGAATTATTAAAATTACTTACAGATAAACTTAATGTTTAAAACTCTATATTTAATCTCATTTTTTTTACTAATTCCAAATTATAGTCATGCCTACGTCGATCCAAATATATTTACAATTATATGGCAATCAATAGCTGCATTTTTATTCTCTATTGTAGCCTATAGTAAATTTTTATATGGTTTTTTAAAAGAGTACGTAAGATCCTCAAAAAAACAATTTAAAAGTTTAAGCAATTTCTATTCAATCGAAATATTAATTTTAATATTTGTTATTTTGTTGCCAATACAGGCAGTTATATCTAAAGAGAATAACTTTTTTTATTATACAGATATCGTCAAAACTATAATTTTTCAGTTACTTATCATATTTTTTTTATTTTTAACTATTCAGATTTATTTAAAAAATATAAGAAAAAGTATAATTTTTTCTTGTGTAATTTTTTTAATTCTACAACTCTTTGGATTTTTAGAAGGTTTTATTATAACTAAATTTATTACAGCTTTTGAATTAAAAAACTTTAGAATTGTTTCACTTATTATTTTTTTAGTATTAAATTTAATTTTGATATATCGAATAAAAAAAATAAATATAAGTAATTTTAAAAATTTTTTTTTAATATTTATTATTTCTATAAATTTAATTTTATTTATAAATTACTTAATTAACTATAAACAAAATTTTAATATTGGAAAAGTATGGGCGTATAGTGAACCAGAAATTGGGATAATTAATAATCGACAAAACATTAATATTATAATTGCAGACTCATACGTATCAGATGAATATTATAAAAAATTATATAATGAAAAAAACAAATTTACTGAATTTTTAGAAAAGAATGATTTTAAAATTATTAATGACACTCTCTCAAATTATTCCAATACATATTTATCTGTGCCTAGCATATTCAACTCTAATTATTTCGAGAGCATTGATCTAAATTTAATAAAAAATACTACAAATTTAATCGATAATAGTTTTTTAATTAAAAATTTAATATTCAACGGATACTCATACAATTATTATAAATGCCAACTTGAATATTTAGAAAAAACTAAAAGTTGTAAAAAGTTTTTTAAATATAATAAATTAAGAAATGATCTTAACATGATGGAAACAATTTACTATTATAACTCAATATATAGTGCTATCAGATATATTAAAAACTATATTAACTTAAATACAAATTTAAATATTTTAAAAAAAAATACAGAAACTATTAATGAAGATATTAAAAAAATTTTTCAAGATATCTCTGGTTATACTTTAAATACGATTATTCTTACAATTCCTCATGCACCATATATAGTTAAATATAATTGTGAGTGGAAAAATAATTTGAGTCGTGAAGATTTAACTCTGAACAGTTTCTTCATAAAAGACCCTGAGAAAAGATTAAATGGCTACTACGAAAATATAAATTGTGCTAACAAATATTTAATAAAATTTGTTGAAGAGATTCAAAAATATGATGATCAATCACTAACAATCATTATTTCAGACAATGGTCCTATGCTAGCACCTAAAAATTTATTTTTAGATAGCAATAATGATTTGTCAGATATAGATAGGTATGCTTTAGATCGCAACTCATCAATAATTGCTATTAGTGGTAATTTTAAATGTAAAAATCAGCTTAAGGACGGAAACTTTGTAAATTTGTTTAGAATTATTTTTAATTGTAATTCAAATCTCAAAAATGAGCTATTACCAAAAAAAATATATTTATCTGAACCAAATTCAATTTTAAAAAATAAATTATATTATTCTGATGAATAATTTTATTAAATCATTAAAAAATTTAAGAAAATTAAATCAAATAGAAAACAAATTTAAAAATATAATATTTTTTTCAGAGAGTAATGATTATAGCTTTTTTTTTAAATCTTTAATTGATTTATTATTAAAGAAAAATATTAAAATTACATATGTCACTGCAGATAATAAAGATTTATTTTTAAATTATAAAAATCAAAACTTAAAAACAATATGTATTTCAAACTTTTTTTTATTACAATATTTTTTTTCAAATATTAAATGTAATAATTTAATATTAACTATGCCAGATTTAGGAAATGGTATTATTAATAAATCTCCTTTCTGTAAAAATTATATTTATATTTTTCATTCTTTGATAAGTATTACTGTTGCTTATAAAGAAAACTCATTTGATAATTACGACATTTTTTTCAGTCCAACTACTGTTCACACTAAAGAAATTAAAAGTAAATTTGGAATATCAAAAACAATAATTGATGTTGGATATCCTAAAATTGAGGATTTAAAAAAAAATGTAGAGTCCTATTCAGAAGGAGATGATATACTGATTGCACCTACATGGGGAATTGATAGCTCTTTATACTCTCAAAATTTAATTAATTTAATTCAGACACTTGCAGAAAAAAAATTCAAAATCCAATTTAGACCCCATCCAATGTCTTTTAACAAGGATAGGAAAATAATAGAGGACATTGTAGAAAAATTTAAATGGTACAGTGAATTTAAACTGAATACAGAGGTTGATAATATCAAAGTTTTTTTAAGTTCAAAATTTTTGATAACAGATTGGTCTGGTGCTGCTATTGAATTTAGTTTAGCAAAAGAAAAACCATCTTTGTTTATTAATACAAATCAAAGAATAAGAAACAATAAAATCAAAAAAAATAATAAAATTCTACAAACAACATTTGAATATCTATGTAGAAATGAAATAGGTGTTATACTGGATAAAAATAAAATAGAAAATATAGATAATATATTTAAAGAATTTGATTTAAATAGCGACTTTTATAAAAAAAAAATTTTGAGTTTTAAAAGGAAATATTTTTTTAATAATGAGTCTTCTCTAGAACGTAGTGCTTTAAAATTAATTGAATTAACTAATTAAAGAATTTTTTTTAACTATATTATAAACTCTATTATCCATTAAATATTCAGGAACTTTTAGTTTTTTTCTAATTAGATTCCTAATCTTAGTTCCGCTAATAGAAATTTTATTTATTTTATTACACTTATTACATTTCTTATTAATTACAATTTTACAAGTTTTACATATAAATGGTTCATCAAATACTAAAAATTTAATACCTACTTTGCTTTCTTTGCTTTTGCAAATTTTCTGAGATGTATATTTTTTAAAATAATTTTTGTAACCAGCATGATCTCTGCCAACAAGAAAATGAGAACAACCATAATTTTTTCTAACAATAGAGTGAAAAAGTGCTTCTCTGGGACCCCCGTATCGTGGATATGAAAAAAATTTTGAAAAAAGTAGATTTTTTTTGTCCAATTTTGAAATAAAAAAATTTGATTTAATCAGATAATTTTCCTTAAATTCACCTTTATTAAATTGTCCTATCATTGGTTGTATTAAAACCTTTTGACATTTTGACTTACCAAATTTGTGTATCCACATGTGAGCTTTATGAGGTACGTTTCTGGTATGAAAACCTGCACATGTGGCCTTATTCAATTTTTTTTTTATTATTTTTGGATTATCAAAATTTACTTTCTTTAATATTTTTTTATTAAATTTCTTAATTTCACAATCTATATAAAATTTATTAACGTTAAAAAAATTTTTAATGCCTGGATGTTTAGGATCATAAAAACCAAATATTTTTTTTACTGACTTTTTTTTTATCTTAAATATTTCACTTATCCTAATTTCACTTATAAATATATTTTTATAATAAATATTGATAATTTTATTCGTATTAATCCTTTTTTGAGTTTGGTTGGTTATTGGAAATAATATTGGTAAAGGAAAAAAATTTTTTTTTTGTGTAAGAAAACTTTCTGATATTAAAATTACATCCTTGGATGAGGAAAATTTATAAACTGGTTTAAAAACACCCATGGATAAATTTATTATGTCACTTAAAATTTCTTTATTAATATTTAATTTCATTTCAAAAAAATTATTTTTATAAAACCAATGTGTTGAATTCTTTTATTAAAAACTTAATTAATTAATTTATTTTATTATCAAAAAGAGATAAATACTATAATCAAATAATATTTAACTATTATAATTAGGAAAAAATTAAATATATTTCCATAAGATGATAATTTACGATTTAGCAATTGTTGGTTTTGGTGTGATAGGAACAGAAACTCTCTATATGTTAAATAAACTAAACCTTAAAAAAAAAAAAATTAATATTGCTATTTTAGAAAAGGACTTAAAAAATATTCCCGGTGGTGTAGCTTACAGTTTAGATAAATCTAAATACGGATTTTTTAATAATCCCTTGAGGCTATCCCATAAAAATTTCATAAATTGGATAAATAAAAAAAAAAACCTTAAAAAATGTGTTGATCTAATTGATAAAAATTCGTCAGATTTTTTAATTAAATGGAAAAATAAAATTGGAAAAAACCTAACTAAAAATGAATTTCTCGAAATATATTTCCCAAGATATTTTTATTCAATTTATTTAAAAGAAAAAATTATAAGTACTTTAGACCCAAAAAAAAATTCTGTTAAAATTGATTTATATATTGGAAATGCTGATATAATTAAAAAAAGGCATCAATTAAATATTTTGAGCAATAAAAAATTTAAAAAGTTTTTATTAACAAAAGAAAATAACAATATAAAATTTGTTGATAAAAATAAAATTACAAAATCAATCAATACAAAAAAAATTATATTAGGTTTGGGTTTATTGCCACCTAAAAAAATTAAAACAAATTTTAATAAACATAAAAATTATATTTGGGACTTTTATTCGGAGGGTGGTACCCAAAATTTGGAAAGAAAAATTGTAAAGTTAAAAAAAGAAAAGAAAAAAATTAATTTAATATTTATAGGTAATAAAGCTGGATTGCTTGAGACAATGCAAAGATTAGATGAAATGGTAAATTTAGAGAAAATAAATATCAAAATAATTTGTATTGCACCTAAGAAAGAATCATTGCAAAAAGCTTTACTAAATAAAGATTTTGAAAAGTATAAATTTAGGTATTTGACAACTAAAAGAATAAAAAAAATAAAATTATCAAAAGAAATTTTATCACTTATTAAAAAAGAATTTAATAGCGCTCCGAAATATGGGATAACAAAATATGAGGTCTGGACTTTAATTTTAAAGAGAGGAATATTAAAAAATAGCTATAAGCAATTAAATAAAAGAGAGAAACAAATTTATAATACTCAAACTTTTAACAAAATACGTAAAATAACAAGATACACTTATCCAGAAACTATTCTTTCAAAAGAAAAATTGGAAAAAATGAACAAAATTAAATTTGTAAAAGATAAAGTAAAATTTATTAAAAAAAACAAAAGAAAGTTTAAAATTTTGACAGAAAAAAATAAAATTTATTATGGAGATATTGTTAGCAATGTATCAGGTCCTGTAAATATTGATAATCTTAATAAAGAAGCAAACATAGTACGTAATTTAAAAAAAATAACTAATAATTACGACAAAAGTGGATTTAAATCTGATAGTTTTTTTAGAATAAATGATAGTGTTTTCATCCCTGGCATAATTTCTAATAACTTTAACCCTACAAGAGAGACTATTATTAAAGCTATAACAAATAATTCATATAAAGTTGTAAAAAAAATTATTAAAGAAACATAAACATGAAACAACCTATTGACCAATTATCCTGGGAAGAATTTTTAAAAGTTTCAAAAAAAAATAAATCAAGTCCAAAGAAAGTTGAAAGCTACAATCGTTTAATTGGTCATTCAAAAAATTTTTTTATAATTGCTGGTTACGGAGCCTTTACAAAGGGATATGTACTAGTTATTTCGAAACAATTTATACCCTCTTATGGTTTAATTAATAAAAATGAAAAGGACGAGTTAGATTTTCTTATTCATGAACTTAAAAAATCTATTCTTAGTGAATTTGATCGAAAGTCAGTGATTTTTGAGCATGGTATGTGTGCATGTATAGGTGGCCTTGATCGCGCTCATCTTCACATAATGAGTATTTCAAAAAAATCTAATAATGTAACAATTAGGAAAGCAATTCGAAACACTCTATACTCTAGAAAAGCTGGAATTAAACATATTTTATTTAATGGTTATAAACTTGAAAATATACATGATATTAATCAAATTTACGAAAGCTTAGGTTCAAAAAACAAAAATAAAGATATTAAAATTATTGGAAAAATTTATAAATTTAATGACATTAAAAGTTTAGATCAGACAAATTGGCCATTGGTCACTTTAAACCATATTATGAAAGGTGGTCATTATGTTTTTTTTAGAAGTGACTACGAAGATGCTTCATTTTTAACAACAAATAACTTTCAAACTCAATTTGGAAGAGAGGTAGTTTTTAATAATGAACTCAACTTAGACAAAAACTTTTTAAAAAAGTATAAAATAGACAAATTTCAGAAAGAAATTTGGAAATGGCAAAACTATATGTTTGAAGAAAATATTATAGAAACAATGAAAAAAATAAAAATAGCATTGAAAAGATCTAAAAAAATTAAAAATACCAAGTATTCTAAATTTAAAATAAATATTTGTAACTAATCTAAATGTTTATTTTAAATAAAGTTTTTGTGTACAATTTTACTTTCCAGTTCCTTTGATTTTAATTGGAGTTTATTTATCAAGCCATTTTTATGAAGGTTTTCTTTTATATTCCAAATTACTTTATTACTTTCATGTGGCTTGCATAATTGAGAACACATTGAAAACTTTTCTTTATTCTCTATCTGACTCATGACACATTTTCGTGTTGTCATATCAGACCAAATTTCAGTAAAACTTCTATCTTTTAAATTGCCATATGATCTTTCTTTATGACCTCTATGACTAGTACAAACATAAACTTCACCATCTGCTCCAACAAGTGGTTGAAATTGTGATCCTAAGCACTGTTTATACTCTCTACCGTACTGTTTATTATTATGAACAATTAAATCTTTTAGTTTATAACTATTGCACTGAAATTTATTACCTAAAATCTCTGAAGCTTCATCTAAAAGTTTAATAATTTTTTTTGCCCAAAATTCAGGAGGTATTTGGTCTTTTTTACTTTCTGATGAATTTCTCTCTACCTGAATAATTTCTGGTTTGTATTGACAGTAATCTACATCTAGGTTTTTAAATAATTTTGCAAAATCTAAGATTTCTTCAAAATTGTCTTTCGATACTACAAATCCAACTCCAATAGTAATATCTGATTTTAATTTTTTTTTATACTCGATTAATTTTTTAATATTTTTTAGTACTATTTCAAAATTATTAGACTTATTAGTAACTCTTAGTTTATCATAATTTTCTGCAATTCCTGAGTCTAATGATATTCTTATCCAAGTTAAAGACTTTACCAGAGTATCAAATAAATCAAATCTCTCCAACATTGAACCATTTGTAAACATACCCATTTCAATTTCTGAATTTTCTTTAATATATTTTATTGCGTCTTTAAGGTGTGGATTCATAGTTGGCTCTCCCCCACCAGTCCAACTAATAGATTTAGTCTGAGTTGTAGAAATATCTTTTGCAAAATTCATCAAAATATCTCTACTCATCATTTGTCTATTAAAAAATTCTGTTCCTTTATATTTGCTTAAATGCAAATGACCTGAAATACAAAAAGGACAAGAATGATTACATGCGTTTGATGGATCAATTTCAACGTTAATTGGATCAACTATTTTATTATTAAAAAAATCAACAACCCTATCTAAATGATATAGAACCTTTGACTGAGGGTTAAACATTGTCTCCCTTTCAGCGGGCAAATTGGATTTCATTAACTTTTTTTGTATCAACATTATGAGTTTAACAATATCTTTTTTTATATATTTAACCAATATAATTAATAAATTTTTTTCAGTGCATAAATCAAGCCAATTGAGCTATTAGTACTGGTCAGCTGCACGCATTACTGCGCTTCCACATC
>MDTG01221132.1_pt1 | contig 20448 bp, 19 predicted proteins | sample 811421 | NCBI WGS metagenome assembly MDTG01 (sample SAMN05326645, study PRJNA326480) | marine metagenome | isolation source: seawater | place: Pacific Ocean: South East | collected 2011
AAAATTAATTTTGAATTAATAGATGAATTTGCTGATGAATGTTTTATGCCTATAACCGTTGGCGGTGGTATAAAAAATATCCAAGATATTGAAGATACTTTAAAAGTTGGTGCAGATAGAGTTAGTATTAACACAGAGGCTTTTGAGAATATAAATTTTATAAAAAAAGCTATCAATAAATTTGGAATTCAATGTATTGTAATTTCAGTTGACTATAAGTTAGATAATAATAATAAAAAGATAGTCCATATTTGTTCTGGTAAAAAAAATACTGGAATTGAGCTTAAAGAATATTTAAATGAATTAAATGATATAGGAGTCGGGGAAATATTGCTAACTTCAATTAATCATGATGGTACGATGAATGGTTATGATAACCAAACTTTAAAAGAAGTTAACGAAAAATATGATTTTAATCTTATTGCTTCTGGAGGAGCTGGTAATTACGAAGGTATACTCGAAACAATAAATTATTGTAATTTAAAAGCCATATCTTGCTCTAGTATTTTTCATTTTACAGAAAGTACTCCTAATTCATTAAAAGAGTTTTTAAAAAAGAATAAAATAAATGTTAGATATTAAATTGATCAACATTTTATAAAAAATCTTTCGATCTAAAGTATTGTATAAAAACAAAAATTCAGTTAATTCTTTTTAAAAAAATGATTATAAAACTTTAAAAAATTATGCCTAAAAAAATTATTTTTTGTTTTGATTTAGACAATACAATTTGTTCAACAAAAAATAACAATTATTTAAATTCAAGACCAAAAAAAGATGTGATAAAACTTATTAATAGTTTACATGATAAAGGTCACACAATAAAAATAAATACCGCCAGATTTATGGGTAGAAATAATGATAATATTAGTAAAGCCAATAAACAAGGATTTAAAAAAACTTACAATCAATTAATCAAATGGGGTGTAAAATTCGATAAATTGAACATTTCAAAACTAGCTGCAGATATCTATATAGATGATAAATCGTATGGTTATAATTTAAGTTGGAAAAAAAAATTTAAGAAGTATTTAAGATAATGAAAAATAAAAAATTTTTAGAGAAATATATTAATAATTTTTCAAATCACATAAATGATACAAAGAATAATTTAGATATTTTTTTAAAAATTATCAAAATTTTACGAAAATATAACAAAAAGAAAAATAAAGTTCATATATTTGGAAATGGTGGTAGTTCAGCTATAGCATCACATTTTAGTATGGATCTTACAAACAACTCAAACATAAAATGTTTAAACTATAATGATTCCTCACTAATAACATGTTATTCTAATGATTTCGGTTTTAGTAATTGGATTTCAAGGGTAATTGATAAATATGGATATAAAGATGATCTGTTGATTATTGTTTCATCTAGTGGAAGATCAAAAAACATGATTAATGCAATAAAATCTGCAAAACAAAAAAAATTTTCAAATATAATTACTCTAACGGGCTTTAGTAAAAATAATCCTGTTAAAAAAGCAGGAGATTTAAATTTATGGTTAGATTCTGATGAATACAATATAATTGAAAATATTCATCAATTTTGGCTTTTAATGGTTGTTGATTTAATAAAAAAAGTATCTCATTAAAATTGGAATTGAGGATTTAAAAATATATTTTCAATGAAAATGATTAACAAATTATTTTGTAGCTTCAGATATAATGATGATTAATATTATTAAAAGAAATTTTTTTATAATATTATTTAATAAATTTTTTAAGTTATTAATTTTATTCATTTTTACTCCTGTCATTTATATTATTAGTTTATTCAAACCAATCAAAATTGGTTTTATATTTTCTAAACACCTTGGAACTTATGGTGCGGCGCTTGAGATATTAAGATGTGAAAGAAAAATTATTCATAAGGATGAGGACTCGCTTTACATATGGTTCAAAAACAAAAAAACAGATAATATTTTATTATTTAATAAACTTACAAATAAAGATATCATTTTACCATCTATAATTTTAAAACCTCTTTTTAATTTTTTTTATAATAACCCATATTTAAAAAAAAAATTTCTTATTCCTTTTAGATACAATCCAAAAGGAATCAATAAATTGTTAACAAAAGAAATTTCTAATATTAGTTTGAATAATAAAAAAGAAAATAATTTATGGCAAATGTTAGATGTTCACAACTTGTTAGGTAAAGTCCCAACTACTATTAGTTTAAATAATAAAGAAAAAAAAATTGGAGAAGAATATCTTTATTTAAAAAATGTAAGTGAGAAAAAAAATTTTGTTTTATTTTCAAATAGAAGCACAGCTTATAAAAGTGAAAAAATTGATAGTTCAAGAAACGCATCAATCATAACTCAACTAAAAGCTATTAATTATTTAATTAAAAATAATTATGTGGCATTTAGAATGGGCAGAAAGGAAAATCCAAAACTTCCAAATGATATAGATAATAATATTATTGATTATGCTTTTGACGAGAATAGATCCGACATTTTAGATTTATTTCTTTTTAGTAAATCCAAATTTTTAATTTGTAATGCTGGTGGAATTGATAATTTTGCAGTAGTTTTTAGAAAACCCAAATTTGTAGTAGATTTTACACAGTTCTGGGATTTAAATACTACAAATTCATATCTTTTTCCTCTTTTAATTCCAAAAACTTACAAAAATTCAAAAACTAACAAAATATTGAAATTTTCTAAAGTGTTTGAACTGGGTCTTGATAAATTATCTTTAGAAAGATTATACAGTTTAGGCTTTGATATTTTGGACAACACTCCTGAGGAAATTCTTGAAGGAACAAAAGAAATGCTTGATATTATTAATGGTAAAAATCTTTATTCAAATGACAAACAAAAAAATTTTTGGAGAATGGCAGATGAATATTCACCTAATATAGGTCAATTTAAAATAAGTGAATTTTTTTTTAATAAAAATAAAGATCTTTTTAATTAGTATTTTTTTTTCTAGAATTTAAAGATTGAACATAAAATTGATATGTTCTAATAATCTCATTTATTTCGGGATAAGCAGAGTTGCCAACAAAACCGACAGCATGGGCGCCTGCAATTTGAGACAGAAATAAGTTAACAAAAATATTATTATTGGTTTTGGATAAAACACTGGACAGTGCATGAAATATATCTCCTGCACCCATCGTGTCGACAGGATTCTTATTTAATGTTGATATCTTAAAACATTTTTTTCCATCTGTAACAATTGAAAATTTACCACCCAAAGTTAAATATCCATGTCTTGCAGAGAGTTTGCTTATCAATTTCTTAAGTTCTGACTCATAATTAATTTTCTTTTTAGATGAAAAAAGTTTTAGTTCTTTTTCATCTAAAGAAAAAAAAGAAGCTTTTTTAAATTTTTTATCAATAATATTGTATCCGTAATTTAAGCTATTTGTTTGAACATTAATTGATAACTTATTCTTAAATTTTTCTAATTTAGAAATAATTTTTTTTGTAAAAAAATTATGACCAAAATCTTGGACTATAATCAAATCACATTTTGGTGCATTTTTGCTTATTTGCTGTAAAATTTGTTTTTCATCATTTAAAGATAACTCTTTTTCCTCATATTCATTTACTGTTATCAATTTCTTAATTTTATTGTCTTGAACAACCTCTATTAATCTCTCTTTTACTATATCTCTGAAACAATTAGACTTAATTGTACTTATTTTTTTTAAAATATTCAAAATTTTCTTGTTAGTTTGTTTTTTATTAATGATAGATATAAATTTAGTATTTTTAATAAACGATTTTAAAAACAAATAAGAAGCTAGAGCACCGCCACTCATATAATTTTCTTTATCTTTTATATAAGAAAGCACATTAGATTTTGGTGAAATTCCTTTTAAATTTAGGTATGTATATTTATCAAAAATTATTTCTCCAATAACTAAAATTCTCAATTTTGAAATTTTTTTAAATAACTTTGTTATGTCTAATTTTTTATTATGCCTAATTTGTTTTTCTAAGTTTTTATCAGTTATTTCAAAAAAATTTTCAGCAAATATTTTTGAAGAGCTTTTAATATTAGATCCTAAAAAAATTAATTGACATTTAATTTTTTTTGCTATTTTTTTTTCCTCATTCAAATTTCCAACAAGATCATCTTTTTTATATTCAATGCCTTTGCAATAAAAATTTGGTCTTATTAAATTTAAAGAGGGTATAGCTGAACCACTATTAGCTATAAAAACATAATCAATAATTTTTAATTTTTTTAAAAAATTCAATCTTTCATTCTGATTGTATAAAGGACTATGAAGGTGTTTTTTGAGAAAATGGTCAGCTGTAATGGTTACAACTAGAATATCTCCTAACTTTTTTGCATTTTCAAGGTGATCAATATGCCCTGGATGAACTATATCAAAAGCCCCATGACACAAAACAATCTTTTTTTTTTTAGAGATTTGCCTTAAATCCACTAGTTCTTTTCTGGAAATTTGCAGTCCTTTTAACATTTATTTTTTTTTAATAACTTGCTCAAAAACACAGATCGATAATTAGTTTTTCTTTGAAGAATTTTTTTTCTCTCAAAATTAATTATTATATCTTTTACAGCATCTTCTGCGTTTTTCACAGGCTCAAAAGATGTCTTTAAAAGTTTTTTTGGATACAGCCTATAAGATCTTACATCTAATGATGAATTTTTAATAATCTTAATTTTTTTCAAATTTTTTTTTATAATCTTAGCTATTTTTAGAATTGAATAATTCTCAAACCCGACATTGTATATACCTCTTTTGTTATTTTTTAGGAAAAAACAATAACATTTAATCATATCGTGGATATGTAATTGTGGTCTAATTTGGCTACCACCATTTACAATAACTTTTTTTTTTATAAGTGCATCATATGTCATTGCATTAACAGTTAAATCTAACCTAATATTGTCTGAATATCCACAAACAGTTCCTGGTCTTAAAATAATTGTAGAAAAATATTTACTAAAATTTTTAACTAGTTTTTCTCCTACCATTTTAGTTTTATTATAATCGGTGATTGGTAGAAGCGATGTATCTTCATCTACTTTTTTCTTTTTACTGACACCGTAAACACTGCCTGATGAAGCAAACATAAATTTTTTAATTTTTGCTAATTTGCACATATTTAACAAATGTAGTGTATATAGTACATTAGTTTCCCAAGTTATTTTGGAATCCAGTAATGCCGCTGGGTCATTAGAAATTGCAGCTAAATGTATTACCACATCAACACCTTTTAAAAGTTCTTTCGATATCTCGCTTACACATAATTTTAAATTTCTTAAATTCTTATGTTTTGGTAAATAATCACCAAAAATTTTTTTATCTATTGAAATTACTTTATGATTATTTTTTAAAAGAACCTTAATAAGCTCAGTGCCTATGTATCCACATCCACCAGTAACTAATATTTTCATTATTTTGCAAAAAATTCTTTTATAGATCTAGCAATATATCTTATCTGATTTGTGTTTATATACTCATGCACTGGTAAAGAAATACTTGTATTTGCCATTTTTTCAGCAACTGGAAAATCACCTTTTTTATATTTTAGATATTTAGCTGCTTTTTGTAAATGAATTGGAATAGGATAATGTATTTTTGCATCTATATTTCTTTTAATCAGGAATTTTTTAAGCTTATCTCTTTGGCTTACATTTATCTGATAAAGATGAAATACTTCTTTAAGTTTTTTTTTTCTATCTGGAATTTTTATTTGTTTTAGAGGCTTTAGCAATTTATCTAGTAAAAGGGCATTGCTTATTCTTTTATTTGTTATTTTATCAAGTTTGTTTTTTATTTTATAATTTCCAACTGTTGCTTGAAGTGTATCAAGTCTTGAATTATATGCAAAAAATTCACAATTATTTCTATCTCTTAACCCATGATTTCTCATCAAACAAAGTTTTTTTGCTAGTGATGGATTATGAGTTAATATAAATCCACCATCACCCCAAACATTTAGGTTTTTCAAAGGATGTAAGCTAAATGTACAAGCATCTGAATAATTTACAATGCTACTATTTTTATATCTTGAGTCAACGCAATGACAAGCATCTTGAATAAATCTTAATTTATTCCTTTTTGCAATCTTATTAATTTTTTCTAATTCACAAGGTCTACCCGACCAATTTACGGCCATTATTGCTTTTGTTTTTTTTGTAATTGCTTTCTCAATCTTATTTTCATCTATGTTGTAATCATCTTTTACATCAACAAACACAGGTTTTGCTCCAGCAGTAACAATTGAAGCAACTGTTGCTATAAAAGTATAAGGTGTAGTAATGACTTCATCACCAGCTCCTATATTAAAAGCTTTTAGAACTAAAAATAGAGCATCAGTACCATTACCAACTGATACAGCAAATTTAGATCTCATTCTTTTAGAAATATTTTTTTCAAATCTGTTTACTTCATCGCCTAAAGTATAATCTGCATTTTTTACTACCTTCTCAATTTTGTTAAATATCTTTTTATAATCAAAAAATTGCTCAACCAGATAACTGTGGTTAATATTTATTTTTTTACTTTTTTTGTATTGATTGGGTAGATAATTTAATTTCATAATTATTTAATGAACTTATAGTCTTTTTCTTCATATTTTAAATAGTTAAAATGTCTTTTATAAAATTTTATTGTTTTGTTTAAACCAACCTCTAAACTTACTCTACACTTCCAATTCAATTCTTTTTCGGTCTTTGTAGTTGACAGAAAATAAATTTGATCTTTTTGACGTCTTTCTGGAGTAATTTTCAAAAAATTATGGATATTTTTTCTTTTTTTATTGCAAATTGTTTCTACAATTTTTTTGATTGAAACTGTTTCCTTGCCACTGAAATGATAAACTCGACCAATTTTGCCTTTTTTAATCGATGACAGTAATCCTCGAGAGAAATCCTCAGAATATATAAAATTTCTCTTTGTCTCTCCGTTTCCGTGTAGTGGAAATTTTTTATTAAGATCAAGAGTTACGCAAACTTTAGGTATAAGTCTATATATCGGTTGTGCGGGTCCATAAAAATTTGAAAATCTACAGATTATAATTGGAAAATTTTTTTTTTTATTCAGTTCCATAAATAATTTTTCGGCCTTATATTTTGAGTGTGCATAAGGTGTTGATGGGTTAAATTTTTTGCTATTTTCATAGATATTTTTTTTTGATCCAAATATTTCTGGGGTAGATATATAAATATATTTTTTAAGAAAATGTGCTCCACACAAATAGTTTGCTAATTTAATTTTAGATTTATAATTTACTTGATTGTAATAAAGTCTATATTTCCAACTTTCATTAACCATACATATAGAAGCAAAATCAATAATAATTTCTGGCTGTACCTTTTTAATAAATTTAATAAGTTTTTTTTCTTCTAAGTTGTCAATTTTGTTAATAATAACTTTCTTTTTATTATAAAGGATATACTTATCATTTTTTTTTTTATGATAAGTGCCAAATACTTTAAATTTTTTATCTTGAATATATCTAGCAAATGTGCAACCTGAAAAGCTATTTATGCCTAAGATTAAAACTTTTTTCATAATTAATAAAACTAATTACATTTTTTTGTGCCTATAACAAATAAAATATATAATAACTATTTAGTAAAAAAACCTTGGGGTGAAGAATATACAATTTTCAGTGATAGAAAAAAAATTGCAATTACGCTTGTAAAAATTAATCCAAAGAAATCTACTTCACTTCACTCTCACCCCTCTAAAAAAACGGGTTTTATTATACTCAAAGGTTCACCCAAAATTCAAATTGGTATTCATAAAAAAAATACTTGGAAGTCTAAAGTATTATCAATATTAGTTTTGAGACCAGGATTGTTCCATTCAATATCAAATATTAATAAAAAAAGCGATGTTATAGCTTTAGAATTCGAAACACCTTATAAAAAGAGGGACCTTATTAGATTTAAAGATAGATATGGTAGGCAAAATAAAGGTTATGAAAATAAAAAATTTATGAAAAAATTAGACAGTAATAATATTACCTTTAAAAATACAAACGATAAACAAAGATATAATTTGTTTGGTAAAGATATCACAATTACAAAAATTAAATCACGGGATCAAATTTTAAAATTAAGTAACAAATCTGTTTCTGCTATTCTTGATGGTGTTATAGTTGATAAAAATAAAAAATCTGTAATTTCATTTGGTGAAATAATTAAAACTAAAACTTTAAAAATGTTGACAAAACAATTTTATATTCATAAACCCCTTAAAATATTGAATGTACTTTAATTAATATGAAAAAAATTCTTATTATCACATCTAAATTGGTTCAAGACCATGAGTTTATATACCCATTTTATAGAATGAAAGAAGAAGGATTTAATGTCGATACATTTAATGGTGAAAATAAACAAACTTTAGGATATTTTGGAACAAAAATACCACCGAAAGAAGATGATAAAATAATTACTTTAAATGATCTTGATGTTAAAAATTATGATGTTTTAATTCTACCCGGTGGCGTAAAATCTATGGAAATATTGAGACTTAATGAAAAAGCTATTCAGATTGTGAAGGAATTCTATGAGAATAAAAAAATTATAGCGGCTACTTGTAGTGCTATAATGATGCTTATTTCTGCAAAAATCATAAAAGATAAAAGAGTAGCTGGATATTATGCTTGGAAAGATGATGTAGAAAATGCTGGTGGAATATTTGTAGATAAACCATGTGTAATAGATAAAAATTTAGTAACCTCTCCACATTATAAATATGTTGGAGACTGGATGAAAGGTTTGCTGAGCTTAATTAAATAGCTACATTTTAATTAATGGTCTAATTACTTTTCCATTTTTAAGATGTTTCAAAGCTAAGTTCAATTCACTTAACTTGTAAATTTTTTTTCCAAAATATTTATTTATCTTAAATTTTTTTAGATACTTTGAAAAAATATTAAAGTAATTATCATAATTAAATTTTTTATTCCACGATCCAGATATTTTTTTTCCATATAAAAGTTGCCAAGGATCAATTTTTAATTTTGAGTCTTGTTTATAATTTCCGACTACTAAAACTTTACCGCCAAATTTTTTTGCAAAAAAAATACTTTTTTCTAATAAATGCTTATTACCGCTACATTCTAACACATAATCAAATGAGTCATGTAATAATGAAAAATCATGCACATTAGATAAGGTTTTTGAAGCACCAAGTTCTTTTGAAATTTTTAATTTTTCTAAATTTTTATCAACAACTGTTATTGAGGAAAATTTGACTAATTTTGATGCAAATACTGCTAATAATCCAACACCACCAGCTCCAAGGATTAGAATATTTTTTTTTTTTTGATTTTTTGTGTTGAGAAAAACACAATTAAAGGCTGTTGGAGCTGCACAGCCTAATAAAACACTTTTCTTTAAATCATTATTTTTGTTTATTTTATGAATTTTATTCTCACTTACGATAGAATAATTTGAAAATGTATTTACTGGACCAGCATTTACAGTCTTATTTTTAACATCTTTATATTTAGATCCTCCTGCATTTATACCTTGTGAAAAAACCCAGGTTAAACAAACATAATCATTCTTTTTCACTTTTTTTACACTTTTATGTGTTTGTATCACTTTGCCAGTAGCTTCATGCCCCAAACAATGTGGTAAAAAATTATCTTTTCCACGCTGTCCCTCAATTTCTTGTACTTGAGTATGACAAATTGATGAAAATTTTATTTTCACCAAAACTTGTCCTGTTTTTAGAGAAGGTAAGATTATTTTTTTAATATTAACTTTATTTTTTTTTAATAATACAGCAGCTTTTATAAACATTAGTTTCTAAATGAGTTTTTTTCTCTATTATCTAATACTATATCTCCAGAAACAATTTTAGAGTTTCCCTTAATTAAAAAATCAATTACTGGTATTATTTCATCTGAAGAATTGTATCTTTTAAGAGGCATCCTAACATTTTTAAATTTTTTGTACGCTTTTATATTTTTCATTTTTAAACGAGCAAAACTATTATCACTAGTCTCAAATGCTCCTAAAATTATATTTTTAATATCTATATTATGTGAAATGAATTTTTTTGATAATATATTTGAATAAACATTTAATGCAGCCTTAACTGTACTATAACCTACAGAAGCAACATTTTCTATTGATGCAATAGAGCTAATATGAATTATCTTTAATTTTTTTTTTATTTTTAATGGTTTTTTTTATTAAAAAGTTGTTAATTTCTGATTGAACAAATAAATTTTTGTTAAATAATTCTAAAAAATCTTTTTTTGATATTAAATCATCTTTTATACCAAAGCCTCCACCCATACAATGTATTACTACATCCACATGTTTTATTTTTTTCAAAGTCAATTTTAGTTGTTCTAAATTTTTATCTTTACTTAAATCTCTCGCAAAAAAATTATTATTTGAGGCAATAATCTTTTTAAGAGACCTCATCTTCATTTTATCCTTTCCTACACATATTAATTTTTCTTTATTTGAATAATACTTTGAAATAGATTTACCTAATCCGCTAGTTGCACCATTAATTAAAATTTTCATAATTATATTTTTTTTGCTCTTTTTCTTTCAAAATTTAATAAATTATCTGACAAATGTGGATATAAATCATCATAATCTGGTACTCTAAAAGAGCCATCTTTGTTTAGTTTGTTTTGTAATCTTGGTACTAATTCTTGATAAGGATGCATGTTAACTTCTATCATCATTGGTTTTTTATTAGAAAAAATTTTTTTTAAATCTGAGTTCAATGTTTTTTTATTAAGTTTTAAATATCCCAAATCAAATGTATTAGCTACTTTTTTAAATGAAGGAAAGCTCACACCTGACTTGAGATCAGAGCCAACAATTTTTTTAAAATTTTTTTTCTGCATAAGTTTCATGGTCAAATATCCTTTATTTTCTATTATAAAAATTTTAAGTGGAATTTTATAATTTTTCACAGTTTGAAGTTCTTGCATGTTAAACATAAACCCACCTTCCCCAGAAATACAAATTGGTACGCTGTTTTTATCAGCAAAATATGCTCCTATAATTCCAGGTAAACCATATCCCATTGCAGCTAATCCGCTGGATGTGAATAATCTTTGCGAACTATTAAAAAGTATTTTAAAAGTTTGCATTGTACATGTGAAGCTTGTGCCCATGTCAGTTACCACTACCTCTTTACCTGATAAATTTTTTGACAATAAATCTATAAAATTAAATGAATTAATATATTTTGATTTATTTTTTTGTTTAATGTCAGTTACAGGATATTTATTTTTCCAATCAAGTAATAAATTTTTCCAATTATTAAAATTTTTAATTTTTTTGTTTTTAAAATACTTTATTGCTCCACTAAGAAAAAGTTTAAGATCTATATTATATTTTAAGATTATATTATTAAATTCTTTGGAATTTATTTCATTTTTATCGATGTCTACATATATTTTTCTTGAATTTTTTGAAAAATTTTTTTTATTATATCCTGTTTGTGGTATTGAAAGTCGTGAGCCTAAAATAATTAATAGATCTGCATATTCCAAAGCTAAATTTCCAGCTCTTTCACCAAATATCCCTGAACGACCAATATATAAATCATCATTTGAAGATAAAATGTCTGATGCATTCCATGATGATATTACTGGAATTTTTAATAATTTTAAAAAACTTAAAAATTCCTTATTTGATTTTGATAGGTGGATTCCATTTCCTATGATGATTACAGGTTTATTTGATTTATTAATTTCAGTAAAAATTTTCTTATAACTAACCTTTTTTTTTAATTTTTTATTTTTTTTCTTAAATTTCTTAATCTCATTTAAACTAATATATTTGGACTGTATATCTAGAGGGACATCAATCCACACTGGTCCTGGTTTGTCTGTAATCATTTTTTCATAAGCCTCATTTAAAATGACTTCAATATCTCTTGGATTTAAAATAACTTTTGCATATTTTGTCACTGGCTTTACTAAATCTATAATATTAATTTCTTGAACTCCAATTTGTCTAGTCTTTGTTTTATTAATCATATCTGATATAGGGACTTGTCCTGATACAACAAACATTGGAATAGAGTCTATCCAAGCGCCAGTAATTCCTGTTATTGCATTAGTTGCACCTGGGCCTGATGTTGTGTGAAGTATGCATGGATTATTTTTAACTCTATAATAAGCCTCAGCGGCCATACTAGCTGACTGCTCGTGATGAAAAAATGTAAACTTTAGTTTTTTACTTCTTCCAAATGCATCATTTAAATGCATTGCTCCACCACCAGTTATTCCAAATACATATTCAATTTTTTTTTTTTCAAAAAATTTAGCAATATATTCTGAAACCTTTATTTTCATACAATTTTTATAATCCTAATTTTTTTGCATCTGAAAAATAATAATCACCATTATAAGAAATAAATTTAAAAATTTTTTTCCATTCACTTTTTTTTAAAATTGTAGTTCCTAACAATGTCCAATCTAAAAACTTATCACGATCTTTTTTCTTATTATATGAAGCTAATGAAATATAGCTTTTTTTACCTATCCTTTTGATTTCTTTTAATGTTTTAATTACATCTCCTAAATTTTGCATATAAATTGAATTAAAACCAATAACTAAATCAAATTCTTTGTTTTTATATCTTTGCAAGTCATAATAGTTATTTTTGTTTAAATATTTGCTAATTTTTTTGTTGGCTTTTTTAATTGGGTAAATATGATTTTCAATACCTGTAATTTTTATTCCAGGAATTAACAACTTTAAATCGTAGAGAAGAAACCCTTTTTTACATCCAATATCAAGAACTTTAGAATTTTTTTTAAGATTATATCTTTTTATTAATTTTGGTAAAATTTTATACCATCTGCCATCGTACTTAAAACCTCCATAACCATTTATCCTTTTTCCATCGTAATATTCTTTATCAAGTTTCCAAGCTATAAATTTGTTTGAAACACTCCTTATCTTTCCAATTGAATTTCGTTTAACTTTTTTTTTGAAATAACCAATATCAAAATGAGGCATGTTGTAATTTTGCCATCTCTGGATTTACTTTTTTCTCTAATGAAGTCCAATGAATTTGATCCGAAGATATATCTTTAACCGAAAGTCTAAATTCATCAAATCTTTTTTGCCAATATGGATGAGCTTTTAAAGTTTCGATTAATTTATTTATTGTACCTATATTAGCCTTACCGTTAATTTTTTTTTCAAGATAACCAAGAAAATATAAAGCTAAACAATTTTCTGGTGAAATCAAATCTGTGATATTTTCAACATACCTTTTTTTTTGAATTATTTTTTCTTTAGAGTGACTTTGAGTTAATCTTTTGAAATTTAAGTGGTAATTCATATAAGCCCAAATATCATCTAGCTTTTCTTTGGGTGGGACTTCATTAATGTTTGAAACATTAAAGGCATCACTAAATTCTGATGATAACATATCTCTTTTTTGTTGCTTATGCTTTCCCAAACCTCCTGAATTATATCTTATTTCTGAAAATTCTAAATTATCTAAATTTATCTGGCCTTCTTGAACCATTGAATTAAAGATTGGTGTATTTGGTAGTGGCTCTAATATACTAACATTATACCAGTCTAATGCCATTTCTTTTGAGACTTGAATAGTATCAAGTATCATTTGATAACTTTCATTAGGAAAACCAATCATTAGAAAAACTCTTGCATTAATTTTTTCAAACTTTCTAAAAACTTCAGCTGCCTTTAAAAAATTTTCGACAGTTCCAGGTTTTCTCACACTTTTTAAAATTTCTCTATTACCTGACTCCATACCTATATTTACACCTATGCATCCACTTTTCTCCGCTGCATCAATTACTTCCTCTTTACAAGCAGCCGCTATAACACCATTAGAGCAATCCCAAGTCATACCTAAATTACTTTTTGTAATTAAATTAAAAAGTTCAATAGACTCTTTTGGATTATATAAAAAATCATCATCCAACCACATAATATGTTTTATATCATAGTCAAATCTTAATCTTTTTAACTCCTCAACAACTGATTGTGCACTTCTTCTACGAACACCAACACCATTAAAATTTCTCACACTGCAAAATGTACATTGGGCTCTGCATCCTCTATTTGATATTATTGTAGAAATTTTTGTTTCTGGTGGTGTCAGACAAAAAAAACTTCCTATAGTGCCGTACTTACTTAATTCTGAGATTTCCATTAGTTCCATAGCTGGAATAGTATCAAGGTCATGAGCATGTGGATGAAGTTTTTTATCTATAAATATAAACTCATAGTCATTTATTTTTATTACCATTTGTCCTAATTTTTCCAAATGACAATCACCGTTTACACATTTGATAAAATTTAGAAAACTCAGATCTGCCTCATAATTAAAAAAGAAATCAATGTGTTTCATATCTTTTACAAACTTTTCAAATGTTTTCTCATCGACAATTGAATTTGTAATGTGAACTCCTCCAGCACCTATGATAATATTTTGATCTTTAGCTCTAATGTATTCAGATAATTGCTTAGTGATCTCATGAGATTGACTAAACATTGAAGTAAGACCAACAAAACAGGGATCAAAATCATTTAGTAAATTATTTAGGCTATCTTTCCAGATTGTATCAAAATTAAAATTTTCCTCAGAAACATCAGACAGTTTTATAAATTTCAATATTTCATTATTAAGATTTAATATTTTGACCTCTATATTTTCTTCTTGAAGTCTTTTAGACAAAACACCAAGGCCATATGGGGGGTAGTTCCAAAGTCTACCTCTTTTAGCAGAACTAAAATTGAATATTTTCTTATCACTATCGGGTGGTTGAATTAATAATACTTTTTTTATCTTTAAATCTTTTAACTTTTCTTTTAAAAGTTGTTCAGAAATTTTATCGTCGAATTTATGTTTAATTATTTTTGTCATTTAATAATAAATTACTTAGATTATGATGATAAATATATAAATCTATCAAAAAATCAAGCACACATAAATGAATACAGCTGAAATAAACAAATATTGGAAGTTTTTAGAAAATAAATATAAGGAACCAAAGTATATTTCAAAAATTAAAGTAATAAATTTTGAAAAATTAAAAGATAAAATTGACAAAAATGATACAAAATTTATTAAGACAATTATTAAAAATCTATATGTTGATAAAGTTGGAATTATTATAAAAAAGGCTGCAGATAAAAAATTAAAAAATACAATAATTGATTTAGCGGAAATATTTAAATCAAAGAAAAAATCTTCTTTTCATAAAATGTTTCAAAGAAGTCCGAATTTTCATCGAATAATCGATAAAGATATAACAAAAAAATATAAAATATTTGCAATTAAACATTCTTTCTTTTTTTATAATTGGAACATTAAATCTAGATTAGAAAAAAAATTTAAAAACGGTGTTTATAAACACTGGCGTTATATAAAATATTTATCAGGTAATAGAAAAACTCAATATGAAAATAATAAACCTTTAGACGGTCAAATAGATAGGCTTCAGATAATTAGATATCCTAGTGGAGGCGGTCAATTAAGAGATCATGTTGATCCTACAAAAAATCAAAAAATAGTTTCTGGTCTTATAATGAGTAAAATTGGAAAAGACTTTAAGAGTGGAGGATTTTATTTTACAAAAAAAAACCAGAAAAAATATAATATCGAAAAAAAATTAGACATAGGTGATGCGGTAATTTTTTATGGATCTATAATTCATGGTGTAGAAAAAGTAGATCCAAATCTCAAATTAAATTGGAAAAGTAAGAATGGTCGTTGGTTTATTGGAATGTTTGTAAATGATAGCGACCATGTAAAAAATAGAGCGGTTGCAAAAGACTTGTCTTACTCCATAAATAAAAAAAAATAATATCAATTACTCTTTAATTGATAAATTCTATCTGAAGCTTTTTTTCCATCAAAAAATTCTTTTGAATGTTTATATCTTTTATAAACATCAAAAGCATTGGCAATGTAAATTCTCAATTCTTTACCAATTTCAGTTTCTTTGATTAAATTTGTATCTTCTATTATAAGCTTATCTTTTTTTAGTTGTGTAAGTTGTAAATTTTCATTTATGAAATATTTTTCAAAATTTATTTTAAATTTTTTTTCAAATTTTTTCTTGTCTACAACACCTTTATTAATTATGTCAAAAATTACCTCTCTTCTTAAAAGATCGTCACTATTGCTTATCCATCCTCTTGCAATTGGATTAAGTTTATTAGATATATTTTTTGTATAATTAGGAAGTGTGTAATAATTTTGAAAATAATGCCCATCAATATTTGTCATCGCACTTGGACCAACTCCGATAATATTGTGTGATGTCTCAGGCGAATAACCTATAGCGTTCCTCTCAATATTTTTATTTAATACTAAATCTTTGTAATAAAAATCTTCTTTATTAATATAGTGATCTAATCCTAACTTTATATAATTCAAGCTCTCTAGCTTGTTTTGAATTAATAAACTCATAGCATTTTTTGTCTCAATATTAGGCAAATGATCACTGTTAATCGCAGTTTGGTGCCTATACAAATCTGGTCGATGTTGAAAGCTATAATAAGCCAACCTTGTAGGTCTCAATATTGCGATGGTATCAAGAGTTTTCTTAAGACTTTCTAATGTTTGATGGGGTAGTCCAAACAATAAATCAAAATTTATGCTTCTAAAATTATTTCTTACTTTATCTGAAAGTAATTTATTCATTTCTTCAAGAGTATGAATTCTATTTATTGATTTACCAACTTTCTTATCAAAATCTTGAATACCGAAGCTAATTCTATTTATGCCTGCGTTTGCATAGTCTAGAAGAGTTTTTTCTTCTATATTATTTCTAGGATCGATTTCAATTGCTACATCATTCCATTTTTTTTGATCTGAAACTTTATCAATTACATTTAGAATATCCTCAACTTGATTGAAATTTAAAACAGAAGGTGATCCTCCTCCAAAATGAATATCATTTATTGGTAATTTTTTACCATAAATTTCATGCTTTAATTGAATTTCACTTTTTATCTCATCTACCAGTCTTGCATATTTGTCTTTATTAGAAGTGATTAGAGTGAAACAATGACAAAACAAACATTGTTTTGGGCAAAATGGAAAATGCATATATAATTGAGAAGCTTTTTCATTTTCTTTATTTTTTATTGCAAAATTTTTTAAAATTTCAACAAAATGATCATTTTTTATTTCCTCAGACCAAAGTCCGTTGATTGGATAATGAGTATACCATCCTGATTTTTTTTTTTTATATTCTAGTATAAGGCTTTTGTTGTGACTTATATTCATGGTAATGTTAATTCTGTGTATAACAAAATTGTATTATGTCTAGCTTATAATCAAAGTCAAATTCTATTACAATTAAGAAATATCGATAAAAAAATTATACATCCAGGAACATGGGGTTTTTTTAGTGGTTCGATTAAATTAAATGAAAGTCCTGAAATTGCAATTAAAAGAGAATTATTTGAAGAATTAGGAATTCTATCCTTTAATAAACTTAATTTCGTATTTAGATATTATGATGCGAAAACAAAAAGTTTATATTTTGTCTATAGATTAAGGTTACCAAATTATAAACTAAAACTCAGAGAAGGTTTAGACTTTGAGTATTTTAAAAATTATGAAATTTTGAAAAAAAAAAAATCAAAAAAAATTGGAACTTATTTTCATTGTGCAGATAAAAGATTAATGAAAATATTTTTACATAAATCTCAAAAAAAAATAATCTAATAATAGAAAAATTTAAATATTTTTTTTCTTGAATTTTCAATCCATTGAGTGTATTTTTAAATTGTTGAAATGCATGGTGGGAAATCTGTTTGAAATTCGCAAGCTGTTCCTGCAACCGTAAAGTCGGAGCGCCACCCAACAAAGTCCGCTGTTGAATGAGGGCCAGGAAAAGTCTAATTCTACAATGAAAAATTAACAACGGCATCAAATAAACAAACTTCTGCAGTTCATGAAGTAAAAAAAAGGATGACGTATGCTTATAAGATCAATTTTAATTATATTTTTTCTAATTTCGAATTTAAATGCGTTAGAAAACTGTAAATGGAATAATTATCAAGGAAATCCCTGTTTAACAATCAGCAAAACATCAAATACATCTTTATATAATTCTGAAGGAATTAATAAAAAAATTTTCAACAAACAACAGATAATAGATTCAGGAGCTACAACTACTCTTGATTTATTAAAGAAAGTTTCAGGTGTAGATTTTTATCAAACTGGTCAAAAAGGCCAACAAGCTGCGATTTTTATGAGAGGTTCTGAGTCTAATCATACACTTGTAATGCTGAATGGTATTGCAATTAATGATCAATCAGCAACAAACGGACTACATGATTTTGGTCAAGATTTTATTCAAAATATTCAACAAATAGAAGTGTACAAAGGATCTAACGGTGCACATTTTGGACCCGATGCAATTGGGGGAGCAATTAATTTTATAACTGATATTGATTATATAAATAGTTTATCTATGAATGGTTTCAACTTTAAGAATAATTCAATAAACTATAATACAACAAAAATTACTGACGGTGGATGGCACCTAAATTTTAATGGAACAACAAATCAAAATAAAACTGATAGCTCAATTGCTAAAGGAGATGAGTCAGATGGATCAAAAAATTATCAAATAAATCTTAATGGAAATAAATGGATTAATGACAATCTGAAATTAAAAAATACTTTTTATTATAGAGATACTAAATCAGATTATGATAAGTCTGCTACAAAAGAGGACTCAGTGACCTCTGATAACAAAATGTATGCATTACAAACAGGTATTGAACGAAAAACTAAAAATTCACTGGATAACATTATTTTTCACTATCATAATTATGACCGAAAATATTATGTGCAAGGAAAAAAGGATAAATATTACAGTGAGTCTTTAGTTGCAAAAGCTGAAAAAAATACAGTTCTCAATAATAAATTATCATATGGTTATGGAGCTGAGTATAAGTATGATTGGGGGCATTACCAAACAACAACATTTTCATCTCAAACAAAGGGGCATATCAGTAATTTTGGTCTTTTCGCTAATGTTGGTTATAAATTTAATGAAAATCAGGTGTTATCATTTCATGGCAGGAATGATGATCACAAAGAAACTGGTGGAAATAAAACTTACAAAATTAATTTTACACAATTTTTTGATAAATTTAAATTAGGAATAAATCATTCTACAGGTCTTAAGAATGCTAGTCTATATGAACTATATGGGAATATAGGTCAAAAAAATATTAATCCTGAAAAAAGTGAAACCAATGAAATTATTGGGGAATATGATTTTTCTCAAAATATTAAACTAAGCTCGACTGCTTATAGAACAAGAATGAAAGATAGAATTAAAATAAACTCATCTTGGAATGCTTATGAGAATAAAGTAACTGATACAAGCCAAGAAGGACTTGAAAGTGAAATTACTTGGCTTGGAAATAATCAAAGTCTGTCTTTAATTTCACACTTTGCCAAAAGTAGAACTGATACTAATGGCCCAAACTCACGAAGACCAGATTTATCTTATGGTATAGATTATTTAAAAAAGTTTGACATATCGTTATATGGTCCTTTTGATTTAAAATTAAGCCATAGATATATTGGTGATCACATTGATTGGACTGGTTCGAAAAATGAGTTTGTAAAAAGTATAGATTTAGTAGACATGTCTATAAGAAAAAAGTTTTATAATAATACAATTTCATTAAATTTGACTAATTTACTTAATGAGCGTTACGAAAAGCCAGCAACATACTCTCAAGATGGAAGGATGATAAGTTTTGGATTAAGAAAAACTTATTGATTTAACTTGTAATCATCTAAAAGCAACTTAAGATGATCTTATGAAATATGTGAAAATTTCAATAGGAATATTTATTGCATTAGCAGCTAGTAGATTTTTTCCACATCCCCCAAATTTTACAAGTTTGTTGGCATTAAGCTTTTATGTGCCTGCTATTTTAGGAGTTAGATATCTGCCAGCATTAATTGGTAGTTTTTTGATTACAGACTTGTTTATAGGAATTCATACGCTAACTCTTTTTACATGGGGTAGTGTAATCCTTATAGGATTAGGTTCAAAATTTTTTTTATCGAATATTTATACTAGAATTTCAGGTTCCCTTTTAGGTGCTTTATTATTTTATTTAATTACAAATTTTGGAGTTTGGTCTTTAGGCTCTTATGGTTACACCATAGATGGAATTATAAAGTGTTATACACTTGCAATACCTTTTTTTACTTATAGTTTGATTTCTACTTTAATTTTTTCTTCAATAATTGAAGTCGTAATTAAATTTAATTCTATTAAAATCAAAGTATAGAAAATGTTTCTATAGTTTTGAAGTTAATTATTCTAGAATTAGAATAAAGGTTCTTTGTAATATTTAATATCGTATTATTTTTTTAAAAATTTTTTTCAGTGCATAAATCAAGCCAATTGAGCTATTAGTACTGGTCAGCTCCACGCATTACTGCGCTTCCACATCCAGCCTATCAACGTGG
>MDTG01226868.1_pt1 | contig 20448 bp, 22 predicted proteins | sample 811421 | NCBI WGS metagenome assembly MDTG01 (sample SAMN05326645, study PRJNA326480) | marine metagenome | isolation source: seawater | place: Pacific Ocean: South East | collected 2011
ATTTAGACAAATAAATAGCAGATTACAAGGTCACCCTACCACACATGACAAACTACCTGGTATAAGAATAGCCTCTGGATCACTCGGACAAGGTCTATCTGTTGCTATTGGTAGTGCATTATCAAAAAAACTAAATTCTGACAATAAAATAATCTACTGTCTTTGCGGTGATGGAGAATTACAAGAGGGTCAAATATGGGAAGCTATTTTGTATGCAGGATCTAAAAAAGTAGATAATTTAATAGTTGCTGTGGATGTAAACAAGCAACAAATATGTGGATCCACTGATGAAGTACTAAATCTGGGTAATTTAAAAACTAAATTTTCTGCTTTTAATTGGCAAGTAATCGAGATAAATGATGGAAATGACATTAAAAGCGTAATAGAAGGCTTAAATAATGCAAAAAAACAAACATATACTAGTCAACCTATTTGTATACTATTAAATACAGAAATGGGATACGGTGTTGATTATATGATGGGATCGCATAAATGGCATGGAATTGCACCTAATGATCAACAATTAGATAAAGCTTTAAATCAATTAAAAGAAACACTTGGTGACTATTAAAAATATGGAATTTGAATTAAAAGACACAAGATCAGGTTTTGGCGCAGGCTTATTAGAGCTTGGAAAGATTAATAAAAATGTTGTTGCATTATGTGCTGATCTTACAGGATCATTAAAGATGGATGCATTTGAGCAAAAGTATCCCAATCGATTTTTTCAAATTGGTATAGCAGAGGCTAACATGATGGGTATCGCTGCTGGGATGACCATTGGAGGAAAAATCCCATTTACAGGTACATTTGCAAATTTTTCAACAGGAAGAGTATATGACCAAATAAGACAATCTATTGCATATTCTGGTAAAAATGTTAAAATATGTGCATCACATGCTGGGATTACATTAGGAGAAGATGGTGCAACCCATCAAATATTAGAAGACATAGGACTCATGAAGATGATTCCAGGAATGACTGTAATTAACACATGTGATTACAATCAAACAAAAAATGCGACCATTGCAATAGCCGAATTCAATGGACCAGTTTATTTAAGATTTGGAAGACCTAAAGTACCTAATTTTACACCAGACCAAAAATTTATTATTGGCAAAGCAATTCAGCTCACTAAAGGTAATGATGTCTCTATATTTACTACTGGTCACTGCGTATGGGAGTCCCTTCAAGCATGTGAGATTTTAAAAAATCAAAATATTAATTGTGAGGTTATTAATATAACTACAATAAAGCCATTGGACGATGCAATGATTCTTAGTTCTCTAGAAAAAACAAATTGTGCAGTAATAGCAGAAGAGCATCAAATACTGGGTGGATTAGGTGGAAGCATATCTCAATTATTAAGTCAAAAAAATCCATTACCAATTGAGTTTGTTGGAGTAAACGACTCATTTGGTGAAAGTGGCAAACCAATGGATTTAATGAAGAAGTATCAAATTGATCAAACAAGTATTATTAATGCTGTAAAAACAGTATTGTCCAGAAAATAAAAGCTTGAACAATGAAAAGAACTAATTCTTTTTTACAATTACAAGCTCAAATCACAAAACAGCCTTTTTTACTTGATGTTAAAGAAGCTAAGGGTGTTTATATTTATGATCAACATAATAGACAATATATTGATTTAATTGCAGGTGTTTCTGTATGTACTCTAGGGCACTCACACCCAGCAGTTATCAAAGCAATTAAGAAACAATTAAATAAATATATGCATGTAATGGTCTATGGAGAGTTCATTCAAGATGCACAACTAAAATTAGCACAATCATTAACAAAATACTTGCCAGAAACATTAAATTGCTGCTATTTTGTTAACTCAGGTACTGAATCAATTGAAGGTGCCATAAAACTCGCAAAAAGAATAAATAGAAGAACAAAAGTAGTTTCTTGTATTGATTCATACCATGGAAGTACACAGGGCGCATTAAGTGCAATTGGATGTGAAGAACAAAAAAGTAATTACAGACCTTTAATTCCTAATCATATTCACATTAGATATAACAATTTTGATGACATAAATAACCTAGATGAAACAACATCATGTGTGATTATTGAACCTGTACAAGGAGCCACAAATTTCACTATTGCAAAAAAAGAATGGTTAATAAAAATTAAGAAAAGATGTACTAAATATAACATAATACTCATATTTGATGAAATCCAAACGGGATTTGGACGAACTGGATATATGTTTGGTTATGAATTATTCGATGTAATGCCAGATATACTATGTATTGCAAAAGGAATGGGAGGTGGTATGCCTATAGGAGCATTTATTAGCACTAAACAATTCATGGATAAACTAAGCTACAATCCGACTTTAGGACACATTACAACCTTTGGTGGGCATCCCCTTTCATGTGTTGCGTCCTTAGCTACTTTTAATGAACTTTTAAAACTTAATCTTCCTAAATACATAAATAAAAAAAGAGAATACTTTATTTCTAACTTGCAACATCATAAAATTCAAAAAATATATGGTGTTGGTCTTATGATTGCACTAGAATTTGAAAATGAAAAGGCTTGTCAAGATATTGTTCAAAAAACATTATATAATGGAGTAATTTCATTTTATTTTTTATTTAATAAAAAATGTATGCGAATATCTCCCCCATTAACAATTACAAAGACAGAGATTGAACATGCATGTTCAATTATAATTAAAAGTATTAATGAATATTACACTTTATAGTAAGCGTATTTTTTGTAAATTGAAGAAAAAAACTATGTTAACAAATAAAGTAGAAGAGGCTCTTAATAAACAAATAGAAATTGAAGCAAATTCATCTCAATACTATCTAGCAATGGCATCATGGGCTGAAACAAAAGGGTTTGAAGGAGTAGCAACATTTTTATTTGACCACTCTGATGAAGAAAGACAACATATGCTAAAATTAGTAAAATACGTGAATGAAAGAGGAGGACACGCTATTGTACCACCACTACCAAAACCACCTAAAATATTTGATTGTCTTAGTCATGTTTTTCAAAAATTACTTGACCATGAAGTCATGGTAACAACAGAGATCAACAAAGTTGTTGATATCTGCTTAAAAGATAAAGATTATACAACTCATAATTTTATGCAATGGTATGTAGCTGAACAAATAGAAGAAGAAGCACTTGCTAGAAAAATTTTAGATAAACTTAAATTAATTGGTGATGACAAGGGGGGGCTATATTTATTTGACCGTGACATTACAACAATGACAACAGAATAAAATTTTCTTAAATGGCTAAAAAAAATATTATAAATCAAAAATCAATTGAATTCCTAGAAAAATATATAAACAATTCTTCTCCTACAGGATTCGAATCAGAAGGTCAGAAATTATGGTTAGAGTATTTAAAACCATATATTGATGACTACCTAGTTGACACATATGGAACAGTCGTAGGCATCATTAATCCAAAAGCAAAATATAAAGTAGTAATTGAGGCTCACGCTGATGAAATTTCATGGTTTGTACACTATATAACAAAAGAGGGATTTATTTATGTCATACGTAACGGTGGATCTGACCACCAAATAGCTCCATCTAAACGTGTAAACATACATGGAGAGAAGGGAATTGTAAAAGCAGTATTTGGATGGCCAGCCATTCATACAAGAAGAGGAGGAAAGGAGGAAACACCAAAACTTGAAAATATCTTTTTAGACTGTGGTGCAAGATCAAAAAAAGAGGTATTAGAAATGGGAATTAATGTTGGTAGTGTTATAACATATGAAGATAAATTCATGATCATGAATAATCGGTTCCTAGTGGGCCGAGCTCTAGATAATAGAATGGGCGGTTTCATGATAGCAGAAGTAGCTAGACTTCTTAAAGAGAATAAACAAAAATTACCATTTGGACTCTATATTACAAATTCTGTTCAAGAAGAAGTAGGTCTATATGGAGCAAAAATGATTGTTGAAACAATCAAACCAAATGTAGCGATCGTTACTGATGTAACTCACGACACTAACACGCCTATGATTAATAAAATAAAAGAAGGAGACTGTGCTATGGAAAAAGGTCCAGTGGTCACCTTTGGGCCAGCTGTACAAAACAACCTACTTAAATTAATTATTAATGCAGCTAAAAAAAATAAAATTGATATTCAGCGAGCAGCTGCCTCTAGGTCTACCGGTACTGACACTGATGCTTTTGCTTTCAATACAGGAGGAGTTGCCTCAGCATTAATCTCTTTGCCATTAAGATACATGCATACAACAGTAGAAACGGTTGCTAAAAAAGATGTAGAAGATGTAATTAAATTGATTTATAATAGCTTGCTTGATATTAAAAATAATCAAGACTTTAGATACATAGATTAAAAAGTTGATTATTTAATCTATATAGTGAGATAATATCTTTTTAATATTAGGTTTAAAATAATTTGGTCCTTTCATTATTTTTCCATCTTTTCGATAAATAGGCAACCCTTTTTCATCTAATTTAGACATATTGCTCATTTGAATTTCTTCAAAAACTTCTTCAATAATATTTTGTAAACCATGTGACAAAATAGTACCACACAAAATATACATCATATCACCCAATGAATCAGCTATTTCAATTATATCCTGATTTTTACATGCCTCTAAGTATTCATCATTTTCTTCATTCATCAAACGATATCTTAAGTTAAAAGTATCTTGGTCAATATCTGAAGTGGGATTTAAATTATTTTTTACACCAAAAGAATTGTGAAAATTCTCAACATGTTTTAATTGCTTTTTCATATATATTATAATAATGTTTAAGTTTGTAATAAAATTAAACTTATGAAAAAATTAAACTTATTTGCGCTATTTCTTATACCATTTTTATTTTTTGGACAAACATATGAAGTAGATATTTCTAAATCAAATGTAGAATGGCTTGGTAAAAAACCAACCGGATCTCACTACGGTACAATTTTGATAAAAGATGGTTCATTGGAATTAGATGAGAATGGTGAAATCATTTCAGGTGAATTCACATTAGATATGAATAGCATAAGTTGTGATGATTTAAGTGGAAACAGAAAAGAATCTATTGACGGTCATTTAAAAGATGAAGATTTTTTTCACTCTATTAAATATCCTACTTCTAAGTTTATTATCACAAAGGTGTCAGATGAAACAATATGGGGTAACTTAACTATTAAAGATAAAACCGAACTGATCAGTTTTGACTATACTAAATTAGACAAACTAGAATACAACGCAGATATAATTATTGATAGAACTAAGTTTGACATAAAATATAAATCAAAATCATTTTTTTCTGACCTTGGAGATCGATTTATCTATGATAATTTTAACATAAAATTAAACTCTTTATTTTTAAAATAAATGGATAATATAACAATAGGCCATTTTATTTTTGCTGCCTTAGGTACATTTATCTATTTAATTTTTATCTTATGGGGATACAAGAAAGAACTTAAAATTTATAAAATCTATCAATATAAATTATTAACTACATTCATTTATATAGTATTAATTTTTATTATTCTAGTTTTAATATCCTAACTAAGTTTTGTTTTTTAAATCATCCCATAATTTATGTAAATTTATATGAGAACAATCTGATAAAGTCTTACCTTGTTTTTTCAAACTATCCTCTAAACTATTAAATCTGCTAATAAATTTTATATTTGTGCTTTCCAATGCATTAACAGCATTAATACCCAAAGACTGCGCATGACCAATCAGTGCAAATAAAAAATCTCCAAATTCTTCACTTGCCTTATCCATTTTTTTATCTTTAATCTCAATTTTAAACTCATTAAATTCCTCAACTATTTTATTAAAAGATTCTTTTTTATTTGAAAATTCAAACCCTAAACCTCTTACTTTTTCTAGTACTCTATAACTTTTTAACATAGCAGGCAAAGATTTTGGAACACCAGATAAAAGAGTTCTTTTCTTATTGTTTTTTAACTTAATCAATTCCCAGTTCCTCTTAACATCCTTTTCATTAGAAATATTCACATTACCATAAACATGGGGATGTCTGGTGATTAACTTATCAATTTGACTGGAAATTACTTCATTAAGAGTGAATTTATTTTTTTCCTCGCCTATTAATGCATAAAATAAAACGTGAAGTAGAATATCACCCAATTCTTCCTTAATAGAAATATCATTTTTGGCTAAAATAGCATCCGATAATTCATAACATTCTTCCATTGTTAAATACCTAAGAGTTTCATTGGTTTGTTTCTTATCCCATGGACATTTTTGTCTTAATTCTTTTAAGATTTTAATTAATTTTTTCAATTCCATATGTTGTAATAATTTTATTTTTCTGAGTAAGTAGGATAATTTATATTATATTTTCCTTTTTTAATAGAGTTTAATTTTCTATTTAAATTATGTTTTTCTTGACCTGAAAGATAATCAATAAATAAAGTTTTATTCAAATGATCATATTCATGTAAAAAAACTCTTGCGTATATACCATCTATTTTAGTTCTGTGTTTTATAAAATTAGCATCAAAATATTCTATTTCAACCTTAGATTTTCTCAATACATCAGATCGAATTCCAGGAATACTTAAACACCCTTCATTATATGTGCTCTCATCACCGTATATAGAAATAATTTTTGGATTAATAAAGACTTCTTTAACATCTTTAACGGATGGATCATCTTCTGCCAAAACACTTAAATCAATAACAAATAGATTAATTGACAAACCAACTTGTGGTGCAGATATACCAATTCCATTTGCATTATACATTGTTTCAAACATATTGTCAATTAATTTTTCTAAATCATGATATGACTGAGTAACATGACTGCATTGTGTTCTGAGTACAGGATGCCCATAAGTATATATAGGTAAAATCATATTAAATTTCTTTTTTTTCTATCCAAGAAAGATTGTAAGATAATCGATGCACTAATTTTATCAACCATATTCTTATCTCTTCTTTTCATTTTATTAATATTTAGATATAACATTGCTTGTGATGCGATTTTAGAAGTAAATCTCTCATCAATCATATAAATAGGCTTATTAAACACTGTTTTCAACTTATCTACAAACTTAACAATCTGAATATTAATTTCCGCAGGTTTATTTGATAAAGTTCTGGGTTCGCCAACAACAATAGAATCTACCTTTTCATTAGCAAAATAATCAATAAGAAAGGTAAATAAATCAGAAGAATCTACTGTCTTCAAAGGAGAGGCAATAAGTTGATTTTCATCAGTATGAGCTAAACCCATTTTTTTAGTACCGAAGTCAATAGCAATCACTCTTCCCATATAATGTAAATTAACAAAACAAAATTAATAGAAATTCATTATAGATGTAAATATATCTTGAGTGTTTTTTTACATATCTTTGATAATAAAGAACAATCCATTTTAAATTATGAACAAAGAATATATTAGTTTAAAAGAAAAATACGCATCAATTATCAATAATTCTTTTGAACAACAAAAAAATGATAATAAAATTACAATTCAAGCAATTAATCAAACTATAGATTTATTAAATCAAGGGAAAATTAGAGTTTCATATAAAAATGAAAATGGGAAATGGGAAACCCAAAGCTGGATAAAAAAAGCAATTATATTATTTTTTAAAAATCAAAAAATGAAAAAAATTGAATTTGGTCCATTTGAATTTTATGATAAAATAAAACTTAAAAAAAACTTTGAACAACAAAATGTAAGAGTTGTTCCACATGCAATTGCTAGATATGGATCGTTTATTAACAAAAATGTTGTACTAATGCCATCCTATGTAAATATTGGTGCCTATGTAGATTCTAATACTATGATAGATACTTGGGCAACTATTGGTTCATGTGCACAAATTGGAACAAATGTACATATTAGTGGAGGTGTAGGTATTGGAGGTGTGCTGGAGCCTGTTCAAGCAGATCCAGTGATTGTCGAAGATAATTGCTTTATTGGTTCAAGATGTGTAATAGTAGAAGGAGTAAAAGTAAAAAAAGAAGCTGTATTAGGTGCCGGAGTTGTTCTTACAAAAACAACCAAGATTATTGATGTCAGTCAATCAAAACCTAAGTATTTATATAGTGAAATACCTGAAAGATCCGTGGTCATTCCTGGGTCATATAATAAAAAATTTCCTGCTGGTAATTTTGAAGTGCCCTGTGCATTAATTATAGGTAAAAGAACAAAAAGTACGGATAAAAAAACAACTCTTAATAATGCACTAAGAGATTTTAATATTAGCACATAAAAGAATTATTTTGAATATAGGATTTGATGCAAAAAGAGCGTTTAATAATGTCACAGGACTAGGCAATTATAGTAGATCTATAATTAGATCTATTGCAAATGAAGATAGTAGTTTAAATTTATATTTATTTACACCAACAAATAATAGAAAATTATTTAGTATAAAAAATAAAAACACATATATCATCCACCCATCTTATTGGACAAACAAAAAATATTGGCGAAACTTTGGAATAAATAATGAGTTTAAAAAACAAAACATAGACATATATCACGGGTTAAGTGGAGAGCTTCCTTTCAATAAAAAGGTAAAATCAATAGTAACAATTCATGATTTACTATTTTTAAAATATCCGCAATTTTATAAACCTATTGACAGACTAATCTACACTATAAAAACTAAACAATCGTGTAAAACTGCAAAAAAAATAATAGCAATTAGCAATCAAACTAAACTAGATATAATCAAGTTCTTTAATATTCCTGAAAATAAAATTGAAGTTATTTATCAATCATGCAGTATGAATTTCATAAACAATAATCACCCTCAAAATTTAATTGATAAATTCAAATTAAAAAAACCATATTTACTGTACGTCGGAACTATTGAAGAAAGAAAAAATTTAATATTTTTATTAAAAGCAATCAAAGAGAACAAAGAATGGAATTTAATTTGTATTGGTAAAAAAAAGAATTACTTCAAAAAAGTTAGCCAATATATTCAACAAAACAATTTAAAAAAACAAGTGCGTTTTATTGATGTATTAAATGAAAAAGAATTATCATTAATATATCAAAAAAGTAGAGGATTAGTATATCCATCAATAGATGAAGGATTTGGAATACCAATATTAGAAGCAATGTATAGTAAAACACCTGTAATTACATCTAATAAATCAATATTTAAAGAGGTATGTGGAATTAACTCATATTATTTTGAAGAAAATGAGTTAACTTCATTAAAGAATCAAATCAAAAAAATCTGGGAAGATTCTAATGAAAGAGATAATAGAATTAAAATAAATTTAAATTATGTCCAAAAATTTAATGAGAAAAAACAAGCTGTTAAAATAATTAATCTATATAATATCATTAAAGATGAAGAACTTTAATAATATAATAATTGATACTATTAAAATTCTAAATAAAGGAGGAGTCATATTATATCCCACTGACACAATATGGGGAATCGGTTGTGACGCCACAAATAAACAAGCAATATCAAAAATATATAGTATAAAAAATAGAGGCAGAGATAATCCTTTGATTCTATTAATGAATAAAAACATGCTAAGTCAATATGTTGAAAACATACCAGATGCCGCTCAAGATATAATTAATAATTCATCAAGTCCAACTACTATAATATATAATACACCAAAAAACTTACCAACCGAATTAATATATAAAAATACAATTGGAATAAGAGTTGTTAAAAATCACTATCTTAATCATTTATTAGCTTTTTTTGATAAACCAATTACATCTACATCAGCAAATATTTCTGGTCATCATAGTCCAAACAGTTTTGAAGATATTAGTGAAGATTTAAAAAATCAAGTAGATTACATAGTGCCTAAAACAGTAAACAATACAACTACAAATAATGCATCAAGAATTATTAAAGTAACTAATAATAATGTGATGAAAATTATAAGAAAATGAATGATAAAATTAGTATCATACAACATCCCCTATTTAAAATAATCGGGAAATGTGCAGATCAATTAAATATGAAAGCATTCGTCATTGGTGGATGGGTAAGAGATGGCATTTTAAACAGAAAAAAAGATGAAATAGAATTTGATATAGTTTCAGAAAATAATGGGATAATGCTAGCTAAAAGTGTAGCAAAAATACTAAAAATTAAAAATATTCATATATATAAAACCTTTGGCACAGCATCGATAAAATATAAAGATGTTAAAATTGAATTTAATGGTGCACGAAAAGAATCATACATTTCATCTACAAGGAATCCAAGTGTAGCACATGGTAGCTTGATAGATGATCAAAATAGAAGAGACTTTACAATTAATGCGATGTCAATTTCTCTAAATAATAATAACTATGGACAATTTATTGATCCATTTAATGGTATACATGACATAAAACATAAAATTATCAGAACACCTCTAGAGCCATTTAAAACATATAATGATGATCCATTGAGAATGATGCGGGCAATAAGATTTGCCTCAACACTAGGGTTTAGTATAGAAAAAGAATCCCTAAAAGCAATTGGTCAAAACAAAAAAAGACTAGAAATAATAACTCAAGAACGTATTACTGAAGAATTTAATAAAATTATATTATCAGAAATACCATCTAAAGGGATTAATTTATTATCTGAAACCGGTCTGCTAGGATTTTTTTTTCCTGAATTTGAACTTCTTAGAGGTGTGGAAAAGAGAAATGGAATTACTCATAAAGATAATTATTACCATACCCTTCAAGTACTTGACAATATAAGTAAAGAAACTAGAAATTTATGGCTTAGATGGGCTGCAATATTACATGATATTGCAAAACCAAACACAAAAAGATTTAATAATAAAAATGGATGGACATTTCATGGACATGAACATTTAGGTTCTAAAATGGTATATAATATCTTCAAAAGATTAAAATTACCTTTAAATGAACATATGAAGTATGTTCAAAAATTAGTTTTATTACATTTAAGACCTATTGCACTAGTTAATAATAAAGTAACTGATTCAGCTATAAGAAGATTACTTTTTGATGCCAAACAAGACATCAATGACTTAATGATATTAAGTCGTGCAGATATTACATCAAAAAATGACATAAAAGTCAAAAAATATACAAAGAATTTAATTCTAGTGTCAAACAAGTTAAAAGAAGTAGAAAAAAAAGATAAAATGAGTAGTTGGAGGCCACCAATTACAGGTAAAATAATTATGAATAAATTAAACATACCACCATCAAAAGAAGTAGGTATTATAAAACAAAGTATCCAAGATGCAATTTTAGACGGAAAAATTGAAAATACTTATGAAGCGGCGGAAATATATATGTATGATATAGCAAAAGATATATTAAAAAAATCATAAGAAATTGAATAAAGGTAAACTCATAGTATTGGCAGGACCTACAGCAATCGGAAAAACTGATTTATCACTTTATTTAGCTCAAAAGTATCACTCCGCAATTATATCTTGTGATTCAAGGCAATTTTATAAAGAATTAGATATTGGAGTTGCCGCGCCAAATAAAGAAGATACTAAAATAATACCACATTATTTTATAAAAAATAAATCTATAAAAAGTCACTATTCTGTAGGCCAATATGAAAAAGATGGTTTAAAATTATTAAATCAATTATTTGAAAAACACAATATATTATTCCTATGTGGTGGTTCAGGACTATATATAGATGCTCTATGTGAAGGTCTTCATAAATTTCCATTAGTACCAACAAAAATCAAACAACAACTAAATAATGAATACATAGAAAAAGGACTAAAACACATACAAAATGAATTAAAAAAAAATGATTTAAATACATATAACACAATTGATATAAAAAATTATAGGCGGGTACTAAGAGCTCTTGAGATATACAGAACTACCAATGTTCCATTTTCAGAGTTTAAAACCAATAAACTCACTAAACGTTTTTTTAACACATTATATATATCATTAATACAAGACCGAGAAGCTATATATCAACAAATAAATAATAGAGTTGACGAAATGATAAAAAACGGACTAATTAGTGAAGTAACAAGATTATTTAAATATCGTAATCTAAAACCATTACAAACTATAGGATATAAAGAATTATTTAAATACATAGATGGTGACATAACTTTAAATAAAGCAATAGAGGAAATTAAAAAAAACACCAGAAGATATGCAAAAAGACAAATTACTTGGTTTAAAAACAAAAAATATATCCAGTGTAATATTGAAGACAGGAAGAGTATCATCACAGTCATAAATAATTATCTCAAATAATAACTTTTTAAACTAAAAATAGGCTGTTTAATTATTTTAAATTTTATAGATTTTTTCTCCATTATTTTTGAAATAATATCGCTATAATAAAATGATACACTTCCTATAAAACCAAATTGATATTGATCAAAATCCTTATATAAAAAAGGATTAGAAAATAGAAAATTCAATATACTATCGTTGATGATTTGATATATAAAGGGATCATGTTTGTAATTAAACACGAACTTAGAAAATGAGGCGATATAGGATTTAGGGTTATTTAATGAATAAATATTAGCTAATAATGTTTTTTTATTAATTTGAAATATAGATTCAAAATTATTTTTAATATCCATAGGCAACTTATCATTAAAATAATTAATTAAAAACTGTTTACCTAAATCATAACCACTTCCTTCATCGCCAAATATATAGCCAGAAGAAAACCTAATTTCATGATTATTTTCACCATCATAAAAAGCAGTATTAGAGCCAGTTCCTAATATACAAGCTATACCACATTTTTGATGAAAAAGTGCACGACTTGCTGCTAACATATCACTATAAATTTCTATTGTTGGATTACTGAAAATATTTGATAAAAAAGATTTAATGTTAACAATATTTAACTCATTTAGACCAGCAGTATAAACATCAATAGTGATATTTGAATGACATAAAATATAAGTTGGAAAAAAAGACTTAAAATAATTGATATTGTTCTTATCAATATCGTTAATTAAAATATTTGAAGTAGAAATATAAAAATCGTTTTCTACTAATATCCAATCACATTTAGTACCCCCATTTTCAATAACTAACCTCATTTAGAGTATATTTTTTCTATCTTCCATGTTTTTCCTTCTTGAGCTATATCTACATTATTAAATACTTTATTAGCATCTTTTTTTAAGATGTTTAAATCTTTATATCTAGAGGAAAAGTGACCTAAAATTAATCGTTTCACATTAGCTTGGCGAGCTACTTTGGCTGCGTCTAATGAAGTGCTATGGAAATGTAAACGTGCCTTACTAGAAAGATCTGAATGAAAAGTTGCTTCATGATAAAGTAAATCGACACCCTCAACAAATTTTGGCAGATTTTCAAACACTTTAGTATCTGAACAATAAGCATATGAGCGAGGGACATATGAATCCTTTGTTAAAAAAGAATTTTTAGTTACAATTCCTTGAGAGTTTATAAAATCTTCTCCCGATTTAATTGCATTCAAACAAGATATCGGCACATTCAATTCTTTAATCTTTGAGGCAATAATATGCCTTTTTCTCTTTTTTTCTACAAGTTTAAAACCCCAACATGGAATCCTATGTTTTAATCCAAAACTAAATAATGAACAATTATCATCCTCATACAATTTAATTAAACTAGAAGAACTTAGAGATTTAAATTCTAAATTAAATGTCAATTCTGAATAAGATAATTTTAGATGTAAATCAATAATACAATCTAATCCTTTAGGACCAAAAATTGTTATTTTTTTTTTCCTATTTAATAAACTTAAAGACGACAGTAATCCCATTAATCCAAGATAGTGATCCCCATGTAAATGCGAAATACATATAATATCAATCTTTTGTAATTTAATAGAATACTTACGAATTTGTTTTTGAGTTCCTTCACCACAATCAAATAAAAAAAACCGCCCAAGTAGATTAACTATTTGGGCGGAATGATTTCTTTCAGAAGTCGGTGTAGCTGCACTTGCACCTAATATTGTAACTTCAAAAGGCATTATTTCACAATAATTCTTTTAGTAATTATATTATTCTTATCTGAAATAGTAAAAGTATAAATACCTGAATGTAATTCTTGAATATTTAAATTAATTTCATTATATCCAATACTAGATTTATAATTATTTGAATACACAAGATTACCTAAAACATCAAATAATTTGAAGTCTACATTAGTATTTGTATCATTACCATATTGAATAGTACAATTATTCATAGCAGGGTTTGGAATAGTTCCAAAATGTCTAAATGATCTAGAATCAACAATTTCACTATTAGAACTATTATCGGATTCAACAATTAATACATAATAATTCAAGAAGTTAGCAACTTCAACATCTTCAAAGGTTAGTGGAACAAACAAAGTATAACTTACATCCAGATTTAAAATAAAATCTAAAGGATATGCTTGTATACCGTCTCCAGCTAAAGCAGCATCAACTGCATCGGTTGAATAAAGAGATACACATCCATAATCAGCTGATGACCACTGACACTGATCATTATCACACGAGAAATCAAAACCCATAGGAAGACCTTGAATGTCTGTAATAACCAAAGATAAAATATTTACACCTTCAAATAATTGTGGACCTTCTCCTAACACATCACCCAATCCGATATCCGCTGGATCAATTACAATAGAAGTATCAACTGGTATACGTACACCAAACGATTGACTAAACAATTGTCCTGCTACTGCATGAGGCAATGCTCTTAAAGTATCAAAATTAGCATTGAATGTTGACTGATTACTATTAATTTCATTAGACTCACTTAATTGTATTAGATAAGTTCCATCGGGGTCGGCAATAAATGGACCTTGATTTTCATTTATAACACAATCTTGAGCAAAGATAATGGAAGAAGCGAATAAAAGGTTTATAAAAAATAATTGTTTCATCATATTTTTTTTTTAAAATTTATAGGACTAATATAAAAGATTTATTTATTTATACCACCACATTATCAAATGAGATATAAACAAAGTATGTTTAATAATTATCAGTTTTTGATTTTAGATGAAAGCAAATATAAAACTGCCATTCTAATAGCAACACCATTTTCGACTTGGTCTAAAACAATAGAATGACGTGAATCAATCACATCACTTGTTACCTCTACCCCTCTATTAATTGGACCTGGATGCATCAGTATTATATCTTTACCCACTTTTTCAAGTATAGTTTTATTAACTCCAAATAACATAGCATATTCTCTATTTGAAGGGAAATACTGTATTTCTTGACGCTCAAGTTGAATTCGTAAAATATTAGCAACATCACACCAACGAAGTGAATCAATTAAACTATAACTTATTTCTACACCTAATTCATTTAAATATTTAGGTAATAATGTACTTGGACCACAAACTCGAACATTAGCACCTAATTTTTGCATACATAAAATATTAGACAATGCAACTCTAGAATGTTTAACATCACCCAATATCAATACATTTTTACCTTTTATATTACCTAATTTTTCCCTCATTGAGTATGCATCTAATAATGCTTGTGTAGGATGTTCATGAGATCCATCACCCGCATTTATTATCACAGCATTAATATTTTTTGACAGAAAACTACATGCTCCTGGATTTGGATGCCTTAAAACAATCATATCGACTTTCATAGCTAAAATATTATTAGCAGTATCAATTAAGCTTTCACCCTTATTAAGAGATGATGTTGAAGCGGAAAAATTAATTATATCGGCGGATAACCTTTTTTCTGCTAATTCAAATGACATACGTGTTCTTGTAGAAGATTCAAAAAATAAATTAGCAATTGTAATATCTCGTAGTGTAGGAACTTTCTTAATAGGTCGAGACAACACCTCTTTAAAGCTATCTGCAAGTTTAAATATCAATTGAATGTCATCTAACGTTAAGTCTTTTATGCCTAATAGATGATTAATTGTTAAATGTTTCATAGTTCCTTATTTAATAAAATAACATTTTTATTATCAGAATCTACAACTACATATTCATTATCAATAACATCAATTGATTTCCCTATATAAGTAGGTTGAATAGGTAATTCTCTACTAAATCTCCTATCAATTAGAACCAATAATTCAATCAAAGAGGGACGTCCAAAGGAGATTAAAGCGTCTAATGCCGATCTAATGGACCTTCCGGTAAATAAGACATCATCTATTAAAATAACCTTTTTCCCCTCTAAGGAAAACCTAATTTTTGTTTTATTTGGAAGAATAACATCTTTTCTTCTTCTAAAATCATCTCTAAAAAATGTTGTATCTAATAAACCTAATTTAATTGATGAATTTATATTTTTCTCTAAGATATTATGAATACTTTTAGCTAATTGAACCCCCCTAGGTTGCAAAGCAATAATTACACTATTTTCAAAAGTCTTGTGATTCTCAATTAATTCAAAAGAAAGTCTATTTATTGTTAAATTTAATTCTATTTTACTTAAAATTATTTTAACATTATCAGACATTACTTGTATAATAAATTTAATTTATTTTTAAAAAAATAAGTCATATTATGATAATTATTCTTGATCATCAATCTTATTTTTTAAATCAGAAAGTGCATCTAAATCACCCAATGTTGACTTACTAATTTTTGATTGCATTTCCTTCATAGCTTTATTTTGTTGGATTTTTTCTTTCTTTTTATTTTTCTTTTCTTCTTCTTCAAAATCAATAATATTTTCTTTTAAACATACAATAATACGCCTTGATTCTTTAGAAAACTCTAAAACCTTAAATTCTTCACTAGTACCTATTTCAATTTTTGATTTGTCAGATTTTGTACAGTATCTTTTTGGCACAAAACCTTCTAAACCTTGTTCTTTAAATAGTACTGTAGCACCCTTTTCGAAGAAATCAACAACCTCTCCATTGTGAATAGAGTCTATTGTAAAAATTGTCTCATATGTATCCCATGGATTTTCTTTTAGTTGTTTATGCCCTAAACTTAATCTTCTGCTCTCGTTATCTAACTCTAAAACAACTACCTCTAAATTGTCACCTACCTTCGTGAAATCTGCTGGATGTTTAACTTTTTTAGTCCAAGATAAATCTGAAATATGAACAAGTCCATCCACTCCTTCCTCTAATTCAAGGAAAATTCCAAAATTTGTAAAATTCTTAACAACACCAGTATGAGTAGAATCAACAGGATATTTTTTACCAATTTCAACCCATGGATCTGGATACAACTGCTTAATACCTAATGACATTTTTCGCTCTTCTCTATCTAAAGTTAATACTTGAGCTTCTACATCTTCACCCAATTTTAGAAAGTCCTGAGCTGATCTTAAATTAGTAGACCATGACATTTCAGACACATGAATTAATGCTTCAACACCAGGCTGAACCTCAACAAAAGCTCCATAATCAGCTAAAACTACAACCTTAGTTTTAATTTTATCTCCGACTTTTAAATTTTCATCTAGTGATTCCCATGGATGCTTAGTCAGTTGCTTTAAACCAAGTTGTATTCTAGTCTTCTTTTCATCAAAATCTAGTGTCACAACCTTAATAACCTGATCTAATTCAACAACTTCATTTGGATGAGAAATTCTATTCCATGATAGATCTGTTATGTGAATTAATCCATCTATACCACCTAAATCCACAAAGACCCCATAAGAAGTTATATTTTTAACTGCACCTTCTAATACTTGACCTTTATCTAATTTAGAAATAATCTCTTTTTTCTGTTGTTCTATATCTTCTTCAATAAGTGCTTTATGAGAAACAACGACATTTTTAAATTCATTATTAATCTTGACAACCTTAAACTCCATATTTTTACCAACATAGACATCATAGTCTCTGATTGGCTTAACATCAATTTGTGAACCAGGAAGAAAGGATTCAAGACCAAATACTTCAACAATCATTCCTCCTTTAGTTCTACATTTTACATATCCAGGAACAACTGTTTGATTTTTATGTGCTTCTAAAACATTATCCCATGCTTTTGCAGCGCGTGCTTTTTTGTGAGATAAAACAAGTTGACCAGAACTATTTTCTCTTTTATCTATCATGACCTCAATGGTGTCTCCAACTTTAAGATCGGGATTATATCTAAATTCATTATTAGATATAACTCCTTCAGATTTAGCTTGTATATCAATAATAAAATCTTTATCTGTTTTTGCTATAATTACACCTTCGATAATTGATTTATTTTCATCAACATCAGGCATAGTATTATTATACATTTCTTCTTGCTTGTGTCTTTCGGAATCTGAATAATGCACCCCTTCACCTTGATAATCTTCCCAATCAAAATCTTCTATATTAACCTCAGTGAGATCTTTGATTTCAGAAATATTTTGTGCCTCATGTATAATCTCCTCTTCCTCTAAATCATTCAACTTAACCGAAGAATCCTCGTCAACATCAGTACCTCCCTCAACATCAGTACCTCCCTCAACATCAGTACTATTTGACTCAACTACAGCACCTCCCTCAACATCAGTACCTCCCTCAACATCAGTACTATTCGACTCAACTACAGCGCCCCCCTTAACATCAATTTTATTAGTATCTTGCAATGTAGGATCTTCGTTTAATTTATTATTATCATTATTATTTGTATTAGATAAATCTGAATTAGATTCTTCTAGTGAATTTGTTTCTTTATTTGACATAAGAAAGTCTTTATTTGTATTCCAATTTAATCTAAAGAAGTGTTAATTAAAACAAGAAGATTGGAAGAAATTAATATTTTAAAACCCATTTCACCTCTATTAATCTAAAAAACAGGTGTGCAAATATAACAAGTTAATTCTAGATTTAAACTAATTTTATCACAAAATTTACTATTTTTCTATTATAATATTCATGAATATTACAATATGAAAAAATTTAATTTGCCTGACTATTATCAATCCAATATAATTAATCAAATTAGACAAACTAGAGAAAAACATGATCCTAGAAAAAAAGATATTAACCCAAGTCGTATAAAATTAGGAAATACTGAATTCTATATAGGTAGACACTTTGGTTTTTGTTATGGAGTAAAAAATGCCATTGAAATTTGCTATGAAGCAATAGAAAAAAATCCAAATAAAAAAATATACCTACTGAGCCAGATGATTCACAATCAAGTGGTTAATCAAGATCTTTCTGAAAATGGGATATCATTTATTATGGACACAGAAGGTCAGCTTTTAATAGATTGGGATGACATAAATCAAAATGATATAGTCATAATTCCAGCCTTTGGCACGAGCCTAGAAGTATTAAAAATTTTGGAACAAAAAAAAATTAATACTGAACAATATAATACTACTTGCCCATTTGTTTCAAAAGTATGGAATCGATCTTATGATATTGCACAAAAAGGCTATACAATTATTATTCACGGCAAATTTAATCATGAAGAAACACGATCCACTTTTTCAAGAACCAAAAAATATGGACATAGTTTGATCGTTGAAAATATTAAAGATGTAAAGAACTTATGTTTATTCATTAAAAATAAAAGAGATCCCGATTTATTTAAAAAAGATTTTAAAGACAAATTTAGTTTCGGATTTTCATATAAAAATCATCTAAAAAAAATCGGGGTAGTAAATCAAACTACCATGTTAGCTTCTGAAACAAAAGAAATTATTGATATTCTTACAGAAACCTATAAAGAAAAGTATGGATCTGAGAACATTAATAAACACATTGCAAATACTAGGGACACCCTATGTTATGCCACAAATGAAAATCAAGAAAGCACTATAAAATTACTAGAACAAAAAGGAGATATAGCCATAGTTATAGGTGGCTATAATAGTTCAAATACGAACCACTTAGCTGAGTTGTCACAAAAAAAAATAAAAACATTTTTTATAAATTCAAGTAAAAAAATATTTTTAAATAACAGTATTAAACATTTTGAAATTAAAAATCAAAGAGAAATACTAACTAAAAACTTTTTACCAAATAAAAAAAATACGATACTTTTAATTAGCGGAGCATCTTGTCCTGATTCTGTTATGGAAGATATTATTCTAAAAATAATTAGTATTAACTCTAATAAAGTTGAAATTCAAAAAGCAATTAACGACTTCAAAATAGAATATATTTAATTACATATTTCTTCTGTACTTGCCACCAAAATTAAATAAAAGATTAGTGATTTGTCCTAAAGAGCTATATTTTGAGACCTCCATAATAGTATTAAATATATTTTCATTATTTATGACAGAATACTTTAAAGCATCAAGCACTTTTTCCTGAGTTAATCTATAATTATTTTTAAATGATTCAATTGATTTTATTTGATTCTTTTTTTCTGTTTCAGATGATCTAATGACAGCATCAGGCACAACAGTAGGAGACCCTTTTGAATTTAAAAAAGTATTAACTCCAATAATAGGGTATTCTCCAGTATGTTTCTTTGTCTCATAGTAAATGGATTCTTCTTGAATTTTTCCTCTCTGATACATTCTCTCCATTGCCCCCAAAACACCCCCCCTTTCAGTTAATCTATCAAATTCCATTAAAACAGCATCCTCTACTAA
>MDTG01196203.1_pt1 | contig 20447 bp, 19 predicted proteins | sample 811421 | NCBI WGS metagenome assembly MDTG01 (sample SAMN05326645, study PRJNA326480) | marine metagenome | isolation source: seawater | place: Pacific Ocean: South East | collected 2011
AGGTTTTTATGTAGGTGAAGATTTAAATGGAAATGCTAAAGAGGATTATCTTGGTCAATTCCATTTGATCAAAGAATTTTCAAAAAATTATATTTATGCTTTTGAAAATTATTCGTCTCTAGAAGGGGGTACATCTAGACAATCGCCAATTTTTTTTTTTTATACTTTCAATTCTATATAAAATTTCTTCAAACAGTGATATATTGAGATTTTTAAACTTAAACTTAAGTTTTTTATCTGTTCTTATTTTTTATAAATGTTTGTTTTTAATTTTTAACAAACAAAAAAGTTTGTTGATATCTCTTATTTCTACAATTTTAGTTTTTTCACCAAGTTTTAGATCTTTGGCAATTTGGCCAAATAGTATTAATTTGGGTCTTTTACTATTTTTAATCTCAATATATTTTTTTTTGAATTTTCAAATCAAAAATGATGAAAAATTTAAAAATGCAATTTTAAATACTTTATTTTTGGCTCTTTCTTCCTATGTATCTCCTAATTTTTCAGTATTTGTAATATTCTTTTTTTATAATTATTTTCTAATTTTTAAAAATCATGAAATCATAAAAATAATTTTAATTAATATTCTTCTCTCATTTCCTGCAATTTATTATGTATTTATAGACAATAATTACTTCATGTTTAATCATGTTGTTAGTGCAAACGTAGATAATACGCTTAGCTTTTCTTTGTTAATTAATAAAATTGTAATTATTTCAACAATTGTTTTTTTTCATCTTATTCCATTTATATTAGTTGAAAAAGAATACCTTAAAAAAATAAAAGATAATATTTTAATAAAAATTATACTAATTTCACTGACAGTAATTATAATTAGTTTTTCATTTAATTATAATTATGAAATAGGTGGAGGTGGAATATTTTTTAAAATAAGTAATTTTTTATTCGGAAACAATTACTTATTTTACTTTTCTATTTTGATAATTATATTGTTTTTATATGAAGTAATAAATAATAAAATTCAAAATATTTTACTTTTTATTTGTTTATTTTTATCTAATCCACAATATTCTATTTATCATAAATATTTTGACCCTTTGGTATTAATTATTTGGCTTTTATTATTTTCAAAAAAACAAAATTACCAAAAAAATTATTTTAAAAATAAAAATATTATACTTCTTTATTTATTTTACTTAGTCTTCATTTTTTTAAATTATTTAAAATCATTTGTATGAAAAAGAAAATTATAGATTTTTTAATAATCTCCTTTACTTCATTAATGATTTTCTTAACAACCGATTTTTTTATTGGAAATAAAATTCTTACAATAATAAATTTAAATAAAGATGACACATTCAGAGTTCCGAATAAATTTTTTAATCATGGGTTGAAAAAAAACTACCAAACAAATAATGCCTTTTGGGGACCTCACAAATATAAATTTTGTACCAATCAATTTGGAACTAGAGATGATTGTAGCAATATATCATCAAAAAAATTTAATTATGCTTTTATAGGTGATAGCCAAACCGAGGGGGTAGGTTTAGATTTTGATGATACTTATGTTGGAAATTTTGCTAAAAGAACAGGGCAAAAAGTTATAAATTTTGGAATAGTAAGATCGTCACCCTCACTATATTTAAAGAGATTAAAATTTTTCCTAAGTCAAAGAATATATTTTAATGAATTATTCATATTAATTGATCTCTCAGATTTACATGATGAAATAAGATATAATGAAAATATTTTTGTTAACGATAAATTAAATGTATGTAAGACAATTAATCCAAATATAAAATCAAAAAAGCCAAAAAAAATAATTAATTCGACTTTTAAAATTAGAAAAATAATTAAAGAAAATTTTAAAATTTTTTATACCTCTCTAGAATTAATTTGGTGGAAACTTAATTTTAAAAAACTTTATAGTAGCTATACTTATGACTATCTAAACAAAAACTATTATAGAAGTGGATGGGTTTATAATGACGATCATCCTAATTTTGGTGGTCAAGATTGTCTTAATTATATTATTAAAAGTACTAAGGATATAGTTGATGAGATATATAATTTGTTAAACTCATACGATATTAAAATGTCAATAATTATTGCTCCTTGGCCATCAAATATTTTACATGACAATGAAGACTCAAAACATGTTTTTATATGGAAAGATTATTGCAAAAATAAATGTAATAATTTTATTAATTTGTTTCCGTATTTTTATGATTATTCAAATAAAAAAGGTAAAATGAATACTATTAACGATCATTTTTTTGATTACGATGTACACTATAATAAATTTGCAAGTAAAATAATTGCAGATCATATAATTAAAAATATTAATGAATAACTTAACTCTATTAATTCCAGTTAAAAATGAAAAAGAATCTTTAGGCATTTTTTTTAAAAAATTAGAAAACTTAAGTTACAAAAAATTAGTTGTAGTAGATAAAAATGATAAAACTAATTACCAAAAATTAATCAAAAAATCAAAGAATGTAAAAATTTATGTAAGTAAAAAAACAGGTTATGGTAGTGCTTTAATCGAAGGTATTAATCAAATAACCTCAAAATATTTTTGTATTATTAATGCAGACGGCTCAATGGATCCTAATGACATAAAAAGGATGATGAAACTTACTAAATCAAATTCTTTTATATTTGGATCCAGATACCTTTCCAATGCTGGAAGCGAGGACGATAGTATTATTACCTTAATTGGTAATAAAGTTTTTTCCAAAATAGGTAATATATTTTTTGGATTAAAAATTTCCGACATATTATATACTTTTGTTTTGGGTGATACTAAATGTGCTAAAAGGTTAAATTTAAAGAGCAGTGATTTTAGAATTTGTGTTGAATTACCAATTAAAGCTCATCGTGAAAGTTTAAATTATACAGATATAAATTGTTATGAGTCAAAAAGAATTGGTGGGAAAAAAAAAGTTAATGCATTTAAAGATGGGTTTTTAATATTGTTAAAAATGATTAATTTATTTTTTTAAAGCTACCAAAAGCTTAAAATAAGCAAATAGATAAAATATAATATTAAACAAGACCAACATGATCATTGTTTGAGTATGATGATAGAATTTAATTGATATTAAAAATATAATAATGTTGTAAGAGTTGATTATTATTCCACTAATATTATTTGAAAGTAGTTTGCTCTTTAAACTCCTGTTTATAAATAAAAACAATAATTGATGAAGATGCTTGAAATCAGCCTCTAGCGCTGATTTTTGAATTTTAAGTTTTCGTAAAATAGAAAAAAAATTTTCAAATGCGGGATACCACAATAAAAGCACTATAAAAAAAGGTGAAATTAAAGAGCTTTTTGATGAAAAATAAATTAAGTTAATTCCTAAAAAGAAAGAAATCAGGTAAGCTCCTCCATCACCAGAAGTAATTTTTCCTAAAAAGTTTAAAACAAGTGCAATTAAAAGGGAAATTATAATTATTAATATGTCTATTTTATTAATTAATGAGTGTTCATTAATATTATTGAATAATAATAAAATAAAACTAACTGCAAGATAATATAAAATTAAATTACAGTTAATCCCATCAATAAAATTCGAACCATTCATTAATATCAACAAACAAAATGCAGTAAATATTACTGAGATAAATTCATTATTTAGAAGGTTATCTAAAATCTCTATCCTTGTTTCAAATATTCTTATTTCTAATAAATATATTGAAGAAAATACTATTATTGATTGTAAAAATAATCTCAGATTTGGTGAAAATAAGTATTTTTTATCTGACAAAAGTCCTACAAAATAAATAGACAGGCTAAGCAGCTTAAAAGATAAATTTATATTTGTTAAGAAAATTGCAATAATAAAAATCAATCCACCAAAGAAATATATTTTTTTGTTATTTGTTATTTTTTTATGCTTTTCATCTTTGTTAATTTCTAAAAAAAAACTTTTTATATCAAGCATTTCATATATTTTTTGTTGCTAAAATAGATTTTATTCCTTCATCTAAATCTATTTTCGGTGACCATCCCAAGACTTTTATTTTTGACGAATTTAAATTTTTTCTCATAGTGCCATCAGGATATGATTTATTAAATTTGATATACCCCTTATAACCAATTTTTTTACTAATCAAATTTGCTAAATTTTTAATTGATATATTCTTCTCAGTTCCAATGTTAAAAATTGGAAAAGAGTTTGCAGAAGCTTTAAGTATTACTTTTTTAGGAGATTTTAACAACAACAAAATAGCATTACTTAAATCATCATTAAACATAAATTCTCTCAAAGGTTTTCCTGATCCGAGTAATTCGACATATTTCTTATTATTTTTTTTTGCCTCTATAAATTTTGAAATCATCCCAGGTATTACATGACTAGAAAACTTATTATAGTTATCATTAATTCCATAAAGATTTGTTGGCATTAAACAGATAATATCAAGTTTATTTTGATAAAATAAATATTCAGATAATTTTATTCCAGATATTTTTGCTAAGGCATAAGCTTCATTTGTTTTCTCCAGTTTACCACTAAGTAACTGATCTTCTGTAATTGGTGTTTTAGCATGTTTGGGATATATGCAAGATGAACCAAGAAAAATAAATCTTTTAATTTTAAATTTTTTTGCAGCAATCAATAAATTATTCTGTATTTGTATATTCTCATAGAAAAAGGATACGGGGTCTGAGGAATTAGCAAGAATTCCACCTACTTTAGCAGCGCAATTTATAATAAATTCAACTTTTTTTTTTTTTATAAAATGCTCAACTTTGACTTTATCTAAAAGATTTAAATTTTTCTTTTCAGAGATTACAATATTTTTATAACCTTTTTTTTTAAGTAAATTTAACAGAGAAGAGCCAACGAGACCCTTATGCCCAGTTATATATATTATAGAATTTTTTTTAATCATTCTTTTTAAGAATCATTTCAGATCGTGCAATCTTAAGATCGGATTCCAACATGTCTTTAATTAAACTTTTAAAAGAATACTTGGGTTTAAATTTCAATTTTCTAACAGCTTTAAAATTTTTCCCTTTTAAAAAATGAACTTCATTTGGTCTAAAATATTTTTTATCAACTTCAATAATTGTTTCTCTTTTGTTTCCTTTTAAAAGTATAGCCTTTTCATTAAGACCTCTTCCTACCCAAATAATTTTAAATCCTATTTGTTTACAAGCCTCATTTATAAATTCTTTGACACTGTAACTTTTCCCGGTAGCAATAATATAATCGTCTGGTTTACTTTGTTGCATAATTTTCCATTGCATTTCTACATAATCTTTAGCGTGTCCCCAGTCTCTTTTTGCATAGATATTTCCAAGATATAATTTTTTTTCTAAATTAAAAAATTTTCTTGATAGAAATCTAGTAATTTTTCTAGTAACAAATGTTTCTCCTCTCCTAGGACTTTCATGATTAAATAAAATACCACTAGATGCAAAAATATTATAACTTTCTCTATAAATTTTTGTTATCCAATGAGAATATAATTTAGCAGCTCCATATGGAGATTTTGGATAAAAATTTGAATTTTCATCAAAAATTTTTTTTCTATTCATTTGTCCAAATAATTCGGATGTACTTGCTTGATAAAATTTTGTTTTTTTTAAATTAAGAAATCTTATTGCCTCTAAAATTCTTAATGTTCCTAAACCAGAAACTTCAGATGTGTATTCGGGATTTTCGAATGATACACCAACGTGACTCTGAGCACCTAAATTATAGATTTCATTTGGTTTTATTTTAGATATTAAATTGTAAATATTATTTGAGTCAGTCAAATCTCCATAATGTAAATAAAAATTAGTTTTATTATGTGGATCAACATATAAATGATCTATTCTACCTGTATTGAAAGAGGAAGATTTTCTAATTATGCCATGAACAACATAATTTTTTTTTAATAATAGTTCAGCGAGGTATGAACCATCCTGACCTGTAATACCTGTGATCAAAGCAATTTTTTTTTTCATTTTAAATAAATATTTTTTTTATTTTATTAACTGAAAGTACTAATACACCAAATAATGATACAAAAAAATTTTTATTTTGATATTTATAATAAACTCTAAATGCATCTAGTAATTTTTGTATTATATTCGAAGATAGTGAATTAGGTGTATCTCTCCACACAGCTAATGATTTATTTAATCCTTGCATAACAATTTTTTTTCTTAGATAATTTAACCACAAACAATAATCTTCCTGGGTTTTCAAATTCGGGAACATTCCTTTATTGATAATAGTAGATTTAATTATTACGGTAGATAATCCTATATCGCATTTTTTTAGTAATTCTTTATAAGTATATGTTTTTTGTACATTTTTAGTTTTGATTTGTCCATTTTTAAGGATATCGTACGCTGTAAATGACATATCGAGATTATTTAATTTCATAAATTCTATTTGTTTTTTAAGCTTATCTTTCTTCCAATAATCATCGGAGTCTAAAAAAGCTATATAATAACCTTTTGCTTTTTTCATGCCCAAGTTTCTACATCGAGCAGCTCCTAAATTTTTTTTATTATTAATTATTTTTATATTTTTTAAAAATTTTAATTTTTTTTTTAAAATTACTAAGTCATTTTTGTTTTCGTCATCATATATTAAAATTATTTCAAAATTTTTATATTTTTGACTATAAATCGATTTAATTGAGGTAAAAATATAATCTATATTATTATAATAAGGAATTATGATTGAAATTTTCTTCATTTTTTTAAATAAAATTTATAATTAAGATGATTTTCAATTTTTAAATTTAAATTTCTTACACAGGGTGATGGAGTGGCCCAACACATTCCGTCTACTTTAAAGACTATTTCTTCGTCAATAAAATTTTTTTCATATTCGATATTCTTAATATAATAAAATGGAAATGATTTAAAATTTTCAACTGATTGATAATTAAATTCTTTATAAATTCTCATAGAATTTTTTGAAATATAAACTGTGAATGCCAAGATAAATATAATAATTATTTTTTTCTTTAATATAGAAAAATTATATTTTTTAAAATCTAAAAAATTTGAAAAAAGTGTTGCTATAAAAATTATTAATAATGAATAACCACCATATCTCAATGATGGAAAATTAAAAAACCAAAAAATTAATAGTAAAAATATAATTACTAAACTTATTTTTGATCTTTTTTGAAATTTTCTTATTTTAAAGCAATTACGAAATATGATTGAAAATATTATTACACATAAAAAAATAGATAATAAAAAATCAGATACTTTGTTGAAAAAGTATCTATCTATCCAGCTATTAAGCCAGTTGAACCCCTCTATATATTTTTCCGGTTCTATTTCTCTAAAATCTGGTCCAGCACCAGCCTTGGACCAAATCTCATACCAATTTGATAAGTATTGTACTGTATCGATATCCAGGCCCCAGAAAAAAAAATTTGGATAACATAAACTGGAAATTGGATAAATTATACAACCTGTTGAAATTATATTTGTTACAACCATCATAAAAATTACTACAATTGAAAATACGAAAACCCTAGAACACAAAATTTTTTTTAAAAGTAAAATTTTGTTATTAAAAAAATAAAAAATCGCTATTGGTAATATTCCATAAATTACAAAATATGTTTTTATTGTAATTAAAAAGGATAGTATAGAAATAAAAATAAGAATATTTTCAACATTTAAATTAATAAGATTATCTTTCTTAATTAATTCAAAAAATATACAAAATAAAATTAATGATAATATTTGTCCTGTTATATCAGTTCCATAAGCTCCTACTCTATTAAATATAGTAATAATTACTATTAAAAAAATTAGTTTTAAAATTTCATCTTGATCAAATTTATTTAACTTTATTTGCTTGATTAAATTTTCTGAAAAATAAAAGACTGCAAAAACTAAAAACAAAAAATTAATAAAATTAAAAGCATAAAACTTAATAAATGGTAAATTAAACAATGAATACAAATAGAATATTGATGATGGCTGTTTAAAGCCATGATTTAAATTACCCAAACCGAACTCTAATTTATTTTCTGAAAAATGAAGTGCGTTTGGAAGATGATAGTAGGGAAAGTCATCGTGAGTCTTTGCAATAAAAAGACCTATAATCAATAAAAGAAACAATAGATAATTTATTTTTGGAAAATCAAATTTATTGTAAAAATTAAACCAAAATAAAAATAAACCAAAAACTAGAACTATAATATTATGGATATAATTATGTGGAAAAAAAATGTGTGACAGATATGAAATTCCACTTAAAAAAAATAATCCAAAAAATCCAATTAAACCTATACTTGTTATGGCACTCGAGTTAATAAAATAATTTCTAAAAAATGATCCATATCCAAGAATTGTGACAAAAATTAAAGATATAAAAAATAAAAAAATTATTATACTCATCTAATTATTTTATATTTTTTTTAATTACTGTTAGATATTTTTTCATATTTTTTGTATAATTAAATCTTTTCATAGAATTAAAGCCTGTTGCAATTTTAATTTTTATATCCGCTGAATTCATTTTTTTTGAATATAACAAAATTTTGTTGCTTAAATCCTTATAATCAGAAGTTTTGTATAAAAAACCTGCTTTACCATTCAGCAAAATTTCACTTGGCCCAGTTGGGCATTTGGAAGATATTATAAATTTTTTTAAATATTGTGCTTCTAATAGAACATTGGGTAATCCTTCAAATTTGGATGATAAAATAAATAAATTAGCTTTTTTTAAGTATGGATATGGGTTTTCTTTATATCCAATTAATTTTATATTTTTGTTTAATTTTTTTTTATTTATATATGATTTCAATTTAACTTTATTTTTTCCTTTTCCCAAAATAATCATTCCAAAATTTATTTTATCTTTAATAATATTTATGGATTTTAATAAAGACATTTGGTCTTTTTGATCTGTCATTCTACCAATATTTATTATTTTTATTTTTTTATTTTTAAAAACAGGTATTTGAATATTAACTTTTGATCTTTCTTTAATTATATGATTATCAAACGGATTATAAATACAAACAGATTTAATATTAAATTCTTTATCTAATTTTTTTTTAAATTCAAAACTGTTAACTATTATGTCATCAGGATATTTAAAAAATATTTTAAAAATTAATCTCTTTAATAAATTTGACGACCATCCATCTGGTGCGGTATTAGATCTTGTTATAATTTTTAACCTAAAGAAAAAAGCAAAAAAAATTGCATAAATATTAGCTTGAAAAGATAAAATTAAAAAATTTTTATTTTTGATAAAAAAAATAAATAATAAATAAAAACAGTAAATTGTTTTAAAAAATCTATTTTTGTTATTAAGAAAATTATTGCTGGGTGATATAAAATTTACTTTCTTATTAAATTTTTCTTTTTTATTTAGATTAGCCGTGATTACGCTTACAATTAAGCCCTTGCTGACAAGAAAATTTGTTATCAGAAATAAATTTTTTTCTACACCTCCATCCTCAATTGAAGGAACAAAAATAAGTAAACTTCTTTGATTTTTTTTTTTTCTTTTTCATAAATCTAAATTATTTTTTTTAACTTTAAATAATGATTAAACAAAGAGTATTTTTTGGACATTCTTTTACTATTTAATTTTTTTCTATAAACACTTTTTTCATCTGCTTTTTTAAAATCCCAAAATGTTTTTAAGAAATTTTCTTTATTATTTGATTTAAATAGAAATCCATTATTTCCATTTTCTAGAATTTCTAATGGTCCATTATTACAATCACTTGAGATAATTGGAGTATTTGCATAAGCTGCTTCTACCAAAACAAATCCAGGATCTTCCCAAAGTGACGACAAAATAAACGCTTTCGAATTTACTAAATATTCATAAACATTTGATTTATATCCCTCTAAAAAAATATTATTTTGTAAATTATTTTTTTTTATAAATTCATTAAGATCATAAAAATCTTCACCTTCACCGAGTATTTTTAGTTTAATATTTTTATCTTCGTGAATAATTGCTTTAAAACAATTTAACAAAAAAATAAAATTTTTTTGTTTTGTTAATCTACCTATTGCCAGATAATATTCTTTTTTATTAATTAAATTTTTTTTTAACTTAATATTTTTTAAAAAAATAATTGGATCTCTTAATAAGAATATATCTTCTCTAATTAAAATATCCGATAAATTATTTTTAGTTGCATTAGTGGGAGCAGTAATAATATCTATTTTGTTTAAAACTATTTTCCAAAAAAACTTTCGTAAAAAATTAAATTTAGGTAAACCAGAAATTCTTAAAATAGTTTTTGTTTTTATTTTAAATAAAAAATTTATAAATAGAGGTAATGATGTAACTAAATGTAAAATTAAGGTATCTGGTCTTTTTTCTCTTAATAATTTTAATAATGGAAAAAAGGCTAAGATAAATATTTTTATTTGATAAAATCTACTCTTTAAAAACCCATGGATTTTTTTTTTCTTGAAAAATTTATCTAAATAAAGTTTTTCTATAATAATTTTGTTTTCCTTAAGTGTATTGCCGTAATCATCCCATTCTCCAAAAACATCTATTATTACTGGTTCAAATTTTCCAAGTGAAAATTTTTTTAATGAAATAGCCGAATTAATTACTGCACTAGTTGTAGCAATATTTGAAAAAAAAGGTGACCAATAATAAATTTTTTTTTTCATGATGATAATTAAATAACACCATTCTTCATTAATTTAAGAACCCCTGAAACATATTTTGAATATTTTTGAAATCTAAAATTAAAGTTTGAGTCTACGATTATATTTCTAAAATAATTATCATTTTGTTTCTCATATTTAATTTCCATAATTTCTTTTCCTAGATCAATCTTATAATTGTTCTTAAAGTTTTTAATTACAAGATTAGTATCAATGGTTGCTCTTAATTTTTTATTATCATTTAGAAAATATTCTCTATCATAGCTAGTTGTTAATACCGGTCGAACATTTTTACTAACAATAGATGATATTTTTTTTGATAAATCATCCTCAAAAAATGAAAAGAATTTTTTTTCTATATCATTTTTTAAATCAACTCTGAATATATCTTTAGTACCAACAAAACCATTTTTTTTTTTAATTTCAATTGTGTAATTTTTTTTAAATTTATATTCTTCATTACAATTTTCATACCATCTAACTCTAGGTTTTATCCTATTACCTACACCATCAATATTTTCTTTAAAAAATAAATAATCGAAAGTATCAAAGTACAAAGAATTTACTTTTCTTTTTATAAAAATTTTTTTAAAATTTTTTCTGAGTAACATTTCTTTGAACTTCCAAGACATGTTGTTATTAAGCACATACTTCCTTTCATACCTCATAAATTTTATCTAATTGTAGCCTTTCCATATATGTTACCATACAATAAAGACTCGATTTCCATTCCACTCTTGCTTCCTTTGATCTTCTTTCCTGAAATTTGCAAATAACTTTTTTTATCTACCAAAAAAACTTCATTACTTTTATTCAACTTCATTGAATTAATAATTAATTTTGCCGGTCCATATTCTTGCTTTTTTACAAATACAGCAACTGGTAATGTTGAATTTTCAATAAAAAAATTCTTAACTTCAGAAATTGAATTATCTTTTACAGCAATACCAATTTCAGAATTTTTAATATTTAAGTAATTAATTTTTACATTTGATTTTTCGCCTATACTTACTGATTTATCAAAAATATTTTTAGCTTTAATTCTATCAATTAATACATTTGAATTAGAAAAGTCCAAACAATCATTTCCAATATTATCACAGTAAATACTTTGTATGTTAGATGATCCAGAGTCAATATCAAGTGCATCTGATTTAGAGTTTAAAAAATTAACATTAGATAACTCTGATTTAGAATTTATTAAATTTAAAGCATCTTCACTTAAAGAATTGTAAAAAGTTATGTTTGCCAAATTTACTTTTGAATTAATTATATTTACTCCACCATAGAGTGTAAAGCCGTTTAGATTAGGAGCTTTTAAATTTTTAAAGTCTAAATTTTTTGCATCAAATAAATTATTCAGACTTATAATAGAGCCAAATCCAGGCTCTTCACCAATGATCTTTGCTTTACTTGATTCAGACCCTATTATTTGAATATTTCCAAAAAAAGCTAAAATCGCATCATTTTTTATTATAATACTTTGGCCTTCTCTGATAACTAAATTTGTTTTTTGTGATAACTTTGTATTTTTATCAATTATGATTTTATCAGATGATGGATAAAAAATATTATCTATTTTCTTTCCCTGAACTACCTCCTCAAAATTATAGAAATTATTTAAACTTGTTGGCAATTCATTACTTAAACTTGGATTATCAAATAAATAAAATTTTTTTGATTTTGAATTAACATCTTCTAGGATTAATTCTTTACATTCCTCTGGCCATTTTACTTCAGTATTTTCTGAAATCCAAATATTTAAATTATAATTATCACAATTTGATTTTATTTTTATTGGTAAACTTTTTTGAGCAAAATTAATCCTTAGTTTGTCATTTTTTTTTGAAAATTGAAAATTAGATAAATTTGTTGATAAAAGTTTATCATTTATTTTTTTTGCTCTATTTTTTAAAAAATTGTCATCATATACATAAGGAAATATACCTTCCCAAAATATATTATCGTATCTTGAAAAATCCGAATAAAATAATTTATTCATTTGATTAATTTTTTTTTTATTTTCTTTTTCAAAATTATCCAAAAAATTTTTAGAACCTAAAATTTTTAAATAATAAATATAAGGTTTAATAAACTCTTCTCTAGGTTGATTTTCGCTATTTAAAAGAAATCTTAGAAACCACTCTCTTTCACCGCAAATCCAATTACAATTAGAGCTGTCATTTAAAAAATCTAAAATAATAAAGTTTGAAAAATCTGCTGTTCCATAATGCCCATCAAAAGAAATTGGTTCAATTTTCCCGGTTACAGGATTGTAATATATTCTTACACTTTTAGCCAATGCTCCGTGATAAGCTTGGGACAAATCAATTACTGCAAAAAATTTTGCCCACTTATCCCAATCAATAAATTCATATACTGATCTATCATTTTGTTTTAATTTATTTAGAATTGCATAACCAGAACGTAATAAACTTTGGTTTTGTGAAACCCAGCTAATTTCAGAATAACTTTCATAGGTAATATTTGGATATAAACCAGATATATCATCCTTAATACCAAATATTGGGCCATTTCTCCTTGAATTCTTTTCTAAAAGTTCAGAAGAAAAACCCTCCTCAATTGAATACAATCCATAGTCAACACCATTTACTGATAAGTTTACTAACCTGTAATCTAAAGAAATATTTCCAAGTTTTTTGTTTAATTTATGAAATATAAATTCATGGACGTAGTTCCTTACAACTGGTTTTTGTAAAGAAAACTCCTCTAAACCCCAAATTTTTTCTCCTTTTCTTAAATCAATTTTAAATGAAGTAGATTGAGACTTATAAAAGTGAATTCTCCTATCTCCTTTTACCCTTAATTTAATGGGATATGATTTTTTATTTATTTCTAAATTACCATTGATATATTTGCTAAGTTTTTTTTTTATTTCAATTTCATTACCGTTTACTTTGTGCCTATTTAGCCTTTGAAACTCCAAATGAATTAAGCCTTCTTGGTTAATATTTAAATTAATTTTTTCTATTTCTGGTTTATTTATTGAATACAATATTCCAAAAAAATAAACTTTAAGGTATTCATCAAGATTAGAAAAATCAAATCCAACAAAGTTTTTACTTTTTTGATTAAAAATTTTAATTAGTCTTTCAGGTGGGTATGTAATTTTAACTGGATTTGTAAAATACCAAAATAAAAGCAGTGAAAATAAAAAAATTTGAATACTAAATAAAATTACAGAAATGTTTTTAAAAATGTCTAAGGGTTTCTTAGTAATTTTTTTTAAAGTTTTTTTAAAATTTTTTGTTTTATTTTTAAAATTCATTATTCATGAATATTTTCACTAGAATAAAAAGAGATATCAAGATCTTTGTTACTAAAAACTTTTATTGAATTTAAGAATTTTAGATATGAACTCTTATTTTTTAACTCAATCCAAAATATATATGTTTCACTATTATTTAAAATGTTAGTAGATTTTAAACTTATATGAGAACAATTTTTATTAAGTTCATTTATTATTTTTTGAATATTTATTTTTTTATTTCTAATTTCTATTTGAATAATATTTGTATTGTTAACAGCCATAAAATTGATTTTTTTTCTTCTCTGATTTGCTAAAAAAATTAAAATTAAAGAAATAAATATTGTTGATATAATGGCAACTAAAAATTGATTTGCTCCAGCTGCTAAACCAATTCCTATAATGAAAAATAAGTAGATTAATTCCTCTGGCTCTTTAATCGCTGCTCTAAATCTCACAATTGATAACGCACCAACCAATCCTAAAGATAATGCTAAAGAAAATTTTATTACTGTAATTACCAAACAAGTTACAACTGATAAAGGAATAAATAATTCTGAAAAATATTCTTTATTTGAAAGTGTTTGTGAAGAAAAAACATAAACTCTTTTTACTAGATATGCTAGTAATGCAGAAATTATAATACTGTATATAAAGTTTGTAATATCAACTTGAATATTGCTGTTTAAAAAAAAATCTTTTAAATATTGAAGCTCTTGATTTTGATTTTCCATTTAATTTTTTTCTATCCAATATCCTCTTAGAATTTCATAAGGTTTTTTTGAAATATTAATTATTTTCAAAGCTTCGTTTACATTATCATATCCTTCAATTTCAACTTGTCTAGAAACTTTATAATTTTTAAACCAAATTGATAATATATCAATTACACCAGGATAATTTATGTCTAAATCTTCTATTGAATTAATGAATTCACTTTGAAGAACAATACTTTCAATGGGAACTGCAATAATTTTATTATCCATCATTCCTTCATCAGTCATTTTTAATACACCAATAATTTTGGATTTTACTACTGATCCTTTTTCGTATTTTTCTCCAATCAAAACTACATCAACTGGATCTCCATCTCCACCTTGGTCAACTGGTTGTAATGTTTGTGGAATAAATCCATAATTAGCTACATAAGGAATATATTTAATCACCCTATAAGAGTTATTTTTTTTTTCCCACCTTAACGATCCATCTATTTTTGAAATCTCCCATTTTTCATTAGATCCAGCAGGTATTTCAACTACTACATTAATAGAATTGTCACTATTAAATGTTTCAATTTCATGAAGAAAATTTTTTATTCCAACAATTTTTGTTTTTTTTTCAATATTCTTAATCCCTTCAAAATTTTCAGCTAAAGAGGAATTAAAAAAGTAAAAAAATAATATGTATATAATAATAAAATATTTCATCTAATTTTTGTAGATGTATCTAATTTTATTAGTATTAGTCAAGAAAAGTATATTTTTTTTTATATATAATAGTTTAATTTAGTCCTTGAAATATATTTATATGAAGTCGTCTAATATAACTGTCATTATACCTGTTAAGGATAGAATTAATTTGCTACACAAAGCTCTAAATTCTATAAATAATCAAACTCTTTGGCCAAAATTAGTAATCATTATAGATGATAAATCATCAAAAAAAATTATTTTAAAAAAAAAATATAAATTCAATTATCAAATTTACAGAAATGCAAAAAATATAGGTGTATCTGCATCTAGAAATAAAGGTATTAAACTTTGTAAAACTAAATATCTGAGTTTTATAGATACTGATGATATTTGGTTTAAAAAAAAACTTAAAATACAATTTGATCTTGCAGAAAGATATAATTTAGACTTTGTGTATTGTAATTATAAAACTACTAAATTCAAAATTAATAAAATTGAAAATAATAAAGACATTTTTAAAAGGTTAATTAATTTTTGGTCTAATCCAAATTGCTCATCAATGTTTTTTAAAACAAAATCTTTGAAAAAGTTAGGTTGCTTTGATAGTAAATTAAAAGGTTCAGAAGATCACGATTTATGGTTTAGAATATCCATGTCAAATTTAAGGATAAATCATCCTAACAAAATTTTAGTAAAAAATGAAAAATTCAATTTTTTACAAATATCCAGAAATTATGATTTAAGAAAAAAATCACTAGAAATTTTTTTTGAAAAATATAGAAAAATTATACCTAAAAAAAATTATTTTAAATTAAAAAAATATATATACGCAAAAGCATTTATACCTGTTCTAAATGGTGCAATCAAAAAATTAGATATTATAATTATTTTCAAATCTTTAAGATATTTAGTATTTTCTAAATTATTTTATAAAAGATATTTAATTCTTTTAATCAGAAATTTTCTTAACTAAAACTTGTCTATAAATTGCAATTATTTTAATCTTTTTATTATATTTTTTTAAAAATTTATTAATTGCAAATATTGGATGTGAATTATTTTTTGCTCTATATTTAAATAAATAATCGTCAAATAAAATATATCCATTTATTTTTAGAGACTTAAAACTATTAATAGCATCTTGATAAACATGCTTTATATAATGTGAGCCATCTATAAAGATAAAATCAAAATCTTTATGAATATTATTTTTAAAAAAAATTTTTGATGTACCTTTATATTTTGACACTCTAGATTTGTAATTTTTCAAATTATTATCAAAAGAATGTTCAATATCTTTAAACCTTATATTTTGGTAGTTTTTTTCCTGATCCTGCCAAATGTCCACACAAGAAATTTTAGAATTAAAAAAAAATTTAAGAAAAAAAAATGCAGATTGACCTTCATAACTTCCAATTTCCAAAATTTTATTAACTTCTTCTTTTTTTCTTGAAAGTAAATAATTTATATATGAAGCATTTTGATAGAACCATTTGTTTGAAAATGACGAGTTTTCAAAGTCAAAAATAAATTTTCTTTTAAAAATTAGATGACTAAAAAATGTAACAAGGTATTTTATTAAAAAATTTCCATAACCAAATCTAAGTAAAAAATAAATATCTCTTATTTTTTTTATAAATACTAATTTTATTTCAACAATTCTCACTTTAGGTAATTATGATTGAATTCTTATTTTTTTTTTTTATTATATAAAATTTAAGGATTTAATTTATATTATTTTAAATTTAATTAAATATTAATTTTTTAATTTTTAAAAAAAACTGCAAATGATTTATGATGAAAAACTCCATTTAATAAAAATTCTCACATGGATTTCGACATTTACAATTGTTTTATTTCATTATGCTTTGTGGTTTGATTTGGAACTTTATGAAAAAAATGTATTTATAGATTATTTAATTAAAAGAAAAACTTATGGTGCAAACTTTGTTTATCTTTACTGGGCAATTACTGGATATTTTTTAATATCTTACTATTATTCAAAAAAAAAAATTATTCCAAAACAATACATAGTTGATATTTTAGCAAGATATTATCCTCTCCATATTTTAACCTTACTTGTCGTGTTTATAATTCAATATTTTAATTTAAGTACTTATGGAAAAACACAGTTTGGTTATTCTAATGATTTTTATCATTTCGTATTACATATTTTTTTTGCATCAGATTGGGGTCTACATACAAAACAAAGTTTTAATGCTCCAATATGGTTTATGTCAATCCTTATCCCTATTCTAATTTATTTTTTAATTACTTTTAAAATTTTAATTAAATATCCATTTTTTTTTTCAATTAGCACAATAATTTTTTTCTATATTTTTGTACCTAAAATTTTAGACTTTAATAAATCAATATTAAATTTTCAGGCTTGTTTTTTTTATTTCTATTTAGGGGTTTTAATTTTTTATATTTGTGAATTGAAAAATAATAATAGAAAAAAATTTCAGAATTTAGGTGTATTTGGTATAATTGTTTCACTATTCGCACTTAATTACACAGGTAATTTTTTAAATCATCAAATAAATTTAATACCATCTACAGTTTTGTTATTTTCGTCCTCTATTCTTGTATGCCAAAATTACTATATTCGGTATGGAAATTTATCTAAAAAAGTTAATCAATTTATAAATACCTCTTATTCAATTTATTTATGGCATTTTCCTTTGCAATTAATTTTTATAATAATTTTTAAATCTTTTAATTTAAATTTCGAATTATTCAAAAATCCATTTCTTTTTTTATTTTTTTTAATAACTCTTTTCTTGATATCATTTATTTCTTTGAAAAAATTTGAAAAACCTTGTGAAAAATTTATAAAGTCAGCTTCTTTCAAATTAAATTAAACTTTAATTAATTTAAGGTTTTATATATACATTTTATAGCGATGAATTTTGACTTTGTTATTATTGGATCTGGACCTGCAGGATGTTTAATATCTAATGAACTTTCAAAAAAAGGTTTTAAAATTGCTTTAATTGATCGAGCATTGAATGAAAAATCACCTGGGATTAATGATTTTTTTTGTCCTTATGTTGATAAATCTCCAGAAAATTATACACCAGTCTATAGTAATGAATTGGGTGGAAATAGTGCTTTGTGGCATAGTAAAGTCTATCTTATTTCTGAAGAAGAATTTAAAAACTTCTACTGGGGTCTTGAATACAAAGAATTAGTCGACTATTCAAAAAAATTATCAAACATATTTAACTTAAATTCTAATAGTTTGAACAAATCTGAAAAAAAGTCAGAATTTTTTTATAGATATTCTGGTAGAGGTAATTTTAGATCAATTTACAAATTTTTTAAAATAAATCAAAAAGAAAGTATAACAATTTTTAAAGGTTATTCTCCTATTTCGTTTGAGTATGATAATTTAAAAAAAAATAAAGTTCAAAATATTCATATTAAAAATTTAAGAGGAGAAAAAAAAATAATTAGTTTGAATAAATCAGTTATTATGTGCGCAGGTGGCCTAGGTAACCCGCATATCCTTCTTAATTTACTTAAAGAAAAAAACAAAAACCTTGGTAAATTCCTTTCAGACCATACACACGTAAATCTTGGAAAAATAACTGAAAAAAAAATTAATGATTTTGTTAAGATTGCTAAGCCAAATATAAAAATAAATCTAGAAGAAAAACGTGAAAATTTAGATGAGATTGCAGCAATATTTAATAATAAAAATTATTTTTTAGGGATACAACTTGATTATAAAAATAATCCTTTTAAAAAAATTAGAAGATATTATTTAAAACTGAAAAATCTAAAATTAAGAAAACTTATAAATTTATTTTATTTTTTATTCACAAAACTTAATGGTTTATTTTATAAATTTGGGATAATATTTGGAAAATATTATAAGTATTCATTTGAGCTTTTTTTTTCACAAAAACCCTCAGAGAGTAACTTTGTAAAATTATCAGATAAACAAGATGAGTTTGGTTTAAAGAAAATTGATGTAAATTGGAAACTTGATTCAGTTGATATTGAAAACTATAAAATTTTAGTTAATAAATCGATTGGGCAAACTTCTAGTCTAGGAAATTATTTTAATATTAACGATTTTCAAAAACAATTTTTTAAGTATGATCTAGCTGGTTTGCACCCATCTTGCACAACTAAAATAGGAATAAATATTAATGAGGGAGTAGTTGATAAAAATTTAAAGATTTTTGAATACGAAAATATTTTTGTGTGTGGTTCAAGTGTATTTCCATTTAATGGTTTTACAAATCCGACATGGACAATTATGTGCTTAGCGCTACGCTTATCTGAATATTTGAAAGAAAATGACTATAAATAATAAATCTCAATTTTGCCTAGGTATATCAAAACCTCTAGATGTCTTTAACACAGATACAAGAAAATTAATTAATTTTGCTTTAGACAAAGATCTTTATGTACATACTTCTATTAGTTACCCTATTAACTTTATTTTCATAAAATATTTGTTGGAAAGAGAAAAAAGACAAAAAATTAAATTTATTTGCAAAATTTTAGCAAACAATTTTGAAAATTTTAAAAAAACTATTGATTTAACTTTAAAAAAATTTTCAATTAAAAAGATACATATAATTCAATTAGTAAATTTACCTACAGAAAAATTTAAACCCCGAGATTTAAATTCATTAAATATTAATGAGTTCAAAAAAATAACAGACTATATTATTGAACTTAAAAAAAAAGAAATAATTCATAAAGTTTATTTGCAAATTCTATCAAAAGATAATTTAGAATTTTGTAAAAAATTAAGTGATTATTTTGATGGTTTTGCTTTCTATGCTAATTTAAATCAAATACATCTAAAAAAAGATGTATTTGAATTTATATTAAAAAAAAATCTACCATCTTTAATTTTGTCAATTTTTGGAAATCCCAAAACTAATGAATGTAATAAAAATTTACATACAAAATCATATATTTTTAGCCAAAGTTTTTTTTCATCAAACACTATTGCAGTAGGAAGGACTTTAAAACTCAATAGATTGAAAGAAATACTAAATACAAATCAAGAATTAGAAATTTATAAAAATTTTAATCCAGAATTCATCGAAACTGATGAAAATCAAGACACATCAGAAAATTTTTTTAGAAGATATAGTGTTACAAACTTTTTTTATATCATTGTTTTTATTCTTAAATGTTTAATAAA
>MDTG01294039.1_pt1 | contig 20446 bp, 15 predicted proteins | sample 811421 | NCBI WGS metagenome assembly MDTG01 (sample SAMN05326645, study PRJNA326480) | marine metagenome | isolation source: seawater | place: Pacific Ocean: South East | collected 2011
AGTGTCCGATATAATAGAAAAATGCTTCCTTAGCTCAGCTGGATAGAGCAACTGCCTTCTAAGCAGTGGGCCGCAGGTTCGAATCCTGCAGGAAGCGTTTAAATTTAAAAGAAAGATGACATATTGTGAGTTATCATTTTTGAAAAATATTAATCTAGAAAAAATTGGTTACTCATTTTTCTTAATAGGCATCTTTTTTTTATGTTCATCTCTTTTTATTTCTCTCTTATTTTTATTACCATCTTTAATAATTGGAAGTTTAATTCAAGCTAGGGGTAATAAGTTTTTTGAAGATAAATGGAATTGCGCCTTTTTTTTATGCTCAATTCTAATTTTTATAAATGCCATTTTACAAAAGTTTTTTCTGAAAAATATTTTTGAAGAAGTATGGGCAAGTAATTTAACAATTATTGGAATGGTTAATTGGATCCCCTTCTTCTGGTTATTTTGGAGTTTTCAACCTTATTTAAATTCATTACATAAAAGAAAATATTTTGCATATTCAATAGTCTCTGGTACATTTCCTCTAATTGTATCTGGCTTTGGTCAATATTTCTTTAATTGGACTGGGCCAATAGAAACTTTAAATAGTTTAATAATTTGGTACCAAAGACCAATAGTAAATCCAGGAGGATTAAGCGGATTATTTAATCATCAAAATTACGCTGGCTCATGGTTATGTTTAGTTTGGCCTTTTTGTATTGCTCTAGTTTTCCAAAAAACGCAAAATTTATTTAAGAAAAGTTTTGCGATAATTTTTTTATCTTCTATCGGTTTAGCAACATTACTTACCTTCTCAAGAAATGCATGGTCAGGAATTTTAATTGCATTACCAATTATGATTGGTCAAGAAAGTATTTTTTGGATAACTCCCTTTTTGATAATTGTGTCTTTTTTAATTTTGTATTATTTATCAATTTTTTTTACTGGAGAAGTATCAAATTTTATTAAACTTGTTATTCCAGATAAATTATTAATGGAATTTAGTGAAGAGGGTTATGAAGGATTAGATGCTACTAGAATTGAAATATTGGTTAGTGCTTTAAAAATAATAAAAATTAGACCTTTAATTGGTATTGGTGCCGCATCTTTTTCAGCAATTTATACTCTACAAACTGGTTTCTTTAAAGGGCATTCTCATAATTTAATTACAGAACTTGCCATTAGCTATGGGATACCAGTTACAGCAATTTTTACTATAACCTTGATATCTCTTTTAGTAAAATCCGGTTATGTAATATTCTTCAAAAATTTAGAACACAAAAGAAATAAATTTTTTGATAAAGCTTGCTGGGCTTCAATATTCTTCTTTTTAATTTCACAGTTAGTAGATATACAATATTTTGATGGAAAAATCAGCATAGTTGCTTGGTCATTAATTGCTGCTATAAAAAATATTCTCGAAGAAGATCAAAAAAAATTAGTAAATAAAATTTCTTAATGAAGATTAATTTAGTTCAAAATAATTTAATAAAAAATGATTATTCAAAGTTATTATTTTTGTTCTTTTTTTCAATTTTATTAGATAAATTATTTTTTTTAAATTTAAGTGAGCCCCCTGGATGGGATCAGGGCTATCACCTAAGTAACTTATTTAAGGTTCAAAACCTATTAGTAAATAAAGAGTTAGATTTTTTTTCCAAACTTGATAATTTAATTAATGTAAGTGATAACTATAGGGGCCCTCTTACATATTTATTTTCTTCATTTGTTTTAGGATTATTTGGCAATACTTATAAGATTGCTTATTTAAGTAATCACCTATTTAACTTAATATCGATAATTTCAATATACGAATTAGGTAAATTATTAAAAAGTAAAGAGACCGGAATTTGGGCATCAATATTTTTTAGTTTTAGTCCATTAATAATATACGAGAGAACTACTTATTTAATAGATTTATCACTTACTGCGTTCTCTATCTTATGTTTTTTAGTATTAGTAAGATGGAAAGATAATTATGAAGAATTTAACTTTTATGCTTTAGTTTATGGATTTATATTAGGTTTAATATTTCTTACAAAACCTACAGGAATAATTTTTTTCATATTACCAACTTTTATATTAATTGCAAAAAAGTTTCAAAATCATACTAATAAAAAAATCCTTTTCTTAGAATTACTTTCAATAATATTTATATTTTTAATTGTAATTTTCCCTTGGTTTTCTAGACATTGGATTACAATTACCTCTTCTACTTTAAATGCATGGAAATGGGGAGTTAATTATCAAGAAGGGCTTGATTTTAATAGCCTAGGGGGTTGGATATATTATTTTCAAAGGATTCCAAATGCATTCGGATTAGTAAATTTCTTGCTAATTCTAATGATTTTTATAATTCATAAAATTGAAGTTAGAATTTCATCCAAAAACATTCATAATTTAAGAAATAGTAGATTTTTATTTATTGTATTTTCTCTGAACTACTATTTAATATCTTCTTTGATGTCTTCAAAGGATATTAGATTTATTCTTCCTCTTTATCCAATTATATGTATTTATTTTTCTTTGATTTTTAATTCAGTAAAAATTAGAAAATACGAAATTAATATTAAAAAAAATTTCATGATATTTTCACTAACAATTTGTCTATTTATTCCTTTAAAAAACAATCAAAGTATTTCATATAGAAATAAGGATTTCTTTAAATTATGGCCACATGAGGATATTATAAAAACGATTGAAAATAAAAATGATGAGTTATTATCAGTACTTGCAGTAATACCTGATACAAAAGAAATCAATACTTTTAATCTAGAAGCCGAAGCAATTAAGAAAGGTCAAAATGTCTTTGTTAGGCAGGTTGTAAGTAATATCGAAACCTTCAAAAATGATTTAAATTATTTTGATTGGTTTTTAATTAAATCAAAAGATCAAGGAATAATGTCAAGCAAATCAAAAATCCTGTTACAAGAATATTTGACTAATAGCGATTCTTTTTTAATTGAGAAAGAATGGCTTTTACCTGATGGAAGTAAAGCTTTTTTATATAGAAGAAAAGTTTTAAATTCATCAATTCTGGATACTGAATGTTCTTTAAACTCCCCAGAATTTTCTATTAAGCATATTCCTAATGGCTTAAATATAAAATTTACTGGAAGAGGAGAAGAATTTTTGTCATCAAACTTTCTTCTTGACTTAATTTCAGATGGTTCAACAATAAGTGAAAACATATCATTAGGACAAGGCCTTTTCACTAAAAAATTAAAATCAAACAAATGTTATGAACTCTCTCATAATATCCCAGTTGAAATAAATTTTTCAACTAAAAATAGAAAGGTTATGTTCAATTTAAGAAGAATCGATAAAAATGGAGATATTAAAAATGTCATTTTAAAAAATAATTTTTTTGTTATTGATAAAAGAAATTTTGAAAATAAAAATAAAATACTTATGGCTAATAGAGTTAAGGAAGTTCAAAAATTGGGCAATTTTTTAAGGGAAGGAAAGTATGAATCATTATTTAATTTAGTAGGTGTTTTAAATCAAAGCGATCCAAAACAAATTTATCTATCAGAATCAGAAGTTTTATATGAAGCTAGATATAAAGAAAGCAATAAATTAGAAAATTTATATAATATTTTAATAAGTCAAATATTACAAAGAAAAATTAAAAATGCAAAATTTACTATCGAAAAGATAATTGCAAATGATATGAATAATGGCAATGCCTACTTAGCACAGGCAATAATAGATACTTATTTGTTAAAACCCTTAAGCGCAATGGATTCCATAGAAAAAGCAAATACCCTAGACAAATCCGTTGAGAGCGAGGAAATATTGAAAATAACTGAAGGCATTGTTAATTTTTTAAATATGAATTTTAAAGAAGCTTTGGACAAATTCATTTCATAGGAAGATCTTATTAATTAAAATTTAAATATCTTTAATAGAGATTAATATATAATTATAAATTTTTTTTAAAAAAATGAAGGGAAATATAAAATTTGCATTAGTACATGATTGGTTTTTATCAAAATCTATTAGCGGGGCGGAAAAGGTTACTTTTTCATTAGATAATTTTATTTCTAACAAATTTAGCCAACCTGAATTATTTTCTTTAACAGAAGATATCAGCAATTCGAATAAAGAAATTTTTAGAGGAAGAAAAATTAATACTAGTTTCATCCAGAATCTTCCTTTTGGTAAAAATAATATACAGAAGTATTTACCATTAATCCCCTTTGCAATAGAGCAATTAGATCTTAGTGAATTTGATTTTATTATCAGCTCAAGCCATATTGCTGCAAAAGGAGTTTTATCTTCGCCAGATCAGTTACATATAAGTTATATTCATACTCCAATGAGATATGCATGGGATCAGATGAATACATATATTGCCAACTCCTCATTAAAAAAATTAGGATTTGAATTGCCTTTAAGATATTTATTATTTAAGTTAAGGGAATGGGATTACATAAGCGGTAATAGACCAGATTATTTAATTGCTAATTCTTCATTTACAGCAAGAAGAATTAAAAAGTATTGGGGAATTAATTCAGAGATAATTTTTCCACCTGTTGAAATTAATCGATTTAATTACAAAAATAAAAGGGATGATTTTTATCTAACTGTTAATAGATTAGTCCCTAATAAAAGAATTGATTTACTTGTGGAAGCTTTCAATAAATTAGGTTTACCTTTAGTGATCGTTGGCAAAGGTCCTGAAAGAAAAAAGCTTGAAAACAAAGCAAAAAATAATGTCACATTTCTTGGTGAAATTACAAATCATGAAGTAGAAAATCTTATGAGTAAATGTAGAGGTTTTGTATACTCTGGAACAGAAGATTTCGGAATTGCTCCAGTTGAGGCAATTGCTTCAGGTGCTCCAATAATAGGCTTAGCCAAAGGTGGATTATTAGACAGTGTTAAATGTTTAACCAACTGTTCCAAGAATGAAATTCCTACAGGAATCTTGTTTCATGATCAGAGCTCTTCTGATATAGTTGATACCGTTACTTGGTTCGAGGATAAAAAAGTTTGGAAAAAATTTATTCCCGAAGATATGCATAAATTTGCAATGAAATTTAGTCCTAATAAATTTAATCAGAAAATTAATTATTTTTTTGAAAAATCTTGGGAGAAATTTAAAAAAATAAAATAATTAAAAAAAATATCCTTTATTTTAAAAGTTGATCATGTATTTTTCGAACAAATATTATTTTTTTTTTAAAACACTTTTTGATTTAGCATTTGCTTTCGTTATTTTAATTTTAGGATTTCCAATTTTCTTACTAATAGCACTTCTCATTAAATTCAGTTCTAGAGGTCCAATATTTTATGACCATATAAGAATAGGTAAGAATTTTAAAAAATTTAAATGCAAAAAATTCAGAACAATGCATCCAGAATCAGATGATATTTTAAGAAATTTACTTGATAATAATTTAAAAATAAAAAAAGAATTTGAAGAGACTCAAAAAATAAAAAACGATCCAAGAATTACTACAATAGGAAAATTCCTTAGAAAAACAAGCCTTGATGAATTACCCCAATTTATTAATGTTTTGAGATTAGAAATGAGTGTAATAGGTCCGCGTCCAATTGTTGATAAAGAAATATATAGATATGGTTCAAGTATTTCAAAAGTAATTTCAATAAAACCTGGAATTACTGGACTTTGGCAAGTTAGTGGAAGAAATAATTTAAGTTACGAAAAAAGAGTATTTTTAGATTCGCTCTATGTTGATAAAATAAACTTAATAATGGATTTACGAATATTAATAAGAACTTTTGGAGTTTTATTATTCCCAATGGATAGAGGTGCCTATTAATGATACTAGTGAAATATAATCGCATAAAAATTTCCAATTTTTTTAAAGGTTCTTTTTGTTATGTATAGCAATACTTTCTTTTTACTAAAAAGACTTTTAAATATACTGTCAAATGAAAGTAAAAAATCTCTTTATCAAATAATACCCTTAGCAATAATAACAGGTATTACTGACTTATTTGTAGTAGGTTTAGTATCTAGGGTCTTTGCAATTGTTGTTCAAAAAGAAAATAGACCCTCCATACCGTTTTCTGACTTAATATCTTCAGACCCTTTCACTAAATTAATTATTCTTGTTCTTGTATATGTTGTATTCACATGGCTTGCTTCATTTTTGAGATTATTTTTAAGATCATATCAGGAAAAATTGAGGGCAAAAATTTTTATAGAACTTTCAGAAAAAACTCAAAAAAATCTTTTTAATCAAAAATATGAATTTTTTCTCAGCAAAAAAAGTGAAGATATAAGTTCAAAAATACTTCTAAATATATCAAGAGTTTCTGAAAAGTTTGTAAGACCGATTCTTCAGATAACAAGTGGGTTTTTCATAGTTTCTTTTATTTTTATGGCAATAATTAGCTTCGCTAAGATAACCGCTCTTTATTTAATTTTTTGTTTAGTCTCAGGCTATACATTAATTTCTTTAATAGTTACACCAATAATCAGAAAAGCTTCAAAACAAAGGATAGTTTTAGAATCTGAGATCAATAAAGTTATCACAGAATCACTTAGAACTATAATAGATGTTCACCTAACTGGCTCAGAGAAATTCTTTGAAGACAGATATAAAAAAGCGAGTAAAAAGGCATACTCTTATTTATGGAAAGGAGAGACCCTTCCAGAATTTCCTAGGTCACTTGTAGAACCTTTTGGAATAACATTAATTTTTTCAATAGGTTTATTTCCTTTTATTTCTAATAAAAACCCAACAACTCTTCTCGAAGTTATTCCATTTTTAGCTACTATTGCTGTAGCATCCTTGAAGTTAACACCGCCATTACAAGACTTATTTAGAGGAATCACAGATTTAAGAGGAAGTTTACCTGATCTTGAAGAAGCCCTTAAAATTCTTGAACTTTCAAAAAACAGAACTTACAGCAAAGTCCACTCAAATAAGGAACTTAAATTCCCAATAAATAATATTGAACTTAGATCGGTTTATTACAAATATCATTCAAGAGATGATTATGCCTTAAGAAATATAGATCTTAAAATTAAGGTGGGTTCAAAGATAGCATTTATTGGCAAAACTGGGAGTGGCAAAACTACAATAGCTAATCAAATATTATGCTTATTAACTCCAACTTCTGGGAATTTATATTTAGATGGTAAAAAACTTAACAAAAATAAAATTTCCAACTGGCAATCTTTTTGCTCATATGTTCCCCAATCTATTAATTTACTGAATACAGATTTTACAAATAATATTGCATATGGATTAAAAGAGAATGAAATAGATAAATCGAGAGTACTAGAATCCGTAAATGCGGCTCAACTAAATGATTTAATCAGATCTCTGCCAAATGGTCTTAAAACTGAAGTGGGTGATAATGGCATAAGATTATCTGGTGGTCAAAGGCAAAGAATTGCTATTGCTAGAGCTTTTTATAAAAAAACTAAATTACTAATCCTAGATGAAGCAACATCAGCATTAGATAATAAAACAGAATCAGAAGTTATAGATGCAATTTCTAAAATGGACAGTAATTTAACTGTTATTTTTATAGCGCATAGATTATCTACCATAAAATCATGTAATTTTATTTATCAATTTGAGAATGGTCAAATCAAGGCAAGTGGGGATTATGATCAACTCATAAAACAATCCTCAAGTTTTAGAGAAATGATCTACTCCAAAAAAAAATCTGAAGATATTTTTAGTTAAAAAAGCGGACAAAACAGTTATCCTTTTTTGATACTTTCATATAAAATTTGATATTTATTGATCATATTACTCAGTGAAAAAAAATCTCTATGCCTTTCATGTGATTTCACTCCCATTAATTTTCTTTTATTGGGATTATTAGCTAATAAACTTATATATTCTGCCGCTTCATCAAAGTTATATAAATTATAAAGAAATCCAGATTTTCCATCTTCTACCGTATCAACATTCCCAACAACTTTACTAGCTACAATAGGAAGACCAATTGACATTGCTTCAAGGATACTTATTGGAAGTCCTTCATATAATGATGTAGATAAAAAAATATCTGAATTATATAGGAATTCAAAAACATTTTTTTTTCTACCAATTAAAAAGACATTTTTCAAATTTAATTTTGAAACTAAATCATTTATTTTATGCCATAGATCACCCTCTCCTACTATGGTGAAATTAATATCTGGTAATTTCATTGCTATCTTTATTATTTCAGATATATTTTTTTGTTCAACAAATCTGCAAACTGAAATAACTTCTAATTTTTTATTATTTAACTTTTCTTCTTTTGGATAATAATCTATTGAAAAATTCTTTATTTTTCTATCAGCAACTCCATTACTAATAATGGAAAAATTATTACCCAAATAAAGATTTAATGATTCTGCAAATTTTCTCTCGCTATTTGAAACAAGTATTTTAAAGTTATCTAGTTTTCCCATTATCCTTTCATAAAGGATATATATTTTTTTTATTATTAGATTATTACATTCATAATGAATTCCATGAAAAGTATATATTAATATTTTTTTTGAGAAAAAATTTGTACACCTAGAAATTAATCCTGCTCCCTTTCCATGGGCATGAATAATATCTATAGAATTTTTATTAATAAATTTATTTATTTTATAAATATCTAGTAAATTAATTTTCCTCTCCGAAATTGCAATATGATTTCTTGAATTAAGTAACTCAGAAAAGTTTTTATTATTAGGTAAAGCATAAAAAACTTCAAAATTCTTATTTAAATTTTTCCCTAAAGAAAACATATGATTTGTACCACCTCCTAATTGTGAGCTTGATGAAACCATTAATATATTAATTTTATTTTTCATACTAAAGATGCTTCTTTAAAAAATCGTTTGCAATTTTAAGATGTATGAGTACTGCTGGCACCATATCAATATATTTATATAAACCAGTTCTTCCACAAAAAGTTATGTTCTTTATTTTTTCAGCAACTTTTTTATATTTCTGGAAAATTTTACTTGATTCATCAGTTCTTATTGGATAATAATATTCTCCAGGGTTATCCTTTATATCACAAGGTATTTCATAAGTGATCGTCTTATATCCTATGTTTTTTAAATAATTATTAGGCATCAAATTCCATTGAGTTTTTCTTGTATACTTCGAATTATCTGTAAAATTAATTACTGGAGCTAATAAATCAGAAGAAGATTCCTTTCTATCTTCAAAGATTATAGATCTGTAGGGAAGTTCACCAAATTGAAAATCAAAATACTGATCAATGGGAATAGACAAAAAGGTATGATCATATTCAGATTCAATACCTTTTACATAACTTGTATTTAAATTTATATTAATATTTTTGTGGAATAACATTTCCTCAATCATTTTTGTGTACCCATATTTCGGTAAAGCTTGAAAGTTATCATTAAAGTAATTAATATTATCATCTGTCCTAACAGGTAATCTTGCCCCAATACTTACTGATAATTTCTTGGGATCAATGCCCCACATTTTTCTTGTATAAGGCCTAAAAAAAATATCTGCAAGCTTATTCCCAACACTAGCTTCAAATAATTCATCAGTGTTTTTTGGATCTAAATTTTTGTTTCTAATTGAGTCAAGAAAATTTCTTACATCATTTTCATTAGAAAATTTCTTCCCAAATACGTCTTCTAATGTAATCTTATTTATTGGTAATGGAGTCGTTTGGCCATTTTTAAGTAATGCTCTGACTTTATGTTCATAATTTACCCATTTAGTAAATCTACTTAGGAATTTAAGAGCTTTTGAACTTTTATCACAATGTAAAAGATGAGGTCCATATTTATGAATCCTCTCATTATTCGAATTGACAAAATCATATATATTTCCTGCTATGTGATTTCTTTTCTCTATAATTTCTACTTTTATTTTATTTTCTGCTAGTACCCTTGCGATTGTGGATCCTGATAAACCAGCACCAACTATTAAAACTTTTTTTTGATGCAACATCTTAATTATGTATAATAAAAAAAATTCAAACTTTAATGGGTAAGAGTATTATAGTTGCTAGATTTAACGAAGACATAAGTTGGCTAAAACCTTATAATGATTTCAATTTAGTAATTTATAATAAAGGATTGGAATTGCCTAATTTTCTATTCAAGAATATATTTAACATTAAAAATGTGGGAAGAGAATCTCATACATGGCTTCACCATATAGTTAAAAACTATCATAATTTAGATGATATTAATATTTTTCTTCAAGGAAGGATTGATGACTTAGGTTGTATGGCTCATAAAAATCCTCATCAATATTTAAAAGAAATAGATAAGTATGGATTTGCTGCCAGTAGATATGGAATACTAGGCCCTTCTCACTGGAAATGGCATGTCGGAATTGATAAAGATATTAGATACAAAGAAAAATGGGAGAATGGGTCCATAACTAGATCAAAGATTGGATTTAGATCGTTTGCTAAAAAATTTTTTCCAGAAATACCCTGGATAGTTGCAACCTCTTATGGCGGTTGTTTTGCTGTAAAAAAGGAGTTAATAAGATATCATAATCTTAATTTTTATAAAACATTATTAGATATTTTAAGTGCACACAAGAATCCTATAGAAGGTCACTATATGGAAAGATTATGGTGTTACATGTTTACAAAAAACAAACCAATTTTTGAATCTTTCTTTCATGTTATTAAAACGAAGTCAGAAAGACTTAAATTTAGGAAATTACAAAATTATTAAAAATATTGTGAATAATTATAATTTATTATGTCTATAAATCCTGTTATTCCAGCAATACTATGTGGCGGTTCGGGAACTAGACTTTGGCCCTTGTCTAGAAAAAGTTTTCCGAAACAATACTTATCTTTCATGTCTAATCAGGATAAGTCTATGCTTCAAGAGACATACCAGAGGGTATCTAAGATAAAAAACTTGTTAGACCCAATTTTAGTCTGCAATGAAGAGCATAGATTTATTGCCGCTGAACAAATGAGAGAAATAAATGTAAATCCAAATACAATACTTCTTGAACCTTTTGGGAGAAATACAGGTCCTGCAATAACACTCGCAGCTTTGATAGCTATCCAGAAGGCCGATGACCCAATTTTATTAATACTATCTTCGGATCACGAAATTAAGAATCAGAACAAATTTATTCAAGCTATAAAGAAAGGTATAGAATATGCTGAACGAGGTAAATTAGTTACTTTTGGAGTTGTCCCTAAATCGCCTCATACTGGTTATGGATACATAAAGTCAGATAAACCCTTTGATTTATCTGAAATCAAGGGTAATAAAATATTAGAATTTACTGAAAAGCCATCTTACGAAAAAGCCTGCAACTTTATTAAAGATCATAGATACACTTGGAATAGTGGAATATTTTTATTTAAAGCTAAATCTATGCTCTCTGAGATGAAAAAATATAATCCAGAAATTATAGAATTTTGCAAACAATCATTAAATCAAAGTGAACAGGATCTAGATTTCAAAAGACTCGAAAAGGAACATTTCAAAAAATGTCCTAATATATCTTTTGATATATCAGTTATGGAGAATACTAAGAAAGGAATTGTTTTGCCATTAGATGCAGATTGGAATGATATAGGTAGTTGGGAATCTGTTTGGGAGACCTCAAAAAAAGATGAAAATAACAATGTCCTTAATGGTAATGTTTTCTTAAAAGATTCACAAAACTGCTACTTAAGAAGTGAACAAAGACTAATCGCTGGGATAGGACTTAAAGATCTAGTAGTAGTTGAAACTAATGATGCCGTTCTAATAAGTAAAAAGAATGACACACAAAAAGTCAAAAATATAGTTGAAATTTTAAAAGAAAAGGGTTTTGAAGCAAGTTACAAGCATCAGAAAATTTTCAGACCTTGGGGACACTACTTGTCTTTGGCTGGAGAAAATAGATGGCAAGTGAAATCAATTTTAGTAAAACCTGGAGAACAACTCTCTCTGCAAATGCATCATCATAGATCAGAGCATTGGATAGTTGTTACTGGAACAGCAAAAGTTGAATTAAATAGCGAAATAAAAGTTCTCTCTGAGAATGAAAGCATTTATATTCCATTAGGTTCAAAGCATAGGTTAATTAATCCAGGCAAAATTGCTTTGATTTTAATCGAAGTTCAAAGCGGTTCATATGTTGGCGAAGATGATATAGTAAGGTTTGAAGATAAATATGGACGTTAAAATCAAGTTGACTATTATCTATTTTTAAAAAGTTGATATTTTTATATAAATTAATTAAGTAATAACTTATACTAATTAAATTAATTCTAATAAGATGGAAATAAAAAATATTTGTTGTATTGGTGCTGGTTATGTAGGTGGCCCTACAATGTCTGTTATAGCAGATAGATGCACAGAAGTTAAAGTAACAGTCGTTGATAAAAACAAAGAACGTATAAAATTATGGAACGACAAAGATTTAGAAAACTTACCTATTTATGAACCAGGATTGGAGAAAATAGTAAGAAGATGTAGAGGCAAAAATCTTTTTTTTTCGACAAATATCAGAGACAATATAGCAGCAGCTGATGCAGTTTTTATATCTGTAAATACTCCCACAAAAAAAAAAGGAATTGGCGCTGGACAAGCTAGTGATTTAAAATGGGTAGAAGCATGTGCCAGAGAAGTTGCCAGATTCGCAAAAGGGCATACTATTGTCATTGAAAAAAGCACCCTACCAGTTAAAACTGCAGAAGTAATTAAAACTATTCTTGAAGCATCAAAATCAACAGAATGTACAGATGAGAAAATACCTTATTTTGATGTATTGTCTAATCCAGAATTTCTTGCTGAAGGAACTGCCATAAAAGATCTTGAGGAACCAGATAGAGTTCTCATTGGTGGAGAAAGAGAAGAAGCTATATTAGCTTTGAGTAATATCTATAAAAAATGGGTTCCAAAAGAAAAAATTCTACACACAAATATTTGGAGTAGTGAATTAGCAAAATTATCTGCAAATGCTTTCTTAGCTCAACGTATTAGTGCAATAAATTCAATAGGCGCTTTATGTGAAGCTACAGGTGCTGATGTTAGAGAAGTTGCTAGAGCAATAGGAACTGATAGAAGAATAGGTTCTAAGTTTTTAGATGCTGGTCCAGGTTTTGGCGGTAGTTGTTTTAAAAAGGATATTTTAAATTTAGTTTATCTTTCAAACTATTTTGGATTAGATGATGTAGCTCTGTTTTGGGAAGGTGTTGTTAAGCTGAATAATTGGCATCAGCATAGAATTTCAAAATTAATAGTAAAAAAGCTGTTTGGCACAGTCACTGGTAAAAAAATTTATGTTTTAGGTTTTGCTTTTAAAGCAAATACAAATGATACAAGAGAATCTTCTGCAATTACAATTTGCAAAGACTTATTAGAAGAGGGGGCAATACTTTTAATTCATGATCAAAAGGTAAAGCCCTATCAGATTTCAAACGATCTTGGTATTGAAGAGAATCATAAAATAAATCTTTTAAACGAAGATAATAATTTTTCCTTTGAAGGGCAATGGTGCTTTTCAGCAGATATAGAAAGTGGATTTTCTAGGGCTGATGCTGTAGTCGTGCTAACAGAATGGGATTCATATTCAAAAATCAATTGGGAAGAAATTTCAAAAAAAATGAGAACTCCTGCATGGATTTTTGATGCACGCTCCATAATAGATCCTAATGAAGTCAAAAAAGCAAATTTAAATTTCTGGAGAATTGGCGATGGTTATGCAAGTTAAATTTATTTTCTTAAAAATATTAAATCCTTACTTTATTTTCGCGTAACTCATTTTCGAAGCATTGAATAGTTTTCTGAACTCCAACATTCAAATTCACTTTATATTTCCATCCTAAATTATTTAATCTTGAAACATCTAACAATTTCTGAGGAGTTCCATCTGGTTTTGTATGATCCCAGACTATTTTCCCAGAATATCCACATTTTTCTGCAACAAGACTTGCTAAATCCTTTATTGAAATATCTATTCCTGTACCCACGTTTAAAAATGATAAGGGTTCATTATTATTGTACTTAGGTGATGTTCTAGAATTGATATCCCAATTAATTAATACAAATGTGCATGCATCTGCCAGGTCATCAACATGAAGAAACTCTCTTTTAGGTGATCCTGTACCCCAACAAATTACTTCATTTTCTTTATTTTGCACAGCTTCTGAGAATTTCCTAATTAATGCTGGTAATACATGACTATTTTTTTTATTATAGTTATCTCCAGGGCCATATAAATTAGTAGGCATTAAACTAAATGCATCGAAACCATATTGTTTCCTTAGAGCTTCACATAATTTAATCCCACTGATTTTTGCGATCGCGTACCATTCATTTGTTTTCTCCAATAAGCCATTTAATAAATACTCCTCTTTAATTGGTTGGTTACATAATTTTGGATAAATACAGCTACTTCCTAAGAATAGTAATCTCTTTATATTATTTACGAATGAAGCTTCAATAAGATTATTCTGGATTTTCAAATTTTCTAAAAGGAAATTTACAGGATAATCATTATTTGCACATATTCCGCCTACTTTTGCAGCAGCAATAATAACAACGTCAGGCTTGAAGTTTTCAATCCATTCGAATACGTTTTTTCTATTTGTTAAGTCTAATTTTTCCCTACTTACAAGTAATAAATTATTAAAACCATTTTTTTTTAAATTTTTTACTATGGCATTTCCAACCATTCCATTATGTCCAGCAACATATATTTTGTCTGCTTTGGTAACTAGCGAATTATTCATTTTATTAATCTGATAAATTTGGACTCATTATCTGAAATCCTTTTTCCCTAAGTATCTTTTCCTTCTTAGCTTCTTCTAAATCAGTTTTTATCATCTCACCAACAAGTTCCTCTAATGTTATTTTAGGAGACCAACCTAGTTTGTTTTTAGCCTTTGTTGCGTCTCCCAACAAAGTGTCTACTTCTGTGGGGCGAAAATATCTTGGATCTATTTTTATGACTATTTCTCCAGTATCAGCCCTCATGCCTACCTCATTTAGTCCCTCTCCACTCCATATAATAGATTTTTCATTGGATATATCCCAACCTAATGCAGTAGCCGACATTTCAATAAATTCACGAACAGTTTTTTGAATACCAGTAGCAATTACATAATCTTCCGGAAGTTCCTGCTGAAGCATCAACCATTGCATTTCTACATAATCCTTAGCATGCCCCCAATCCCTTAACGAGTCTAAATTTCCCATAAATAAACAAGAATCTAAACCTTCATTTATTCTTGAAAGCCCTCTAGTAATTTTTCTAGTAACAAATGTTTCGCCTCTTCTAGGACTTTCGTGATTAAATAATATTCCATTACAAGCATAGATATCATAAGCTTCTCGATAATTAATTGTTATCCAGTAAGCATAAAGTTTTGCCACTGCATAGGGACTTCTAGGATAAAAAGGGGTGGTCTCTTTTTGAGGAACTTCTTGTACTAATCCATATAATTCACTAGTACTAGCTTGATAGAACTTTGTTTTTTTTTCTAGACCAAGTAACCTAATCGCTTCAAGTACTCTTAATGTACCAAGAGCATCGCTGTTAGCTGTATATTCTGGAGATTGAAAACTTACTGCAACATGACTTTGCGCTCCTAAATTGTAAATCTCATCTGGAGTGATTTCTTGAATTAAACTTGTTAAATTGGTGCTATCCGTGAGATCACCATAATGAAGAACTAAACTTTTTTGTAGATCATGCGGATCTTGGTATAAATGATCAATTCTTTGGGTATTGAAACTGCTGGCTCTTCTTTTTAACCCATGGACTTCATAGTTCTTTTCTAAAAGAAATTCAGCAAGATAGCTACCATCTTGCCCTGTAATACCTGTTATTAAAGCTTTTTTCATTAATATAAAATTTCTTTTGTATTATTTCTAATTCTAAAGCATAAAAATCTAATAATTATTTTATGAAGTTCCATTATTCAAATTTAGTAAAATATCATGATATTTATTAATTTATATAAAAAGCACTTATTAATTACAAATTCTCAAAGGTAAATTATTAGTTATTGTTCTAAAAATTATAAATATTCGCGATGAGCATTTTGGTAACTGGGGGTACAGGTTTTATAGGAAGTCATACATCTCTATTACTATTAGAAAAAGGATTTACTCTTTACATAGTAGATTCAGAAATAAATAGTTCAAAAAATGTATTAAAAAACATTTCCTCAATACTAGGATTTGACGATAAAACTTATATGGAAAAAATAAAATTTTTCAAAGGTGACATAAGAGATAATTTCTTTTTGGATAAAGTATTTAAAATTGCGAAAGATAAAAATGAAGCCATAGAATCTGTATTTCACTTCGCTGGGTTGAAGTCAGTTCTTGAATCAAACAAAAATCCCATTGAATACTGGGATAATAATTTTCAAGGGACATTAAATCTTTTAAAAATTATGGAAAAAAATAAATGCAAAACCCTGATTTTTAGCAGTAGTGCAACAATTTATGAGCCATTAAATAATAAAAAAATTAAAGAAGATAATTTATTTTGCCCGATAAATACTTATGGGGAAACAAAATTAACGATTGAAAAATTGTTATATGCCTTATTCAAAAGCAAACCAAGTGAATGGAAGATAGCTAATTTAAGATACTTTAATCCTATTGGCGCTCATTGTTCAGGTAAAATTGGAGAAGATCCCAAGGGAGACCCAAATAATATTTTCCCGATCATTTTAAAAGTTGGGAAAAAAGAACAAGAAACTTTGAAGATCTTTGGAAAAGATTGGAATACTTTTGATGGCACATGCATTAGAGACTACATACATATTATGGATTTAGCAGAAGGACACATAGCTGCATTTAAATTTATTAAAAAAAATAAATCCCAAATAATAAGTATTAATTTAGGAACTGGTAATGGTCATAGCGTATTGGAGTTGATCAATGCTTTTCAGAAAGTTAACAATATAAATATACCTTATGAATTCACTGCAAGGAGGGATGGTGATAACGAATATGTTGTTGCTGACAACTCACTAGCTCTCTCTTTATTAGATTGGGAGCCTAAGTTTTCACTTAATCAAATGTGCAAAGATGGATGGAATTTTGGTAAGGACTAAATTAAACACTATTAAATTTAAAGCTTTTTAAAATATCTTAAAAGTAATAACTCTTATACCAACTTGCAAATTTTGAAACACCCACATCAAGATTAGTACTAGGTTTATATTTGATCCAATTATACAATTTAGTATTATCTGAATTTGTTTTCAAAACATCTCCTGGTTGCATAGGTTTAAATTCCTTAATTGCCTTTTTACCTAGCTTTTCCTCAAGTATTTCTATAAAACTCATTAAATTTATAGGGCTACTATTGCCAATATTGAAAATTCTAAAAGGAGCCCATGAATTAAATGGTTCGGGGGTAAGCTCTTTAAATTCTGAGTCTGATATTGCGGGTTTTAGACAACACCTAAATAAAGCCTCAACCACATCATCAATATAGGTAAAATCCCTTTGCATATTTCCATAGTTAAAAACATTAATTGGTTCTTCATTAAGTATTAATTTTGCAAAAATCATTGGGGCCATATCTGGACGCCCCCATGGACCATATACAGTAAAAAATCTTAATCCTGTACAAGGTAGTTGATAAAGATGGCTATAACAGTGTGCAATTATTTCATTAGATTTTTTAGTTGCTGCATAAAGACTTACTGGATGATCAACAGGATCAGATTCAGCAAAAGGTAATTTTTTATTACCCCCATAAACAGAGCTACTTGAAGCAAAAATAAAGTTTTTTACTCCAATTTTTCTAGAGGATTCAAGTAAATTTGTAAAGCCAATAATATTACTTCTAATATAAGCGTTAGGATTTTTTAGTGAGTACCTTACACCAGCTTGTGCTGCTAGATTAATTACAATTTCTGGCCTAAAATTATCAAAAACTTTATTTAATTCATCACCGTTCTCAATGCCAATCTTTTTGAAATTCCAATTTAACGAATGTTCAATAGCATAGTCTGCAACTAATGAGAGTCTAGATTGTTTTAATTTTGGGTCGTAGTAATCATTTAAATTATCAATTCCATAGACAGTCATACCCTCTTGAAGAAGTTTTAAAGATAGTGCATTACCAATAAAACCTGCCGCACCAGTAACTAACACTCTTAGACCCTCAATTTTCATTTCTTGAATTTCCTCCTGAGAGCATCTTTATTTTATCATCACTAAATAAATGGATATTTTAAAATTATCCCCTAGCTAATTTAAGTAAGATTTAGTTTGTGTTAAAATTTAATTTATGAAATTTCAAATTTAAATATCGATTAATTTAATGGCAGATAGAATAATTGATAATGAAGATGATATTAATCTTAGGGATATTACAAATTTCTTTAAGAGGAATAGATCTATTATTTTAAAATTTGCAAGCATTGGCGCTATTATTGGTATTACAAGTTCTCTGATAACGAAAAGAACCTGGCGTGGCGAATTTCAAATTGTTGTTGAACAAGAACAAAGTAGCAGTTCTAATGTAGTTCAATCTTTAATTAATGATCCAAGAGTTTCAGGTTTTGCAGGAAATGTAGGCCTTAATACTAAAAATAAAAAACTAGAAACTGAGGTTGAAATTTTAAGAAGCCCATCAGTACTCTTCCCAATTTATGATTATGTGAAGAAGAGCAAAGAAGATTCTCAAAAGCCATTTGGCAAATCTTATGAAAAATGGTTTAATTCATCAATTTCAGTAAATTTAAAAAGAGGAACATCTGTTTTAAATTTTTCTTACAAAGATAAAGATAAGGATTTAATAGTACCAACACTTGAAGAAATTTCAAAAAAATACCAGGCATATTCTGGTGAAGAAAGAAACAGAAATATTGATAATGGATTATTGTACTTGGGAGAGCAGATAAAAAAATATAAGAAAATTAGTTCAAATTCAATTTCTAAAGCCCTTAATTTTGCTTACGTAAATAATTTAGTAAGTGAAACAGATGAATTTTCTGCATTGCCTGCTATATCATCTGAGGAGATAAGAATTGAGGCCGTGAGTAAACTTAAATTAGTAGAAAAACAACTTGCTCAAGTTGATAAGATTCCTCAAAATTCTGAATTAATTTATGCATTTGCAAAAAAAATCTACCAAGATAATCAAATCAGAAATTCTATTGATAGCCCAATTAATGTTTTTAAAAAAATAAGTAGCGAATTAATTAGTAAAAAAGTTATTTACAAAGATCAAGACCCAATAATACGCAATTTATTAATTCAGCGAGAAAGTAATCTTTCATTAATAAGAAATGAACTGATTAATGATTTAAATGCTGAAAAAGAACAACTAAATGCAATAATTGACGCTAATAAAAAACCCAGAGAAGTAATAACAAAATATGTTGAACTTATGTTGCAAGCAGCTGAGGATTCAAAAATATTAATGGGTCTCAAAGCAAATCAAAGTTCTTTGACTTTAAAAAAGGCTGAAACTAAAGAGCCTTGGAAACTTATCACTAAACCTACACTTGATGATTATCCTATTGCGCCCAATCGTAAAATAATGTCCCTTATTTGGCTAATAGTTGGTACAATTTCTGGAATATCAACAGCATATATTCAAGAACAAAGAAAAGGAATAATTTTCTCCGCGTCTAAAATGAAAAAATTATTTAAAATACCATTTATTGAAGAACTGAATTTTAATAACAAAAAAGAGACCTATGAGATATTAAATTTACTCACAGTAAGTAAATTGAAAATCCCTAAAAATGAAGAAATAGCAATTATTCCAATAGGTGATATCAAAAAAGAATTATTGGATATGTTTATTGGAAGTTTAAAAAAGTTGATTGTCAATAATGAAATAAAAGTAACTTCTGATTTTCCTAGTATCAGAGATTGTAGTTGTCAAATATTTATTGCGAGTTTAGGTGTCACAAAACAAAACGAAATTGATTATTTCGAGAAACTTCTAAATTTGGCAGAGAATAATACAATTGGTTGGTTTCTCATAAGTAATAATTAAATATTTTAATACCCATAAAATGATATTATTTTTAAATAAAAGTAAGGGTATGTTTAAAAATAATTTCATAAAAATTTTATCGAACATATTATTTGTAGTGTTTTTATCGCATGATATATCTTTTCTAAAAGGTAATACATCAACTCTTGAAATATTAAATCCCAGTATTGAATACTTGAATAATAAAGATAGTAATGACTACATAATTGGAACTGGAGATACTTTGCTGATTAATTTAAATTCAGACACAAACGAATTAAATAAAAGGCATAGCATAAATAACGAGGGTTATATTGAAATGCCTAGGCTAGGGTTAATTTTTGTAAGGGGTCTTACAATTAATGAGTTACAAGATTTGCTCAACATAAGATATGAAGATTTTTTAAAACGACCAGATGTGAAAATTAGAGTTACAAACTACAGAGCTATCGATGTTTTGGTCCAAGGTGAAGCAGTTAATCCTGGTAAATACATCTTAAGAGGATCTTATTCGATAGGTTTTAAAGATGAAATTGTTAGAGATGGATTATCATCCCGTAGTC
>MDTG01373391.1_pt1 | contig 20441 bp, 21 predicted proteins | sample 811421 | NCBI WGS metagenome assembly MDTG01 (sample SAMN05326645, study PRJNA326480) | marine metagenome | isolation source: seawater | place: Pacific Ocean: South East | collected 2011
CGCCAGCGCGGGCGCGGCGCTGGTGACACCGGCGGCGACAAACGGCGTGTCGGGCGGGTTCTCGCGCATCCGGCGCGCCGCCTCGCGGAACAGCATGTTGCGCCGGGCCGCAGCATCGCGCTCTCCCCGTTCTTCCAGTTCGGCGAGCCACAGGCGCTGGACCGTGGCGAACAGGTGAAGGTTGTCGCGCCAGTGATCCGACAAGTCACCGACAAGGTCCAGGACCCGGTCCGACAGCAGGTCGTCGGGCGCGATTTCTTCCACCAGCAGGCGGTCCATCACCTGCCCCGTCTCGCGCGCCAGCCTGAGCAGCGCGGCACCTTTCGGGGCCTGGTCGCCGCGCACATCGCGAATGATGGCGGCAAGGCGTAGCCAGCGGCGGGTGGGATCGGCGGCAGGCGGGATCGCCGCACCCGCGCCGAGCGAATCGAACAGCGGGCCGAGCGATTCGTCGAGGTCGAGATCGCCCACCAGCACCATGCGCGGCATCAGCAGGCCCTTGCGGCCCGTCTCGCCTGCATGGCGTACGAAAGCCTCGCTCATCGTGCGTGCGGCGCGGGCGCTGGGCAGCAGCAGGGTCAACCGGGCAAGTCCGAAGACATCGTCGGCGTATCGCGGCACAATGCCCGCCACCAGCGCATCGGCAAAGCCGCAGTGCGCCGCTATCGAATAAACCTGTGGTGTTTGAAGGTCTTGCCGCCCCGCCATCATTGCAGCCTAGACGCGGTTTCAGACTTCCGAAAGAGCTTCTTCGGTCGGTTTGATGGCTTGCGGCGTGCCCACTTCGAACCATTGCCCGGTGAAGGCCGTGCCAAACAGGCGCCCTTCCTCGATGGCGCGGCTCCACAGTGTGTTCGTGGAAAACGGGCCTTCCGGCGCGTCGCGCATCAGACGCTTGGAAATCAGCTGGATACCGGTGAAGATGTAGGGCGCGATACGGCCGGACTGGCGACGGCGCAGGCGACCCTCTGTATCCATGTGGAAATCGCCCTTGCCGCTGAAGTTGTGCGCCGCCTTGTGTGTCACCAGCAGCAGCAGCGCATCCATCCTGTCTGCATCCCAGAACGCGGAAAGATCGGCAAAGGCATTCACCGGCCCATCGAGCCAGATGTTGTCGGAGTTGAGGCAGAAGAACGGGTCGGGAAGGTGGTCTGCCGCCTTCACGATGCCGCCGCCGGTTTCCAGCAGTTCCTCGCGCTCGTCGGAAATGATCACTTCGGGCGCTGCGCGATCATTGAGGTGAGCCTCTATCGAATCCGCGAGGTAATGCACGTTGACGACGGCGCGGGCCACGCCCGCATCGGCCAGCTTGTCGAGAGCGTGATCCACCAGCGGCTTGCCCGCCACGCGCACCATCGGCTTTGGCTGGGTCGCCGTCAGCGGGCGCATTCGCTTGCCCAGGCCTGCCGCGAGAACCATGGCGGTATCGCTGGCCAACTTGCTCACCCGAATATGCCCCCCTGCCTTGCGCGCACTTCGTCCGGTATATTGGCAGCGAACCAGCGGGCGACAGGTTCCAGCGCCGGGTGCGCCAGATCGCGCTCCATCGCTTCCCACACGCGCGGGATCATCGGCAGGTAGCGGTCCTTGCCGTCGCGCTTCCACAGACGGGTGAAGATGCCCACGATCTTGGCGTTGCGCTGCGCACCAAGCACCGCGTAATCGGCATCGAACGTCTCGTCCACGGCGATGCGGCTGCGGTAATGGTCGAGCATTTCGGCTTCGAGGTCGACCGAGACGTCGCGCCGCGCATCCTGAAGCAGCGAGACGAGATCGTAGGCGCGGTGGCCGACCAGTGCGTCCTGGAAATCGATCAGGCCCTGCTCGCCCGTATATTCGCCCTTGCCGCCCAGCAGCATGATGTTCTCGGCATGGTAATCGCGCAGCACAGTAACGCCCGGCTGCTGGCGGATCAGAAGCGGCCCCAGTGCCTCGCGCCAGGCGGTGGCGAAACCCATCGGGTCGACTTCCAGCCCGGCGGCGACGCAGAACCAGTCGGGAAACAGGGACGCTTCGCGAAGATAGGTTTCCAGCGTGTAGCTTTCGAACGGTCCCGGCGGGCAATTGTGCAGGTCCACCAGCGCGTCGATCGCATCGCGGTAGGCGCGGCGTTCCTCGGCCGGGTTCGTATCCAGCCAGTCGCGCATCCGGTCGTGCCCGAAATCCTCGATCAGCACGAGGCCACGTTCCGGCGCTTCGGCAAAGATTCTCGGCGCACGCAGCCCCTGCCCGATCAGCCACTTGCCCACATCGAGAAAGGGCTTCGGGTCTTCATGCGGCGGCGGGGCGTCCATCAGCATGGCGTGATTGTCGGCCTTGCGCACGCGGAAATAGCGGCGGAAGCTGGCATCGCCGGGCAGCGGCTCGATCTCGGCACCGCGCCAACCGGCACTTTCCAGGAATTCGTCCAGCCCTGCGGGAAGAGGTGTGGTCATGGCCAGCGTTCTTGCCAACCTGCGCCCGGTTCCACAACGGCCAAGCGCCCTTCATCCGCCATTTCCAGCGCGATTTGCAGGCAACCCGCCTCATTCGCAAAGCCACCGGCATGGTCGGGCCATTCCGCCAGCAGTGCGGCGCCTTCGCGATAGTCGTCGAGACCGAGCTGCTCCACTTCCGAAGGCTCTTCCAAACGATAGAAATCCGCATGGACGACCGGCGGATCGAGATGCTCGTAAGTCTCGATGATGGTGAAGGTGGGCGATGGCACGTCGCCCCGGTGGCCAAGAGCCGTCAGGATCGCGCGGGAGAGCGTGGTCTTGCCCGTGCCGAGCCCGCCCGTCAGCGCCACCACGTCGCCCGCCCGCAGTTTCTCCGCTATCCGCTTCCCGAACGCTTCCATGGCGGCGAGATCGGGTAACGCGATGCTCACGGCAGTTTCACCGTCGCCGTCGTGCCCGCGCCCTTCTCCGACTGGATTTCCAGCCTGCCCCCATGCGCCTCGATCAATTGCCGGGCCAGCGGCAGGCCGAGGCCGCGCTTGCCCTCCCTGCCATCGCTTCCGGTCAGGCGATAGCCGTCCAACGCGCGGGCGAGTTCGCTGGGCCGCATGCCCTCGCCATTGTCGGAAATGACGATGCGCGCACCCGATTTGCGCCTTGCGAGCGCTACCAGGATACGCCCGCCTTCGGGCGTTGCGGAAATGGCGTTGTCGAGCAGGTTGCCGACCGCGCGGGCAAGCTGGCGGCGGTCCGCTTGCACCGTCCCGGCGCTCTTGTCGCCGCGCAGGTCCAGCGTGATGTTCTTCGCCTCGATCGCTTCCTCGCGCGCCCGCACGACCTGCGTCGCAAAGCTGAGGAGTTCCACCTCCTCGGTCGCGATGGGAAGGAGCCCGGCCTCGCTTTGCGTCAGGTCGAGAACCGATTCGATCTGTTGCGACAGCCGCTCGACCGAGGCGATGATCGCGCCGACATATTCCTTGCCCTGCTCCGACAGCTCGCCCGCCACGCCATTCTGCAGGAGCTCGGCGAACCCACCGATGGAGGTGAGAGGCGTGCGAAATTCGTAGCTCATGTTGGCAAGGAAGCGCGTTTTCACCGCGTCCGCTTCTTCCAGCGCCTGGTTGCGTTCGCGCAGGGCCTCCTCGGCCTTGGTGGAATCGGTCACGTCCAGCACGGTCAGCAGGCCATTGCCATCGGGCAGCGGCACCCCGGCGAATTCCAGCGTGCGCCCGTCGGAAAGCACCACGCGCCCTCCACGCTGCTTCCTGTCCAGCGTCGCGGCGCGCACGACCTCGCCGATGGCCTTGCGCTGGCCGGGCCGCGCGAGGCGGTTGGATATCCGGTCCAGCAGCTTGTCGACATGCGGGTGCTCGTCGACGAATTCCTCCGGCAGGCCCCAGATCGTCGGGAAGCGGCGGTTCCACAACTGCATACGGCCGTCGGGTGCAAAGACCGCGAGCGATTCGAACAGCGAATCAAAGGTTGCCGTGCGAGTGCGCAGCAGCGTGTCCCGCGTGGCCGAAAGCGCCAGCTGCTCGGACCTGTCCTCTGCCACCAGCACCAGCCCGCCATCGGGCAAGGGTTGAGCAACGATGCGCAGGTAGGTGCTGTCCGCCAGGGTCCAGGCGTCCTCCACCGGCGCATCCTGCGTGAACCAGCCTGCCAGCTCAGCCCGCCACGAGGGAAAATCGCGCGTTTCGGGCAGGCGCCCCGCATCGCGAGCCAGATCGAGGAAACGGTCGAAATCGGGCGGGTCGACGCGGGTGGAATTGGGCAGCGCGAAGATGCGCTGGAACGGCTGGTTGCAGAACGCGAGTCGCCGGTCCGGATCGAACTGGGCGACGCCGACGGAAAGCTGGTCCAGCATGGATCGTTGTGCCGCACGGAAAGCGCGGAAGGCGCGGGTCTGCTCTTCCATCTCCTCGATATCGATGGCGTAACCGGCCACCCCTTCCTCGCCCAGCGGCAAGTCAGACACGCGCAGGGTGCGGCGCTGGTTGCCAACGGTGGCCTGCACGATGCGCTCCACCGGCAAGTCACGGCTGCGGGCCTGATGGGCGATTTGTGCAGCCGAAAGCCCGTCCACCTTTTCGACCAGTTCGATCTGGTCCTCTACCACGGCGGCAGCATTCTTCGCGCCGACCGCCGAGACGTAGGCGCTGTTGACGAGGCGCAGGTCCATTTCCGGGCCGCGGAACCACATTGGCATCGGCGCCGCTTCGATCAGCCCTACCAGCGCAGCAAAATCGTTGCGCGCCCGTGCGGTTTCCTCTCGCAGGCGGGCGAGTTCCCCCTGGCTTTCGGAAAAATCGAACCACCAGACCATGGCGGCCCCGCCAGAGGCGATGACGGAATCCGCCAGCTGTCCGCGCACGGCTAGGCTCTTGGTCGAGCCTTTCGGCGTCACCACCATGCTGAACGGCGCGGCGGTCTTGTGCGTGCGGCGCACGGCTTCGCGCAGATCCTTCAGGTCTTCGTCGGCAAGCCCACCGCCAAGTTCGGTGAGAAAGCCCGGCAATTCGTCCATGCCCAGCCATTTGGCCAGCCTGTCCGGCCCCTCGATCTTGCCGTCCGGGCGCACCAGCAGCGGGATGGCGGGTGCATCGTCGATCATGCGCGAAAGGCGCCGCACGGAATTGCGGGCATGCCGGGCTGCCCGCGCGCGCTGGAGCGAACCCACGACCAGCCATACCGCGCCAAAGGTCCACGCGGCCAGCATCAGGCCCAGCAGGGCCATGGCGGAGGGGGTCAGTTCCATTCCGTTATGCAGCTATGAGAGCGGGGGCGCAGTTGCAATGGCCTGCAAGCGGATGCCGACAGTCCTGATGCCAAAAACAAAACGCCCCGGCGCGCTATGGCCGGGGCGTCCTGAAAATTGCTGCGTGTCGCGTGGTTGCGATCAGTAGCGGTAATGTTCCGGCTTGAACGGGCCCTCCACCGGCACGCCGATGTAGTCGGCCTGTTCCTGGCTCAGCTTGGTCAGCTTCACGCCCAGCTTGTCGAGGTGCAGCGCAGCGACCTTCTCGTCCAGCTTCTTGGGCAGGACGTAGACGTCGTTCTCGTACTGGTCGTGGCGTTCCCACAGTTCCATCTGTGCCAGCACCTGGTTGGTGAAGGAACAGCTCATCACGAAGCTGGGGTGGCCGGTGGCGCAGGCGAGGTTCACCAGGCGGCCCTTGGCCAGCACGATGATTTCCTTGCCGTCGGGGAACTTCACCAGGTCCGTGCCCGGCTTCAGCTCGGTCCACTCGTAGTTGGAGAGCGCGCCGATCTGGATCTCGGAATCGAAGTGGCCGATGTTGCACACGATGCTCATCGGCTTCATCGCCTTCATGTGATCGGCGGTGATCACGTCCTCGTTACCGGTGGTGGTGACGAAGATGTCGGCGCGCTTCACGCCTTCTTCCATGGTCACGACCTCGAAACCGTCCATTGCCGCCTGAAGCGCACAAATGGGGTCGATCTCGGTCACGAGCACGCGCGCGCCGCCGTTGCGCAGCGACTGTGCCGAACCCTTGCCCACGTCGCCGAAACCGGCAACCAGCGCGACCTTGCCCGAAAGCATCACGTCGGTGGCGCGGCGGATGGCGTCGACCAGCGATTCGCGGCAACCGTAGAGGTTGTCGAACTTCGACTTGGTGACGGAATCGTTCACGTTGATCGCGGGGAACGGCAGCTTGCCCTTCTTGGCCAGCGAATAGAGGCGGTGAACGCCGGTGGTGGTTTCCTCGGACACGCCGCGGATGTTCTGCACTGACTTGGTGAGGTAGCCCGGCTTGCGCTTCACGAATTCCTTCAGCGCGCGCTGCATCTCGATTTCCTCGGCGTTGGCCGGCTCGGGCATTTCCTCGCCCGCTTCGAGGCGTGCGCCCCACAGCGCGAACATGGTGGCATCGCCGCCATCGTCGAGGATGAGGTTGGCGGTCTGGTCCGGATCGTCATCGGTCGACCAGTCGAAAATCTTGCCAACATAGTCCCAGTAATCGGCTAGGCTCTCGCCCTTCACGGCGAACACGGGAATGTCCTGCTCTGCAATCGCGGCAGCGGCGTGATCCTGCGTGGAGAAGATGTTGCAGGTGGCCCAGCGTACTTCCGCGCCAAGGGCAACCAGCGTCTCGATCAGCACGGCGGTCTGGATGGTCATGTGCAGCGAGCCTGTGATGCGCGCGCCCTTCAGCGGCTGCGCATCGCCATATTCCTCGCGCGTAGCCATCAGGCCCGGCATTTCGGTTTCGGCAATGTTGATCTCGGCACGGCCATAGTTGGCGAGCGAGATGTCCTTGATGATATAGTCGTCGAAAGCGGCGTCGGCCACGGGCACGTCTCCTGTCGTGTTCGGGTGATGCGTCGCCGGGGCTCCATGCAACGCCTATGCTGCGGTTGCACATAGGCGGGACGATGTTGGCGGACAACCCCCGCCTTTGGAGCCTCCTTTTGGAGCCATTGTGCTTGCGCCAATCGCACCAGCACTTATGTCGGCCCCTGGACGGTGACAGGAGGATTACCAAATGACGATTTCCAAAGGTGACAAGCTTCCCGACGTAAAGCTGGTGAAACCCACGAGCGACGGCCCGGAAGCCGTGCAGTCCAGCGATTTCTTCGCCGGCAAGAAGGTGGCGCTGTTCGCCGTGCCCGGTGCCTTCACGCCCACCTGCTCTGCCAAGCACCTGCCGGGCTACGTGGAAAAGGCGGATGAACTGAAGGCCAAGGGCATCGACGAGATCGCCTGCACCGCGGTGAACGATGCCTTCGTGATGGGCGCCTGGAACAAGGCCGACGGCGGTGACGAGGTCACCATGCTGGCCGACGGCAGCGGCGATTTTGCCAAGGCGCTGGGCCTGACGGCCGACATGAGCGGCTATGGCATGGGCACCCGTTCCAACCGCTATTCCATGATCGTGGACGACGGCGTCGTGACCGAGATCAACGTGGAAGGGCCCGGCGAGTTCAAGGTCTCCAGCGCGGAGCACATGCTCGGCCAGCTTTGATCGCTGATAATTGAAACAGGAAAGGGCGTCCGGTTCGGGCGCCCTTTTTTGAAGGATACGGTATCAAGCCATGCAGGCCATCCTGAAATCCCGTTCGTTCCTGTGGCTCGTGCTCGCGCTGCCCGGCGCATGGATACTGGGACAATGGGCACTGACGCCGCGAACCTATGGCTTTGGCCACGCGATCGGGGACACGGGCGACTGGGCCGCGTGGCTGCTGATGGTGACGCTGGCGGTAACGCCCATACGGCTGCTATTCCGCAAGGCCGGCTGGGCCATATGGCTAATGCGCAGGCGGCGCGACCTTGGCGTGGCGAGCTTCGCCTACGCGGCCCTGCACACGGTGATCTACCTGTGGAACAAGGCCGCGCTGCAACCGGTGCTGGATGAGGCGACCAGTCCGGACATGCTGACAGGCTGGCTGGCGCTGGCGCTGTTCATCCCGCTGGCGATCACATCCAACGACAAGTCCGTGCGGGCGCTCAAGCGGTCATGGAAGAAGTTGCACCGCCTCGTCTATCCGGCAGCGGTGCTGATGTTCGTTCACTGGGTGCTGGCATCCTTCGACCCGACGACGGCCTGGATCCACATCGGGATCATGGCCGCCATCGAGATCGTCAGGATAGCCCTGCAGCTGCGTCAGAGAGTGACGTAGCGGCGCAGGCGAGCAACTTCGTCTTCATCGACATACTTGCCGATTTCGCGGTCGAATTCGTCCATGTTCTCGTAGGGCTGGTATTCCAGGAATTCGCCAACCATGCGGTCGGTCATGCCAGGAATCAGCGCGATCTGCTCTGCGGTCGCGGTGTTGAGGTTGACCGGAACGAAGACGTTTTCCAGCACCATGGCGGCTTCTTCTTCGGTTCCATTTGCCAGCAGCACGGTGTTGAGAGCGATCACGTCGTCATAGGGCTGGCCCGCAACGATGGCGTCGGCCAGTTCCTGAGACACGCCTTCCACGGCCACCAGTTCCTCGGCAGAAGCGGTGCTGGCATTGGCGACGACGTCCACTGCGTCGGGGTAGGTTTCGATCTGCTCGACCGGCTCCATGGTCTCCACGTCGGACGGCACATCCGAAGTGTCGCCGCAGGCGGTCAGGGTGAGAGCCGTGCCGGCCATGCTGGCGGCGAGTACGATCTTGCGCATAGTCTGATCCTCTTCTTTCCGGTGTAGTTGCTTGGTCAGGGCCACATCGGCCCTTCCCCTTCTCTTAGTCGTCCCACGACACATCGACGCCGAGGCTGTCGATATTGGGCACGAAATTCGGGTGGGCGCGGCGCATCGGATCGGCGTCGAGAATGGTCGATTCTCCGTCGATGCTGGCCGCCACCATCAGCAGGGCAATGGCCACGCGAATGATGTAGGGACTGGTTACGGTCGCCGGCACCAGTTTGTCGCCGCCGAAAGTAATCAGACGGTGCGGATCGCACAGCAGCGTGTGCGCGCCGAACAGGCTGAGTTCGGTATGCCAGGTCAGGCCACCTTCGTAGACCTTGTTCCAGAACATCGTCTGCCCCTTGGCCTTCACCCCCAGCGCGATGAAGATCGGCAGCAGGTCGGCGGGGATATAGGGCCACGGGGCGGCTTCGACCTTGGTGGTGAGGTGGTTGGTGAAATTGCGCTGCACCACCAGTTCCTCCGGCGCGTTCAGGCGCGACCAGCCGTCCTTGTGCTCCACGTGGGTGCCGAACTTCTCGAACGTGCGGTCGATCAGCATGAAGTCCTCGGGCCGCGTGTTGCGCACCGAGACGTCGCCGCCGGTGACAGCCGCCAGCGCGAGGAAAGTGGCGATCTCGTGGAAATCTTCGACGAAGGTGTAGTCCACTTCCTTGAAATCGCGGAACCCGTCGATGGACACCATGGAGGTGCCCTTCCCCCGGATCGTGCCGCCCATCTGTTCCAGGAACGTGCACATTTCCTGCACGTGCGGCTCGCACGCGGCGTTCACGATCTGGCTCGTGCCGGTTGCGGTCAGCGCGCTGATGATGAAATTCTCGGTCGTGGTGACGGAGGCATATTCCAGCCACATGCGCGTGCCTTCGGCCTTGCGCGCATTGCGGAAGACGATGTCCTTGCCTTCGTAGGAAACCTCTGCCCCGAAGGCCTTGAACACCTGTACGTGCGGATCGATCTCGCGCGCGCCAAGCGTACAACCCTTCACCTCGTGCTCCAGCCGCGCCTCGCCCAGGCGAGCCAGCAGGCCGGGGATCATCATGATCGATGCGCGCATCGCCTGCGGCAGCTTGGCCTTCGCGCTAGAGGGTATCGTGGAATGGTCGATGCGCAAGGTCTTCGCCTGCTTGTCCCACTCCACGGTGGAGCCGAGCTCCGTGAAGAATGCGTGGATGCGCGTGACATCGGTAATCTCCGGCACGTTGCGCAGCATGATCGGCGCATCGCTGAGCAGCGTTGCGCACAGTACCGGGAGCACCGCGTTCTTGTTGGCGGAGGGGTCGATCTTGCCGACCAGCTTCTGTCCGCCCCTTACGCGCAATGCAGTCATCATATTCCTTTCAATTCGTGTGGCGGTGCCCTGCGGCCCGCTCAGTAGCCCATCAGCTTGAGCACTTCCTCGCGGCTCTTCGAATCCTTGCGGAAAGTGCCCATCACCTGGCTTGTAACCATGCTGACGCCGGGCGTGCGTACGCCGCGCGCTGTCATGCAGGCGTGGCTTGCTTCGATCACCACGGCAACGCCGCGCGGATTGAGATGATCCTGGATGCACTGGGCCACTTCGGCGGTCAGGCGCTCCTGCACCTGCAAGCGACGCGCGAACCCATGCAGCACCCGCGCCAGCTTGGAAATGCCGACCACGCGGTCCGTCGGCAGGTAGGCAATTGCGGCCTTGCCGATGATGGGAGCCATGTGATGTTCGCAGTGGCTCTGGAAGGGAATGTCCTTCAACAGCACGATTTCATCGTATCCGCCCACTTCCTCGAACACGCGGGAAAGGTGGTGCGCGGGGTCTTCATCGTACCCGATGCAATATTCCTTCCACGCCCGCGCTACGCGCTTGGGTGTGTCCAGCAGACCCTCGCGCGTGGGATCGTCACCCGCCCATTTGATGAGCGTGCGGATCGCTTCCTGTACATCTTCGGGAACCGGGGGTTTGCCGCGGGGATCGTCCTCGTCGGGACCTACAAGGCTACTCATTCGTCCTGTCGCGCTTTCTCTTCAGCTTGCTACGCGCTCTCGCCAATAGGCTGCCGCGACGAAAAAGGCCACGCCTGGAAGCATCGAGTTCGAGAAGCTCCTCCGGCTCTTCGGGGTCGAGCCGCTGTTCCAGCGCCAGTTCCGTCTCCCAGTCCTCGTGCCGCCCCGGATGCAACGGGCGCAGATGGCGACGGTTCTTGTTGCCGACATACGCGATCATGCCGGCCATGCTGCCGTTATTTTCGATCAGGTACGGCACATCCTGCTCGAATATCCCCAGATGCTCTGCCAGCAGCGATTCGCGAATGGAACGAATTTTCGCTTCGGCCTTGCCGTTTCCGGGCCGGTCGCAATCGATGAAGACGTCGCATTCGCTGTCCAGCCCCATCGACCGGTTGTTGAGATTGGACGACCCGATACGCAGGACCCTGTCATCCACGATCATCAACTTGGCGTGGACATAGATCGGCGTCTCGCCGCTGAACGGCACGTAGAGGTGGAACCGTTCGTTACCGTCAAGCTCGTTCAGTGCTTCTACCAATTCGTCGCGCGCCGGGTCCATCGCGGTTGCTTCCGCCCAGCCTTCGCCCGTGCGGGGCATCACGATCACGATCTCGGGCGGCTCCGGCTCCGCCAGTCGCCTGGCGATAGCCTCGCAGATCGTGCGCGAGGTGAAATACTGGTTCTCTATGTAGATGAATCGCCTGGCAGCGGCGATCTGTCTCAGGAACAGCGTCTCCACCTCGTCGATCTTGCAATCGTGATCGTAGGCGGCCCTGCTGCGGGCGATGCCGATTTCGACATCCTCGAAATGCGGCACCAGGCCATCGGGCCAGGCGCTGCCGGGATCGCGCTCGGGCACACTCAGCGGCTTGCCCCCTGCCCTGACCCAGCGCGCACGGCCCAGCCGTTCCAGTTCGACCGCGACGTCGCCCTCCATCATCATCGTCATGTCGTGCCAGGGGCCGTAGGGAGTCCCGTCGGGCCGCTTGCGGCGCGGATCATTCTCAAGATGCTCGCGCGTGTCCCAACGGCGCGTGGTCATGTCGATGCCGCCGCAAACGGCGAAATCGTCATCGATGATCACCAGCTTCTGGTGGTGCGAACAGCCGACCGGGTGGGCGGTGTCGAACTTGAAATCGATTCGCCGGTGCGTCGCCCAGCGGGCCAGGTCCAGCAGCATGGCCCCGCGCCCGAAGAACTTCAGGAAACCGTAGCTCCATTTGAGGATGCGGATTTCAAGGTCCGGGCGATGGTTGTTCAGCCAGACGATGAAGCTGCCGAGTCGCGAGGGATACTGGCTTTTCCAGCCCCGCTGCCACCAGCGGCGACCGCGCTTCAGGTGGATGCGGGTATCGAAATCCCAACCGATCAGCAGGATGCGCTGCCGCGCCTTCAGCATCGCTTGCTGGATGAGATCGAAATAATCCGCGCCGTCGATGACGACGCGGACCTTTCGTGCCTCGGCATAACGCCACACACCCGGCTCCACCGAGGTCTCGTCGTAATCCTCGACCCGGTTCTCGACCTTGTCCAATGATGTTCCCTCCGCGCTGGGGACCTGGAGACTATTCCTTGGCGTCTTCCATTTTCTCGGGCGTCACCTCGGCTTCTTCCTTCTCCTCCGCCTTCCGGCGATCGAAGACGCTACGCATGTGCTCGCGGTCTTCTTCGGTCAGGTGGGGTTCGAATTCGGGGAAGTGGTCTTCCTCTTCCTCGTTGATGTGGTGGCGATAGTCGTGGTCCAGCTTCTTGAAGGTGGCCATCCATGCAGGCGAGGACATGTCCTGCGCCGCCAGATCGTTGAGCAGTTCGTTCAATTCGTGATGTTCGGCAACCGAATGGCGCGTCATGTCCGTGGTCGGCGGTTTGCGCAGCATCGTGGAATACAGCGCCTGCTCTTCCGCGGCGGCATGGCTTTTCACTTCCTTGGTGAACTGTTCGAGCAGTTCCTTGCGCTCGTCGCTCTCACCATGGGTCTCGGCCATCTTGTCGAGAAGGGCTCGATGCGATTCGTGATCTTCCTTGAGGCGGGCGAAAATATCTTCGGACAAGGGAATGCTCCTGTTCAATGCGTTTGCAGGATGAACAGGTGAGCGAGCGGAAGGGTTCCGGAGGAGGGAGAAAAGGACACGGGCGGGTCGACAGCTCCGCCGCAGAAGTCCGCATTACCCTATGATGGAACCAAAAAAGGGACCGACCCTTTCGGGTCAGTCCCTTTCTTGGCGCGCCAGGAAGGATTCGAACCTCCGACCGCCTGATTCGTAGTCAGGTACTCTATCCAGCTGAGCTACTGGCGCGCTTGAGAGGCCGGGCAAATAGGGGGGCTTTTGCAGCTTGGCAACCCCTATCGGTCAAAGCGTGACAATAGTTTTCGATCCATGGGGGCCAGTCGCAGGCCAACGGCCTCCGCCAGCGTGAACCACCCCCAGGCCTGGCCTTCCAGCGACTGCGGTACGCCAACCTGCTGGCGCGATGTGTAAAGATTGAGAACGACCGCCGGATCGCTGCCTTCCTCGGCAAAGAACGCCTGCTCCAGTTGCGCGGGGTCGATGGCCAGCGCGAGTTCTTCCGCGATCTCCCGGACAAGGGCATTTGCAGGTTTTTCAGAGGCTTCCACCTTGCCGCCGGGAAATTCCCACATGCCCCCATGATGCTTCCCGGTCGGCCGTTGCTGCAGGAGGAGGCGGCCTTCCGCGTCGAACAGGGCCAGCGCGACGACGAGGATCCATGTCGGATTATTTTGCACTCGAACGGTCCTTAGAAAGGAATTGTTAAATCAAAGCTGCAAAACCGCATCCTGTCGTACTTTAGACAGGGGACCAGCGTTGTTTGCGAAAGATTTCATCAAGCGCCTGCTTCGCGATACCCGCGGTGCGACGGCTGTAGAGTATGGCGTCATCCTTGCGATGATCGTGATCGGCATGATCGCTGCCCTGCAATCATTCACCACCGAGACCATCGAAATGTGGAATGACGTGAGGGAAGATGTGGAAGCCGTGAATAGTGACGATCGCGGTTAGGAATTTCTCAACACCTTCTACGTAAAAACCAAATTGCTCGCTCGGAGACATCCGGTTGAGCCGGGTACCGAAGACTGAAACCAGGAGATTTGAAATGACCTTCTTCAAGAACCTCGTCCGTGACGAACAGGGCGCCACCGCCATCGAATACGGCCTGATCGCTGCTCTGATCGCAGTTGCTGCCATCACCGCGATGCAGAGCCTTGGCACCGAGCTGACCAACACCTTCACGAAGGTGCAGACCGAGCTGGAAGATGCTAACACCGCCGGCGACGCATCCGCAGCCTAAGACTAATTCTAATAAAAAGGGGCGTCAGGGAAACCTGGCGCCCTTTTTTGTTGCGCGAACGAAAGCGGGGCCGACAGCGATGTCGGCCCCGTTTGCGTGTAGGTAAACCCGAAGTTCAGTTCGAACGGACGACGATCTTGTATTCACGGCCCGGTACGAGCTGCTCGTTTGCACCAAGCCCGTTCAAGACCCGGAAGCGTGCTTCCTGGGCATCGGTGTAGGCCATTCGCCCGGCCATGGTTCGGACCGTGTCGCCCCGCCCCGCGGTGACGACATCAATGCGCCTGGGCACAACGCTGCCTGCCTCGTTCGCGCTGATTCGCCGCATCGATTGGTAGAGCGAGTTGAATACGCCCGCCTGTCCAGCAGGCGTGATCGCCGCAAAATGATAGGCCGTGTCGCTGCTGAACTCGTAAGCGAAGACGGTCACGTCCACCTGCTGCTGACCGTTGTTTACCCTGGCCGTGCCGTAAGCCGCGGGGAGGCCGTTCACGGTGGTGCGCGAGATACTGGACGGCGTCAGTTGCTGCTGTTCACCGCCAAGTGCGCTGAAAACGTTGCGGACATAGGCATCGAGGTTGTTGTTGTAAGGTCCGACAGTCAGCTGCGCGCGACCCTGGTCGCCATTGATGGTGACCGCGCGAGTCCCGTTGACCATGTAGAAACCCTGCGGCGCGGTAAAGCTGAAGCGCAGGATCGGGTGGATGAACTGCCGCCCCTCGATAATGCCCTGCTCGGGATCGTCGCCGTAGATCATGCCGTCGATACGGCTGAGGAAAGTCTCGCGATTCACGACGCCGGTAGCCCCGCCGGCAAGCTGGCGGGCGTTCTGCACCCGGCTGGCGGGGTCGGGGTGGGTCGATGCCCACTCCGGGATCGTCGCATTGTCGCGCCCCTGCAATTGCGCATCGAGCTGGTTCTGGGCTGCAAGACTGGCCAGCAGGGTTGCCATCGCATTGGGATCGTATCCGGCACGATTGAGATACTGGATGCCGAGTTGGTCGGCCTCCAGTTCCTGACTACGGGAATAGCTCAGGGTCGCCAGTTGCGATCCCTGGAGGCTCAGGTTCGCAAGATCCGAACTGCCGAGCACGGCTCCACCGATCACGGCGCCGAGCAGGCCCAGGAGCTGGTTGCGCTGCGCGGCCTGCTGACGGCGAGCCGAGTGACGGGCGGCAACGTGACCAACCTCGTGACCCAGCACGGCGGCAAGTTCCGCTTCGTTGTTCATCAGGTTCACCAGCTGGCGCGTGGCGTAGACATAGCCGCCGGGCACGGCGAAGGCATTGTTCACGCTGGAATTCAGCAGGGTGACCTCGAACGCATCGGGACGCGTGGCCAGACCGGATTGCACGGCGATGTTCGAACCGACCTGATCGACGTAGCGGGCATAGGGGCCCGTCATCGCGCCGCCGAATTCATTCACGAAGGCTTCGTGATTCTCCGCGCCCAGCTGCGCTTCTTCAGCAGTGATCGGAGATCCCGGTGCAACGTTTGCGCCGGGAATGCTGGCGCAGGCGCCCAGCGCCAGCGACGCGGCACCGGCAAGCGCCATGGCAGTCAATTTTCGGGTATTCTTCAGCGGCATTCGGGCCTCCTCGCAGGACTGGCGACGCACCTGGCACGATGCGCGCACGTGTTGTCCCACAAAACCGAATTATCGAACGAGTGTTCCCGCCTGACGAAGGAAGGCGGTGACTGTTCTCAGCGCGAGAGATTGCGCCCGATGGCGAGAAACCGATCCTCGCGCTGACGCCGCAGCGTGTCAGCATCGAGGCCGGAGAGCGCATCCAGCTCCTCGCCGATCGCCTTCGCGAGGGCTTCCGCCGCGACCTGCGGATTGCGCTGTGCACCGCCCACAGGCTCGGGCACGATCCGGTCGATCACGCCAAGCTTCTCGAGGTCCTGCGCCGTCATCTTCATCGCTTCTGCTGCCAGCGGCGCTTTTTCCGCCGTGCGCCAAAGGATGGAGGCGCAACCCTCCGGCGAGATCACCGAGTAGACGGCGTGTTCGAACATCAGCACGCGTTCCGCACTGGCCAGCGCCACGGCACCGCCCGAACCGCCCTCACCCACGATGGCGGCCACCATCGGCACGCCCAGCGCGAGGCAGGCCTCGGTCGAGCGGGCAATGGCTTCCGCCTGCCCGCGTTCCTCGGCCTCGATGCCGGGGAATGCGCCGGAGGTGTCCACCAGCGTCACGACCGGCAGGCCGAATCGGTCGGCCAGTTCCATCAGGCGGATCGCCTTGCGATAGCCCTCCGGCTTGCCCATGCCGAAATTGTGCTTGATCCGGCTTTCGGTGTCATGCCCCTTTTCGTGGCCGATCAGCATGACCTTACGGCCATCCAGCCGCGCGAGGCCACCCATGATCGCCTGATCGTCGGCATAGGAACGATCGCCGCCCATCGGGATGAAATCGGTGAAGCCGTGCTTCAGGTAATCCTGGAAATGTGGGCGCGAAGGATGACGGGCAACCTGTGTCTTCTGCCACGGCGTAAGTTCGCGATAGGTGCTTTCCAGCAGGGCCGCGCTTCTTTTCTCCAGCCTTGCCAGCTCTTTCGAGATGTCGACCTGGCCATCCTCGCCCGCTGCGTCGCGCAGTTCGGTGATCCTGGCTTCCAGTTCTGCAACCGGCTTTTCGAATTCGAGGTAGGAAATCATGCCTACGCCGCTACCCCGCTCCGCGCCCGCCTGCAAGAGGATGCCGTTCATTCACCAGCGCCACGAGCCGCGCGGAATCGACGTGGGTGTAGATTTGCGTGGTGGCGATGTCGGCGTGTCCGAGCAGGGTCTGCAGCACCCTGAGATCCGCACCGCCCTCCAGCAGGTGCGTGGCGAAGGCATGGCGCAGCACGTGCGGGGAGACCTTGGCCGGGTCAAGATCGGCGCGCGCGGCAAGTTCCTTCAGCATCTGGTAGAGGCGGATGCGGCTGAGATGGCTCTGGCGCGAGGGAAAAAGGAAGGCGGAGCCGGTTTCCCTGAGTTCCATCCAGCGCGCAATCGCCTGCTGCGCACGGCGCGAGACAGGGACCATCCTCTGCTGGCCGCCCTTGCCCGTAATCGTCAGGAACGGGGCATCGCGGGGCACGGCCGCCACCGGCAGGCCGACGAGTTCGCTAGCGCGCAGGCCCGAGCCGTAGAGCAGTTCCAGCAGCGCCAGCATTCGCACCGGGGCGGGCCTGTCGCTGGCAGCTTCGCTCTCGGCCTGCTCGAAAAGCGCGGCAACTTCGGCGTGTGTCAGGATCTTGGGCAGCGGACGGCGCGCCTGCGGTCTTGGCAAGGCGGTGGACGGGTCATCCTCCCGCAGGCCCTCGTCGATGCAGAACCCGAAGAACTGGCGCAAGGCCGAGACCTTGCGGGCCACCGTCGATGGCGCAAGCTCGGCCCATGCGCGGGGCAATTTCTCCAGGTCTGCGCGGGACGCAGAGGCAAGGTCCCCCACCACGCCTTCGCTGCGTTCCAGATCCCTGCGATAGGCCGACAAGGTGTTCGTCGCCGCGCCCCGCTCTGCGGCGAGCATGGCGAGGAAGCTGTCGATGGCGGCGGACACGGCCCTACCCGCGCGCGACCGCCTCCGCGGCGATCATCCGGGCTTCGGCTTCGAGGCCCGCTGCATTGAGCGCGCGCACGATGTGATAGACATGACGGGGCGTCATGCGCTCCCAGCTATTGCCCTGCATCCCCAGCCCGGCGAGCAGCGCCACGAGCGTGGAATTGCCCAGTTCGCCGGCGCGGCCGATCTTGTCGCTCCACGCGCTGCGCCGGGCGAGATTCACACCCACGCGCTCGGAGAAATCCGCCAGATCGCCGCTGTCAATCCGGCCCAGCCCCGCTAGGCCCGCCACCAGGAACGCGGACTTGCGCATATTGGCGCTGTCATCGTCATCGAGGAAACTGTCCACTCCGCCGCGATCGACATTTCCGCTCCGGTTCGGCTGCGCCAATGCGAGCAGCGCCCATGCCTCGCTACCCTCCGATACCACGCTGGCCCAGCGCATCGCGTTGCGGTCCAGCCCGGCGGTCAGCATCGAGGCAATCAGCGGCGCGGCATCGTCCGCCATGTCCTCGCTCACCGGCAGCCGCGCGGCGGCATAGGCAGTGAGGACGAGACGACCGTAGTCCAGCCCATCGCCCCACAGCGTACGCATGGCGGCGAGCCGCTGGTCCGGGCTGTTGGCGACGTAGGCTTCGCGCAGCTGTGCGGCGAGAGTCTTGTCCGCCGCATCGTAGCGATCACTCGCCCAGAGCTGGGAATAGAGATCGACCATGGCGGCAGACGAAATCACCCCGCGCTCGGCCGCCGTGTCGGCAACGTCGACGCGCTGGAGCAGCGGCGTCGCCGGAATCAAAACGTCGGAAATATCGTAGGCAGGGCCAAGCTCGCCGCGGAGATCTTCCGGCAGGTCCTCACCCACGGCGCGGGCCAGGGCATATCGCCAGAGAGTCAGTTCCTCGACGCCGCCCCATTCGATGTTCACGGCGCGGCCACCCTCGCCCGCAGCGCCGGCGTATCGCTGCGCCAGGCGTACGTCGATCTCTTCGGCAACGCCGGTGCCGAAAGCGCGCTGCAGGCGGCGGTCCGCGCTGCGCGCTTCGCCGAGGTAGGCGGCGCAGATCGCCTGCAGCAGTTCCCATTCACGGGTGTCGACAAGGTCGCTCTGCAACCGCGCGACGGGGCACATGCCCAGCACGTCGCCGGTCGCGAGGTATGCATCGAAGGCAGCAGCCGCCAGCGCCGGATTGTATTCCGAACCGTCGATATCCTGCACGAAGCTGCGCGCCACGGCACCCTCGCCCATGCTGGCCAGAGCGCGGGCGCGCATGGCGGCAAAGGCAACCGGGCTCATTCCTTCAGGGGCATCGAGTCGGCTGGCGAGCGCGCGGCGCATCAGGATATGGCCCCACCGCGACACGACCGGGCCATTGCTGGCCTGGATCGCGGCGCTGACGAGGCGCGCGGGCTGGTTGCGCAAAGAACCGCGCGGGAAGCCGCCCTCTGCCTGGGCGATCAGGCCCACGCCTTCCACCGCACGGCGGGCGGCGGCGGGAATGTCGAACTTGGGGCGCAGGCCGAGGAGGTCGTTGATCTCGTCGGGTTCCATCTGCTCAAGCTCGGCGAGCGAGGGGAAGTCTTCCGGCAGGCTCACCCGGCCAACAGACGACGGACCTGAACTCTCGGGAAGCGGTTGCACGATCTCGCCGCTGCCGCCCGGCGCGGAAGGCGGGGCTGGCTGCGATGGAGAGGCGGTGCGGGTCGCCGTGGGGGTCGGCGTTGGCGACGGCTGCTGCTGCGGCGGCGGATCGCGGAAAATGTCCGGCAGCAGGTCCTCCGGACCGCTAGCCATCGCCAGCGAGGAAGTGAGCGCCAATCCGGCAGCGGTGACGAGGAATACGGCGCGCTTCACGAATTGCCCTCCGGCAGCGAAACAGGCTCCACGATCAGGCGCTGTTCCTGCCGCCCGCCATCGTACCAGGCCACGCCCAGCAACACGGCCAGAGCCAGCACCACAATCACCACCATCGTCATCCGTCGTTTCGACACTTTTGCAAATAGCTTCCCTTGGCCACCACAAAGCGGCTCATGCTTGCCAGCGCGACTAGCCCAACTATAGGCCTTGCGGCAATGACCATTGCCACACCCTTGCCCGATGATGCGACGATCCGCTCCATTCGCGGTCGCCTGACGCGCCCGATCGTGCTGGTGGGCATGATGGGCGTGGGCAAGAGCACCGTTGGCCGCAAGCTTGCCAGCACGCTGGGGCTGCACTTCGTCGATGCGGACGACGAGATCGCCGAAGCTGCCAACATGTCCATCCCCGAAATCTTCGACCAGTTCGGCGAACCCTATTTCCGCGACGGTGAGCGCCGCGTGATCGCGCGACTGCTGGAAGACGAAGGCAGCGAATGCGTGATCGCCACGGGCGGCGGTGCCTTCGTGCAGGACGATACGCGCGACCTTATCCTGCGAAACGGGCTCGCTGTCTGGCTGGACAGCGATATCGACACGCTGGTGGAGCGCGTCGGCCGCAACGACAAGCGCCCGCTGCTTCGCGGCGGCAACGCGCGGGAAATCATCACGCGCATGAAGGCAGAGCGGGAGCCTGCCTATGCGAAGGCTCCCCTACACGTCACCACCAGCGCCGGCCCGCATCTGCAGGCCGTGGCACGCATACTAGAGGAACTCGACAAATGGCTGTGATCCGCGTTGAACTGGCCGGGCGCGGCTATGATGTGCAGGTCGGCCACGGGTTGCTGGGCGATGCCGGATCGCTGGCGAAGGACTTCATCCGCAAGGATCGCGTCGCCGCCGTGGCCGATCGCAATTCGCACGCCGCCCATGGCGAGCATCTGGAGACAGCGCTTGGCGCGACAGGCGTGGGCGTCGACTGGTTCATTACCGAGCCGGGCGAAGGCGCGAAAAGCTGGGGCGTGCTGGAAAAACTGGTCGACTGGCTGCTGGAGCGCGGGATCGAGCGCGGCGACCACATTTTCGCGCTGGGCGGCGGCGTGGTGGGGGACCTCACCGGCTTTGCCGCCGCCGTGCTGA